>ERZ791895.177-NODE-177-length-64470-cov-39.683288_pt1 | contig 64470 bp, 72 predicted proteins | sample MGYA00510153_ERZ791895 | MGnify/ENA primary metagenome ERZ791895 (study PRJEB30046, sample SAMN00792064) | human gut metagenome | study: EMG produced TPA metagenomics assembly of the A metagenome-wide association study of gut microbiota in type 2... | reverse complement strand
GCGGCGCTTCCTTAAAGCCTGACTTTGGCAAGATTGTAAATTACAACAAGTAATAGCGGAATGTGTGCCCTGCCCCTGACCGGAGCGTGTCCCAACGCGGGATTCACGCGCCCTAAGGCGGCAGGGCATTTAAAACAGAAGGAGATTGAAAATGAGCAAAAAACCAACCGTATTAATGATTCTGGACGGCTACGGACTGAACGATAACTGCGAACACAACGCTGTATGCGAGGGCAAAACCCCGGTTATGGACCAGCTTATGAGCCAGTGCCCCTTTGTAAAGGGAGAGGCCAGCGGCATGGCAGTGGGACTTCCGGAAGGACAGATGGGCAACTCTGAGGTAGGACATCTGAACATGGGAGCAGGCCGTATCGTATACCAGGAACTGACCAGAATCACAAAGTCCATTCAGGACGGGGACTTTTTCCGGATTCCGGAGTTTCTCACAGCAGTTGAAAACTGCAAAAAACATGATTCTGCCCTTCATATGTTCGGACTGGTGTCTGACGGCGGCGTACACAGCCACAACACCCACATCTACGGCCTGCTGGAGCTGGCGAAGAAGAACGGCTTAAAGAAGGTGTATGTACACTGCTTCCTGGATGGCCGCGATACACCTCCTGAATCAGGAAAAGGCTTTGTGGAGCAGCTGGAAGCAAAGATGAAGGAAATTGGCATAGGCGAGGTGGCTTCTGTCATGGGACGTTACTATGCCATGGACCGTGATAAGAGATGGGACCGCGTGGAACAGGCTTACAGCGCTCTGACAAAGGGCGAAGGAAATCAGGCTGAAAGCGCTGCGGCAGGCATCCAGGCTTCCTATGACAATGATAAGGCGGATGAGTTCGTCATCCCCTTTGTGGTCATGAAGGACGGCAAGCCTGTGGCGACTATCCAGGACAAGGATTCCGTGATTTTCTACAACTTCCGTCCGGACCGCGCAAGGGAGATTACCCGCGCATTCTGCGACGACAGCTTTGACGGCTTCCCGAGGGAGAAAAGACTGGACCTGGTGTATGTATGCTTTACGGATTATGACGAGACCATCCAGAACAAGCTGGTTGCATTTAAAAAGGAGAGCATCACCAATACCTTTGGCGAGTTCCTGGCAGCTCACCAAAAGACTCAGGTAAGGATTGCGGAGACAGAGAAATATGCTCATGTGACCTTCTTCTTCAACGGCGGCGTGGAAGAACCAAACGAGGGTGAGGACCGCATCCTGGTTCCTTCTCCAAAGGAGGTTGCCACCTATGATTTAAAACCCGAGATGAGCGCTAATGGCGTGTGTGATAAGCTGGTGGAAGCCATTAAATCCGGCAAATACGATGTTATCATCATCAATTTTGCCAACCCTGACATGGTAGGCCATACCGGAGTTGAGGACGCAGCCATCAAGGCCATTGAGACCGTGGACGCCTGCGTGGGCCGTGCGGTGGAGGCCGTCAAGGAAGTGGACGGCGTCATGTTCATCTGCGCGGACCATGGAAACGCAGAGCAGCTGGTGGACTATGAGACAGGCGAACCATTTACCGCCCATACCACCAACCCGGTACCGTTCATCCTGGTAAATGCGGACCCATCCTATAAGCTGCGTGAGGGCGGCGCACTGTGCGATATCGTGCCTACCCTTATCGAACTCATGGGAATGGAGCAGCCTAAGGAAATGACAGGAACATCACTGCTGGTTAGGTAAGAATAATTAAATAAGAATCAATATATGTAAAAGCCGGCTCCGAATGTGCGGAGCTGGCTTTTTTGATCTAAAAATGCCGGGGCAGGCGCCAAGTAATCTTAAATCATTCAGGTTACCGCATGTCTTTGAGGGATTTGCCGGGCCGGTACAGCAGTATTTGTTTCTTTACTGCTGTCAGAGGCTTTGGACCGCTGCGTCCGTTTTATGTACAGTTGGTTGCTCTGCATCTTCTGCTTTAGCGGCAGAGGGGCCGCTTGCAGCAGCCTTCCCGGAGACAGCCTTTCCCACAGCAGACTTCCCAACACCCGCCTTTCCCGGAACGCTACCGGATAACTTGATGGAAGCCTTTGCGCAGGCAGGACCCACCATTTCATACAAAAGCCCGCTGGACAGAATGATGGTGGACAGCAGCTGGCCGCTTTCTGCGGGGAGTATACGCTGTCCCAGCACAGCCAGGCCGATGGACACGCCTGCCTGAGGAATCAGCGCCAGGCCAAAGTAACGGCGTATTTCCGGTGAAGCGTGGGTAACCGCGGCGCCCAGGGCAGAGCCGGTGTATTTTCCGGCAATGCGGACCAGAAAGTAAACAATGCCGATCACGCCGGCGGCCGCCAGGCTGGGGACGGAAAGCCTCATGCCGGAAAGCACGAAGAACATCACCAGGAGGGGAGGCGTGAACTGGTTTAACTGCTTGAACAGGTGTTTGTTGCCGCTGGCATTGATATAAGCGGTGCCGGAGGCCATACATGCCAACAGGGGAGAAACATCAAGGGAAGTACAGATACCGGCCACGCCCATGATAGTGACGCAGGCCAGAACCAGGCTGTGGTCTTTGCTGCGGCGTTTGTGTATCAGCCTGCTGAGCACCACACCGGATAATCCGCCCAGCGCCAGCGCCAATAAGTTAAAGAGCACCGGAAAAGCAATCTGGGAAACTGTCACAGAGCCGCTGGAGGAACTGGCCTGGACAAAGGCCGCGCACACGCTGAAGGCTATCAGGGAGACCGCATCGTCCAGGGCAACTGCCTGCAGGATAGTGTCCACAAACGGCCCTCTGGCCTTATACTGCCGGATAGTCATAATGGTGGAGGCAGGGGCCGTGGCGCAGCCAATGGCTCCTAAAAGCAGACTGAAGGACAGGGATAACCCAATAATCAGCATAACAATTGTGATGAAGATACCTGCGGTCAGGGATTCAAACAGGGTCAGAATCACCATGTTTTTTCCGTTGGCTTTCAGGGATGACAGTTTAAAATATTTTCCTACTCCAAATGCGATGAATGCCAGGGCAAGGTCCGTGATGAAATCCATCTGTTCAATATATTGTGAAGGGACAAGGTTCAGGCACCAGGGCCCGATGATGACTCCCGCAATAATATAACCGGTAACGTTAGGAAGATGAAGCTGTTTTGTGATTCGTGTCAACAGAAAGCCGGATGCCAGCATGACTGCTATGGCCAATATAATTCCTGCTGCTCCCAGGTTTGATAAAAATAGTGCCATAATCAGCACTCCTTTCTGCGTTTTTTTTGTTTTGCTTGATTATAGTAGTGTTTGGTGATAAAATCAAATGATATTATTTGATTGGGATATAAAAAATATTTATATACTGAGGGGGGACGGGCCCGTGTTTGACATGAAAGTAAAGACCCTTCTGGCTGTCATCGAAGCCGGAAGCTATACAAAGGCAGCTCAGAAGCTGAATCTGACCCAGCCGGCGGTGAGTCATCAGATTCGCCTGCTGGAAAATGAGTTCGATATAAAAATATTTTATAGGAGCAAAAACAAACTAAAGCTGACCCCCCAGGGGAAGATACTGGTGCAGTACGCCCGCAGGGCGGCGGCCGTCTATTCCAATGCCTGTCAGGCCATTGCGGACAGCAAGACGGAGACCAGCCACCTGAATGTAGGCATCACTCCCACGGCAGGAGAGACCATCATTCCCCAGGTGCTGGCCACCCTCTGCAATGAGAATCCGGATATACATATAAATATTTGTGTCAATACCATTCAAAAAATTTATAGCCGCCTGAAGGCATATGAACTGGATTTTGCCGTGGTGGAGGGCGGGGTGCCGGATACGGCGCTGGTGTCCACCACCCTGGACACGGATTACCTGTGTCTGGCTGTCTCGCCCATGCACCGCCTGGCCAGGGCCAAGACCGTGTCCGTGGAGGAAATACGCCATGAAAAGCTGATTCTGCGCAGCCGCAGTGCAGGCACAAGGCAGCTGTTTGAGAAGCATCTGGGCGCCAGGAACATGAGCCTGGCAGAGTTTAACGTGATGATGGAGCTGGATAATGTGTCCATGATTAAAGAGCTGGTAACCATGGATTTGGGAATTACCATCATTGCCAAAAGCGCCTGCCGCGAGGAATTGGCCAGCGGCCGTCTGGCCATTATTCCCATTGAAAATTCCTCCATGGTGCGCCAGATTGACATGGTATACCAGAAAGATTTCCTGCATCCTGAGCTTATCCGGAATATCCGGGGTATTTATGAACAGCTGAAGGCAAAGTGATGTTTACTGATATGGTATGATACTAACAAGAAATAGAGAGACAAAGGTGCTTTTGGAGGATGGGCTGACCATAGGAGGCAGATCACTGCGAGATGTATTGGAAGCGGTGGGGCATGCGAAAGCCTATGAGTTTATGTTCACTTTGCTAAAAAGTCGCCGCATAGATGAAGAAGTGGTGCTCTATATGCATAGGTTGTTCTATTGGAATATAGAACCAGACTATGCAGGCCGATATCGAGATATTCAGGTTATCATCACAGGTTCCCATTATTCAACCACACCACCAGATAGACTGGACAAGGAGATGAGAGGGCTGTTTGAATGGGTGTCTAAGAAAAGAGAGCGATTCCACCCAGTGGAATTTGCTGCCGAGCTGCACCGGCGTTGTGTATTTATCCATCCGTTCAAGGATGGTAATGTAACACAGAGACACCAGCAGAAAGCGGCGTAACAGCGGCAGACTGCTTTGTACATAAAATTGAATAGCGTATATGCCAAAGGACATTTCATCTTTTATTCAGGTGGATGTCTTTTTTTGTACCCATTTTCAGAAGAAAGGAGATTTACATGGAATTAAACGAAATGGAAAAACGGATGCTGTACCAGACGGAAGGCTGTGAACGGTATGCAGTTATCAATGAGCTTTCTATAGCTTCACAGTATGCCGGCGATCCGGCGCGGAGGAAAGCGGCAAAAAACCTTATGGAAAAGCTGCGCCCCCTGTCAGATACCGAGTGCATGGACCTGGTGAGGGATATTCAGAAAAATTACCGGCTTCCGCAGGAAGGGCGGACCATCGGGGAGCTGATCGCGGAGGCCAGGCAGAAATCCGGCGCCGAGAAATTGAAGGGGCACGACATCATGGCGCTGGAACGCTTCGACCCGGAGGTACGCCACATGATCGTCTTTGATGTGCTGTCTTATGATTCCCCTGTGGGTGACAAGGGCGATAAGATGCGCCTGTTCCTCACGGATGCCGGCTACCAGAAATTTTTAGACAGCCAGGAACGGGGCGAAGTGAAACTGAAAAACCATGCGAAGGTCTCAGGCGGGCACCTCCACTATGACCACAGGGAGCGCGCCTTGTAACGGAAATAACCGGAGAAAGGAGGCTGTGAAATGGCTGTATTCCGGGTAGAAAAAACGAAGGACTTCACGATCATGTGCAACCACCATCTGCGCAATACGGAACTGTCCTTAAAGGCAAAGGGGCTTCTCTCCCTCATGCTGTCGCTGCCGGAAGATTGGGACTATACCACAAAGGGGCTCGCCCATATCTGTAAGGACGGTGTGGATTCGATCACTACCGCCCTGAAGGAACTGGAGCGGCACGGGTATCTCACCAGGCAGCGTCTCCGCTATGAGAACGGGCAGCTCGGAGATATTGAATATACCATCCATGAAAAGCCTGTAAACGCTGAAAGACAGGCGTTTCCGCCTAAACGGGAAAATCCAAGACAGGTAAATCCAGGACAGGCAAAACCTGAACAGGCAAAACCTGAACAGGCAAAACCTGAACAGGCGGAACCTGAACAGGAAAATCCCGCACAATTAAATACTAATCCACAAAGAACTAAAAAATCAAAAACGGATATATCAAGGACCCATCAATCAATCTATCCGGCAGAGCCGGAGGCGGCAGGCCGCCCGGATGGGATGGATCGGATTGGATTGATAGACGCATACAGCAAAATCATCAAAGAAAATATCGAGTATGACTGTATGGTCTCCCGGTATGGGAAGGAACGCTTAGACGAGACTGTGGAGCTTATGCTTGAAGTGATTTTATCCAAACGTCCATATATCCGTATCGCCGGGGATGATTTTCCCAGAGAGGTGGTAAAGGGCCGTTTCCTGAAGATCAATTCCGGCCACTTGGAGTACGTCTTTGATTGTATTGACAAGAACACCACAAAAGTCGGGAACATCAAGGCATACCTGCTGGCAGCGCTGTATAATGCCCCGGCAACAATGGACAGTTATTACCGTGCCGAGGTCAACCATGACCTGTACGGCTGTTAGGCGCCTCTGGGCGTCTTTTGTTATCACGGAAAGGAGGCGAAGCACGATGAAAAGAAATTCTGTGCCGGCACGATGCCCGGTGTAACCAAAGAACAGATTCAGGCGGCGCGGGAGGCGGACCTGTTCGCATACCTGCAGTTCCATGAGCCTGGAGTGTTGAAACGGGACGGACCCAATTACCGCCACAAGGAACATGACAGCCTGGTCTATGTGACCGGGAAAAGGTACTGGTACTGGAACAGCCGGGGCCGGAGTATCAACGCCCTGGATTATCTGATCCAGATTCGGGGCTATGGGCTGGTGGATGCGGTCCATACGCTGGTAGGCGGAGAAATCCAGCAGGAACCGGCCTATCGGAGTACAACAGTAACAGCCCATGTGCAGAAGGAACCGGAGAAGAAAATATTTTCCCTCCCCTGGGCCAGACGGTGCGCCACCTCTGCCGTTTCCTATTTACAACGGCGAGGGATCAGCTCTGATGTGATCAGCCGGTGTTTCCGGGAAGGGCTGTTCTATGAGGCACGGTATTATGGCGAGCCGGTCTGTGTGTTTGTGGGAAAGGATGAAGCCGGCAAAGCAAAGTTTGCATGTATGCGGAGCATTACCAGCAATCTTAGAAAAGATGTCTACGGCAGCGACAAGGAATATAGTTTCTGCTATCCACCGAAGAATCCGGGCAGCCGCCATGTGGCGGTTTTTGAGGCGCCCATTGACGCCCTCTCCCATGCCACGTTGCAGGAATTGGAAGGCTGGAAATGGGACGGCTACCGGCTGTCCCTGGGCGGAACTTCCCATGTGGCGCTGATTGCATTTCTTAAGCGCCACCCGGAAATCCGGCGCGTCAACCTCTACATGGACAATGACCTTGGCGGCCTTAAAAATGCCAGGAGGATTCAGGCAATGCTCCATGAGTACCAGCGTTTCAAACATATCCGGGTGGGGATCAACCCGCCCCGCACAGGCAAGGACTATAACGAAAAGCTGCTGCGGATCAGGGAGCAGATACAGGAGCGCCAGCAGCCACGCCGCCAGAAAGAGGCGGCTGTTTCTATTTAAGGGGGATTTGCTTATGAATGAAAACCAGCAGATTTGCTTTACGGACAGCACAGGAAAGGAACTGTTTTCGCTTCCAGACAACGGCTTACTCTGCCTGTCCTATGGGAACGGGGATACGCATTTTTCCCTCTGCCGGTTCCTGGACCAGACCCATGCGGAGATTGACGGCGTGAAATATGCCGTCCAGGAATTTGCCCGGAGGATGGAACACAACAAAATCAGCTTTGCCCCGGCTTAACAGCGAGGGGCCAGAATAACAGGAGGAATTTACCATGACAAATACAAAAAATGCCGCTTTACAGATGATTGCCGAAGCTGCCCGATGCCCGGACTATGGCCCCGATATGGTTAAGGCCCTGATGGAAAAAATGGATATGAACGAGAAAGGCTTTGCGCTTCTGATGAATGTCGCCCCTTCCACGGTCCGGCTCTGGACCAGCGGTGCAGCGCAGCCATGCGGAACGGCCAAGCGGCTCATGCAGATTTACGAAACCGGGCCGGAAATTGTCGGCAAGATTGCCGGAGGCTCCATTCCAACGGACGGGAGAGATTCGTAAATGGCGGAGGAAAGAAACCGGAAAAACGAACCGCTACCGCAGATTTATTTGATCCGGGACACGGACCTGACTACATTTGCCTACGAACTTCATATTTTTCCCGGTGATTTTTTGCGGGAAAGTGAATTCAATATGCGCTCTCTGGTGACAAATACTGGAGCGGATTCTATCACTATCATGGGGAAAAACCACCTGTGGCTTTCCGATGCCGTATTTGCGTACTGTTCCACAGGGGATTTACACCAGATGATCTTCACAACGGAATACATCGGGGCGAGGGCTGTTCTGTTTCATACCAACCGGAAGGAGGACGGTCACTTATTTGGTGATGTCCTGATGATGGATTTGGACACACTGCGGCAGGATGTGAAACATCATACGCTCTATCCCGGCGGGGTCAATATCGAGCAGAAAGATGGCTCCGCGGCAACAGTCAGCCTTGAAAAATGGCACTCAATGGAGCTGTACGAAAAAGATGCCTTGAAAAGCTGGGGATTTTCCTATCCCCCGGAGCAGGTCACAGAATGGCGGCACCACTATTCCAACCTGTTCAGCCAGTGGAGGGCGCAGGCATTTTCTTATATGCCGCAGGATTTGGAGGAACTTCTGAATGTGGAATATATGGAGGCCGCCCAGAATCCCAATATGGATATGTACCGCATACCGATGGGAACAGCCAAACAGATGCTTCTCTATGACGAGGCCCCGGTCTACCGGCTTCTCCCCGGAGGGCCGGAAAAGGTGCCGCCGATTGCGGCGGTCACGACAGGGCTTTGGTATGAACACTACCGGGAGTTTGCCATCAGGCCGGAGAATTTGGGTGCACTGGACAGGCTGATCCACAGGGAGACAGACCGGCTCATTGGGAAACAGCCGGCGCTTTATAAACCGGAGAAAGACCGTTCTGTCTTGGAACGGTAAAGTTTTGCACAGACTGGAGGTGATAAGGATTGGCAGATAACATACAGCATGAAGATTTCGGGGAAAAGATCGGAGGCGCAAAAAAAGATTTATGGAAGGACCGCGGGCTCTATGTGAACGACCTGGACGCCATGAATGAGCGTGAGGCCGAGAAATTCGTAAAAAAGGACAATATCTGGAAGAAACCGGATTATGGGGCCATGCTTGATGACGGGATTCCCCTTGGCGTGGTCTATTTCATTAAAAAGGCTCGGGACGGGCTGAATGCCTCCCCGCAGTATTACCGCAGGGACGACACGCCGGAGAAACGCCTTGCAAGGCAGAAAGAATATATTAGGACGGTACGGGAGCTACAAAGCGCGGTCTCGGAGGTCCGCACCGTGGAGGATGCAATGAAGGTCTATGACCGTTTCTTTGTGGAAAACGGGTATCTGGAACAGGTGCAGGGCTGGGGCAGCGGCACCCATTACCAGGCAACGGAGAAGGGCCGTGAAAACCCGGCCATTACAAACAAGCTGTCCAATGCCCTGATGATCCGCTCGGCAGGATATTTTGAGCGGAATTTCACACAGAAAGCACAGAAGGAACAGTTTGGCGTTTCCAAAGACCAGAAGGTGCCGAAGGGCTATGCAATCCATTTCAACGACGGGAAGAATACCTATTCCAAAAATAATGACTGGAAACCTGATACCTATTATGTGACGAAGGGTTATTCCATCTTACAGACAAATTTTGAAACGCGGGAGGCTGCCCTGAAATGGGTGCAGGAGCTGGCAAAAGGCCGCAGCAAAAGCGGAAAAATGCGGTTTGTGCCTCCCCAGCTCTCCCATGTGAGGCGAACCGGGCCGGATTACAGAAACGGCACAGAGATCACCGGGCAGCACTACCTTGATACCTTCGGGTTCCGCGGCGGCGAGTTTGGGAACTGGATGAACCAGAATGACCGGCAGGCTTCCCTCAACATGGGTTTTGAAGCGCTCAAAGATTTGGCGGCAGCCCTGCAGGTCAGCGATAAGGATATTGCCTATCAGGGAACGCTTGCTATCGCTTTCGGCGCCAGAGGCAGCGGAAACGCGGCAGCCCATTATGAACCGCTGCACAAGGTTATCAATCTTACGAAGATGCACGGGGCCGGTTCCCTGGCCCATGAATGGTGGCACGGATTGGACGATTACCTGGGTACGAAAATGGGTGCAAAGGGGATGCTCTCGGAACAGCCCCGTCTCTATGCCCCGTTCCAAAAGCTGATTGATACCATGAAATATAAGCCGGAGACGCCGGAGCAGGCGGCGAAACGCACCGAAGCACAGACAGAGCGCACCCGGAAAAATGCTGCAAGCTGGCTGGATTCGGCGGTGCTCGGTTCCCTGAAACGTCATGGCAATGAGGAACAGATGGAAACCTACGCGGTTCTCAGGGAGGCGTTCTTGTCCGGCGAGGCCGGCTCCGTGGAACAGATCAGTGCCTTTAAGAAGTCTGTCACCGGGCGGGTGCTCCCAAAAAGTGAGTGGGAACGGCTGGAAATATTCGAGCACATGCTGTCCGGGATGCAGGCACAGGAGGCGCCGCAGATCGGACGGGTGGAAACTGATTTTTACCGGAATTCCATGCGCATGGGTAAGGAATGTGAAAAGGACGGCGGCTATTGGGACAGCAACACGGAAATGACCGCCAGGGCCTTTGCCTGTTACATCAAGGATAAGCTGCCCTACAATTCCGATTATTTGGCGGGCCATGCGGATTGTGCCGTTACCTTCGTGACAGATAAAAGCGGAGAAATGGAAGTTTTGAAAGCCTATCCTGAAGGTGAGGAACGGAAAGCTATCAATGCGGTGTTTGACGAGATCGTGGCAGACCTGAAACGGGAGCAGATACTTACCCATTCGGATGTGACGCTTCCCCTTCCGGTGCAGCCGTTGGCGGAGAATGAGCAGATTTCCATATTTACGGCAGAGAGGCCTTCGGTCATGGCGCAGCTTGCAGCAGCGAAGCCGGCAGAAAAAACGGCCCCGGCACAGGCGGCCCCGAAAAAGATCCATGCGCCGGAGATTTAAGGAGGTGTAAAAAATTTGGAAGAAAATAAAGATTACCGCGCTTACCGGTACGGCGATCATTTGGAACCAGGTGCAGAGCTGAAAATCGAGCACAGTGTTTTTTGTGAGGATGTGGATATTTCTTCCCTGATTACAATGGGCGTTGAAAGTCTGGAATCCATGCGCCAGGGAAGTATCGACGGTGAACAGAAAGCCTATGAGATTGTGGTCGCTGCGGCAAAGCAATGGGAACAGCAGGCAGCCGCCACGCAGATGATTAACCGGGCGCTTTCTTACCTGCGGACCCCGGAGGTGGCGCATACCGCAAATGAATGGCGCAAAACCGGCAACTGGCGGAATGACGAGGAAATCAGTAACCGCGTCTACCGTATGACCTGCGGCATTTGGGAAGATACCAAATATGACCGGGAAACCAAACAGAGCGTACCGGTTGCCTGGTATGTGACCTGGGATGTCTATGTGAACTCCCCGAAGCAGGGTTATGGCGAAAAGATTGCCGGGCAGAACCAGAAACGCTACACGGTCAGGGCCGCTGCAGAAAAGTACCTGGAAGGACGGAAAAAAGCCTATTCCCATTTATTCACGGAAATTTCTCCACAGATACCAAAACAATATGAGCACCATTTTACTGTATATGGAGCACTCCTGCCGGGGTACACGGTGGAAGGCCAGGAACCGGTAAAAACAGACCGCACCGCCGCCGATGTTTCAGAGGGCGGTATTTCTATGCCCGAAAAATCGGAAAAACCTTCCGTGCTGGGAAAACTGTCTGCGGCCAAAACGCAGGAGAAAACACCTGCCGCCCCCGGTGCGGCAAATAAAAAGAAGGAGGATATGCAGCTATGAAAGTGTTAATGGTAGAGCCAGGCAAATCGCCCTATGAAACTGAAATTGAGGGCGGGCTGGAATCCTTGCAGGATGCCGTTGGCGGAAATATTCAGGCAACCTATCCTTTTGATGATCTGGTTGGGCTGATCTGCAATGACGAAGGCAAGCTCTTAGGGCTGCCCTTAAACCGGGCGCTTTATGATGACGGCGGGCGTATGTATGATATTGTTGCCGGAAACTTTTTGATTGTTGGGCTTGGAGAGGAAGATTTTACCGACCTTCCCGCTGATCTGATGGAGAAATTCAGCGAGCAGTTTAAGCACCCGGAGAAATTTGCCCGGATTGCCGGAGAGATCATTGCAGTCAAGCAGCCGGTCACAAATGAACACCAGGAAAAAATGCCCAAACATTCCGGCATGGAATTGTAGGAAGGGAGGGATGGCTATGCTGATGGCAGTCGAAGGCCCTTATGCGCTGATGGTGCAGCCGGACGATATTTTAATCTCTCCCCGTGAGGTGGACGAGCATTTGGGAACGATGGTCTGCTTCCACCCCCGCTATGCTCTCGGTGACAGTCACAATTACATGGATAAAGACGATTTCCTGCGGGAGATGTATTTAGATACCGTGGGGCATGATGAAGCGGGACTGAAACGCTATGAACACATGGTGAACATTGTGAGCAGTCGGTTCCGGCACGGGCCAAAGACGGAGGAACGGGCGGTTGATGACGCCATGCTGAAGGTAATCTCCGAAAAATATATTACGCTGCCCCTTTATCTCATGGATCACAGCGGCCTTGCCATGCAGACCACAAGTTTCAATGATCCCTGGGACAGCGGGCAGGTGGGATGGATTTATGTTTCCAAAGAGGATGCCCTAAAAGAGTTCGGCGGTGAAAAAATGACCGGTGCCATTCGGAAAAAGGCGGAGGATTTGATGTGCAGCGAAGTCGCCGCCTATGATTCCTACCTGCGAGGCGAGTGCTACGGATTTGAGCTTTACAAAAACGGTGAGCTCACGGATAGCTGCTGGGGCTTTATGGGAGACCTGGCCGATGTCTGTAAAGATATGGCGGATTACCTGCCGGACGAGTGCAGGGGCATGGTGGAACACCTGGAGGAACAGGATCACCCGGCGACCATCATCAAGACGCTTCTGAAACATGCGAAAATCCAGGTAGAGCAGGCGGCAAAAGCCTTTGAGCACGCCCCGCGCCAGCAGGTGATTGGGGATGCCCGTTAAACAGTTATTTCCTATTTATAATTACAGAATCTATCAGGAAGGAGGATGCTTATGCAGGAAGATTTGGAACAGCGGACCGTATCGGTCTCCATCCAGGCAGCAAAGCTGTCCGGGCGGGTGCTGCGTTCTGCGATTGCCGCCGTGCTCCGTAAGATGGAGCAGGAACGCACTACCCCGAAAGTCGGCAGGAACAGCATGAAACGGCTGACCTATAAAGACCCCGGAGCCAATACCATTGAAGTGTCCGGCAGAATCCGCTCCTTTGAGCGGTACGCCAGGAAACACCAGGTTCGCTACCATATTGAAAAAGAGCTGGGGACCGATCCACCGAAGTGGACGGTCTATTTCAAGGCAAACCAGGCGGATGCTCTGACAGCGGCTTTTAAGGAATATACGAGAAAGGACCTTACCCGCAGCACCAGGCCGTCGCTTCTTTCGCAGCTTCATAAGTTCAAGGAGCTGGCGCAGGCACTTGGCCGTGACCGGGTGAAAAACAAGGAGCATGGAGGGCCGGAACGATGAAGATAGATACCGATGCTCTCAAAAAGCAGGTAATCCTTCACCTGCCCTATCTTCTGTTCCTTCTGGTATTTGCGAAGCTGGGCGAGGCGGTGCGTCTTGCCCCCGGAGCGGATGCCTCACAGAAATTGTTAGGGCTATCTGAAGGTTTTAGTATGGCCTTTCAGAGTATGTGGTCCGGTGCGGCGCTGGACTGGCTGGTGGGATTATGCGGTGCGGTGATTGTGCGGCTGGCTGTCTATCTCAAAGGAAAGGACGCAAAAAAGTACCGCAAAAATGTGGAATACGGATCGGCCCGTTGGGGCAACAAAACAGACATTGCCCCTTTTATGGACCCGAAACCGGAAAACAACATTATCCTGACGCAGACCGAGGGGCTTATGATGTCCGGCAGACCGAAGAATCCGGCTCATGCCCGCAATAAAAATGTGCTGGTAGTCGGTGGTTCCGGCTCTGGTAAGACGAGATTTTTTATAAAGCCCAACCTCATGCAGCTCCATAGCTCGTATGTCGTCACCGATCCGAAGGGTACAGTCTTGATTGAGGTGGGAAAGCTGTTAAGCCGCGGCACCCCCAAACTGGATAAATACGGCAACCCGGTCCGGGGAAAGAATGGTAAAATCGTGTATGAGCCTTATAAAATCAAGGTATTCAATACGATCAATTTCTCAAAAAGTATGCACTACAACCCTTTTGCCTACATTCACAATGAGAAAGATATTCTGAAACTGGTAACGGTGCTGATCGCAAACACCAAAGGGGAAGGAAAATCCGGCGACGATTTCTGGGTCAAGGCCGAAACTTTGCTTTACACAGCGTTGATCGGCTATATTTATTATGAGGCCCCGACAAACGAGCAGAATTTTTCTACCCTGGTAGAAATGATAAACGCTATGGAGGTCCGGGAGGATGACGAAAGTTTCAAAAATGCCGTTGACCTTCTCTTTGACGCACTGGAGCAGAAAGACCCGGACCACTTCGCCTTACGCCAGTATAAAAAATACAAACTTGCGGCGGGCAAGACAGCAAAATCTATCCTTATTTCCTGTGGTGCCAGACTTGCCCCCTTCGACATTAAGGAAGTCCGGGAGATCACCATGTATGACGAGCTGGAGCTTGACCTGGTTGGAGATAGGAAAACGGCGCTGTTCTTTATTATCAGCGATACGGATGCGACCTTTAATTTCCTTGTCAGCATGGCCTATACGCAGTTGTTCAACCTACTGTGTGAGCGTGCCGATGACAAGTACGGCGGCAGGCTGCCGGTACATGTGCGGTGCCTGATCGACGAGGCCGCCAATATCGGACAGATTCCAAACCTGGAAAAGCTGATGGCAACGATCCGTTCCAGGGAGATTTCGGCCTGTCTGGTCCTGCAGGCACAGAGCCAGCTAAAGGCGCTTTATAAGGACAACATGGACACCATCATCGGCAACTGTGACGCTTCCCTTTTCCTGGGAGGCAAGGAAGAAACCACCTTAAAAAGCTGGAACTCCCTGCTTGGAAAAGAGACCATCGACATGTATAACACCAGCGTCACGAAAGGCACCCAGGAATCCCACGGCCAGAATTTCCAGAAGTTAGGAAAGGATTTAATGTCGGTGGACGAGCTGGCTGTCATGGACGGAGGGAAATGCCTCCTGCAGATCAGGGGCGTGCGGCCTTTCCTCTCCCGGAAGTACGATATTACCAGACACCCAAATTACCGGCTGCTTTCCGATTTCAATGAGAAGAACGCTTTTGACATTGAGAAATTTTTATCTACAAAAATGCCGATGCGTCCCGGCGAGCTGTACCGCAACTATGAGGTCACGGCGGAGGATTTGGAGGCTCCGGCTGTATGATGATGTAGCCGCCTGTTAAAGTTTCTGACTTTGACAGGCTTTTTCTTTTCACCGGAAGGAGGTTTTATTGAGGATTCGTGCCCCTCCCCTGACAACTGAATACTTTCCAGGTACGCCCTGGACTATGCCGCCCCTGTGCTTGATGTAAATTTTCCTGAAGCACAGGGGCGTTTTTTGTTTCCGGCCTGAAACGGCCACACCACAAAAACAATATTTCTTAAATTAAAGGAGGAACTATATGGCTTTTTTTGCAAGTGCGATTGATACCCTGAAAATCCTGGTTATTGCTCTGGGCGCAGGTCTTGGCGCATGGGGCGTCATCAACCTTCTGGAAGGTTATGGCAACGACAATTCTGGGGCAGCCCCGTGCCGGGAGGAACAAAAGAAGCATTGTGGAAATGTGCATAACTGGCTATGGAATCCCTCTCATTCCTTATATCATTCAAAACAATAGAAAAATCCGTTTTCGTATGATAAAATAGATTGCGAAGAATGCGAGAGGTATAATTCAAATGAAAATACAGCGTTTAATTGGTTTAATATGCGTTCTTGCTGATGTTGACAAAATAACAGTTCAAGAATTGGCAGACCGTTTTGAGGTTTCTAAAAGGACTATTTTTCGTGATTTAGATACACTAAATCTTGCCGGGATACCCATAATTTCCTATCCGGGAATAGGTGGTGGTATTTCAATCATTGAAGGATATAAAATAGACAAAAAGATTTTATCGACCGATGATACAGGGAAAATATTTACAGCATTAAAAGGGCTGAAAAGTATTGACAATGACATCTCTGTCAATAGTTTAATTGCAAAACTAATACCAGAGAAAGAAGCCGATATATTTTCACAAAGCGAATATGTTATCGATTTTTCTGCATGGTTTGAGGACAGCATAATACATGAAAAGGCAATCGCATTACACAAAGCAATATGCAACAATCGTTGTGCTTTGCTTGAATATGTATCAAGAAATTCAAGAGAAAAAAGATTTGTAGAGCCATATAAATTGATTTTTAAACAATCAGACTGGTATCTATATGCTTTTTGCAGGAATAGGAATGATTTTCGATTGTTCAAACTTAGACGTATCATTTCCTATGAAGTTTTGGAGGATATTTTTGAGCACCGACAGATAGGTAATATTCATCTTGAAAGGGATTATGCGAAAAACCTTTTTTCAAAGCGGAATAAAAAAGGTTCTATAAAAGTTGTATTGGAGTATGACAAAAAAGATGAATTTGAGATTACACAGAAAATAGACGCTTCATTTTTTCAAGAAATCAGCAGTCAGACAGATACAGGGCGTATATGTTTCTATACATCAAGCCTATCGGCTGTCAGTAATCTGGTCTTTGGAATGTTAGACAAGGTTCGAGTGGTTTCACCGCCGGAACTTTATAATGATATAAAATGTCGATTGAAAATTGCACATGGATTTTATAAAGGGTGACACATTAGCTGTCACCTTTTGTATTGTACAATAATCTGCGAAAGGTGGTAATGAAAATGAAAAAAGAAATCTTTGTTTTTATCTTCAATGGATATGCAGACTGGGAGCCTGCATATGTGTGTGCTGAATTAAATTCCTCTGATACAGATTATGTGGTGAGGACAATCAGCCTTGACAAGAATCCCAAAGTTTCAATGGGAGGTTTTCGCGTTTTGCCCGATTATGCCGTAGATGACTATCCAGCAAAATTTAGCCTGTTGATTTTGGCTGGCGGGAACGCATGGGCAGAACAAAAAAACAATGATGTTTTTCCCCTTGTTGAATATGCAGTAAAAAATCATATTCCAGTTGGGGCAATCTGTAATGCAGTAAATTTTATGGCGGAAAATGGCTTTTTGAATGAAATTAAGCACTCTGGGAATACCCTTAAATTTATGAAATCACAAGCACCACATTACAAGGGTGATAAGAATTTTTTAGAGGAGCAAGCTGTTTGTGACGCGAATATTATTACTGCTAATGGTTCGGGTACTTTAGAATTTGCGAGGAAAATTTTAACGTTACTGAACGCAAAATCAGAACAGGCTATCGCGGATTGGTATAACCTCAATAAGTTTGGTTTTTATCAATAAAGGCAACATATAACAATGTTCCCCATGTGGGAGAAAGGGGGATTTTTCTATGGATTGCACAGAAGCATATAAGGGACACATCATGTATTCTTTCAATGGCTTTTGCAAAGTCATCATACGCTATACCGCTATCAACGCATGGCGTGACAGGAGCAAAAAGAAATATCCCTTGAATACCTCATAGAAGTTCACAGCACCATGTTTTTAACGGAGAATTTGGAATCGCAGACCGTATAACACTATCTCAGCCTGTCATGTATCACGCACTGACAGGTTTTTTTATTTGGAAGGAGGTTCTTTTGAGGATTCGCGCCCCTCCCTTACAACTGAATATTTTTTCAGGTATGACCTGAACTATGCCGCCCCTGTGCTTGATGCAAATTTTCTTGAAGCACAGGGGCGTTTTTTCGTTTCCGGCCTGATACGGCCACAACACAAAAACGTGATTTCTTAAATTAAAGGAGGAACTTTATGGCTTTTTTTGCAAGTGCGATTGATACCCTGAAAATCCTGGTTATTGCTCTGGGCGCAGGCCTTGGCGCATGGGGCGTCATCAACCTGCTTGAAGGATATGGAAATGACAACCCTGGGGCAAAATCCCAGGGCATGAAACAGCTTATGGCTGGCGGCGGCATTGCGCTGGTGGGTGCCACGCTGATCCCGCTGCTCTCCGGCCTGTTCGGTTAATAGCCGATGGGCAGTCTGTTTGAAAGGATAACAGACTGGATTAAAGAGGGCTTAATTGAAGCGATCACAGGACAATACACCGGTATCTTTGAGTCCGTCAACAGCCAGGTCTCGGATGTGGCCTCGCAGGTAGGCCAGACTCCGCAGGGGTGGAATGGCGGCGTGTTCAGTATGATTCAGAATCTTTCTGAAACCGTCGTCATTCCCATTGCGGGAATCATCCTGACTTTTGTTCTTGTCTATGAGCTGATTCAGATGATCCTGGAAAAGAATAACATGCACGATTTTGATACGTTCAACATCTTCAAGTGGATTTTCAAGACCTTTGTTGCCACATACCTGCTCACCAACTGCTTTACTATCGTCATGGCGGTGTTTGACGTCGCCCAGAATGTGGTGAGCCGGAGCGCTGGCGTGATAAACGGGAACATGGACGTCACCGCTGCGCTGGCCGACCTGGAAACGCAGCTTGAAGCAATGGGGATGTGGGAGCTGATCGGCCTGTGGCTGGAGACCAACATTATCAACCTGTGCATGTGGGTGTTGTCCATCGTGATCTTTGTCATTGTGTATGGCCGTATGATTGAGATATATCTTACGGTCAGCCTGGCACCCATACCGTTTTCCACAATGGCAAACCGTGAATGGGGGCAGATGGGGACAAATTACCTGCGTTCCCTGTTTGCTTTAGGTTTCCAGGGATTTTTGATTCTGGTCTGCGTTGCGATCTATGCGGTGCTGGTCCAGTCAATCCCTTCTTCCGCCGACATTCACGGCGCGATCTGGGGCACGGCAGGTTATACGGTCCTGCTGGCCTTTGCCCTGTTTAAGACAGGCTCGCTATCCAAAAGCATATTTAACTCGCATTAGCGTGTAACCAACCTACATTTTAACAAGAAGGAGGATTTTTATATGAGTAAGACCAACAATGAAACCATGCAGCCGGAGGTACAGGCACCGGAGACACAGGCGGGCGGAGGCTTGAAGCTGGATGTAAATGTACGCCCGATTGCCCCGATGGGGAACCTTTTGGCTTTCGCCAACGTGACGATTGGGGACTGTTTTAAGATCGACGGCTTCCGTATCTGCTCCGGTGAGAACGGCCTGTATGTCGACATGCCTTCCACCCAGGATAAGCAGGGAAAATGGAGGGATGTCTGCTGGCCGGTGACGGCGGATTTCCGCAGGCAGCTTAACGATGCCCTGATCGAAGGGTACGGCCAGGCGATTGAAAATTTGCAGGCCACCCTTGAAGCGACAAAGGGAGCGGCGGAGAAACCTTCCCTGACCGGCGCCCTGAAGGAAAATGCCGGAAAGGTCAAGACGCAGCCGGCAAAGTCTGCTCCCGCCAAGAATGAGCAGGCCCGATAATGCTGGAGGCCGGAAAATATGGCATCGTATACGCAGACCCGCCCTGGCGTTATGATATGAAACGCGGCAATGGTGTGGCGGAAAACCATTACCCAACCATGAGCATAGAAGAAATATGCGCGCTGCCGGTCGCAGACCTTGCGGCCAGGGACAGTGCGCTTTTTCTATGGGCCACCTTCCCGCAGCTTAATGAGGCGTTCCGTGTCATGGAGGCATGGGGATTCAAATATAAGACACTGGCCTTTTTATGGCTGAAACAGAACCGCAAGGCAGACTCCTGGTTTTATGGGATGGGCTTCTGGACCCGAAGCAATGCCGAAGTATGTCTTTTGGCGACACGCGGACACCCGAAACGCCAGTGTGCGGGAATCCACCAGTTTGTGATCTCTCATATCGAACAGCACAGCAGGAAACCGGACGAAGTGCGGGATAAGATCGTGAAGCTCATGGGCGACCAGCCCAGGGTAGAACTTTTTGCTAGGCAGCAGACCCCCGGCTGGGACGTGTGGGGCAATGAAGTGGAGTCCACGGTCACGATGCAGGAATGGAATCAGTGAGATACAGCAGGAATGGAGGTGAATTTACATGCCTTATGTACCCGTACCCAAAGACTTAACGAAAGTCAAGACGAAAGTAGCGTTTAACCTGACGAAGCGCCAGCTTATTTGTTTCAGCCTGGCCGCCCTGGTAGGGCTGCCGGTATATTTCCTTACCCGCGGCGCTATCGGCAATTCGGCGGCGGTGCTGTTGATGATCGGGCTTATGATGCCCTTTTTCTTTTTCGCCATGTATGAGCGGGACGGGCAGCCGGCGGAGAAACTTCTGAAAAACAGGCTGCGCTATAAGCTCTGGCCGAAGAAACGGCCATACCGGACGGAAAACCTATATAAATCCATGTCAAAGAAGGAGGTTACGAGGATTGCCAAAAACCAAGCAGCAGGAGGCCCAGGAAAGGCGTCTGCAAAGAAACATCAGGCAGGCAAAAACGGCCAGGGCCGATGCAAAGATAAGCGGAAATAAACCTGTCCGCGCCAAGCCGTCCAAGAAGGGCGGCTTTTTTGCCGGGCTGAAAACGGACGCCCCGCAGACGGTCCAGCAGAGTATTCCCTATAAAGAAATGTACCGGGATGGAATCTGCCGGCTGAACGAGAAACTCTACACCAAGACGGTGCAGTTTTTCGATATTAACTACCAGCTTGCACAGGCGGATGACAAAGCGCAGATTTTTGAGGGCTACTGTGATTTCCTCAATTATTTTGACGCTTCGATCCATGTGCAGCTTACCTTTATCAACCAGCGGGCCAACATGCAGGATTTTGCCCGCAGTATCGACATTCCCGTCCGCAGTGACGAATATGACGGAATCCGCAAAGAGTATGGGGATATGTTAAAGGGCCAGCTCCAGAAAGGCAACAACGGCCTTACCAAGCGGAAATATATCACCTTCGGCATTGAGGCTGACGACCTCCGCACCGCGAAGATGCGCCTGGAGCGGATCGAGGCCGACGTGCTGGCAAATTTCAAAGCCTTAGGAGCACAAGCAAAGCCGTTAGACGGGCTGGAACGCCTGGAGCTCCTTCACAGCCAGCTCCACCCGGACGGGCAGGAAAAGTTCCATTTTACCTGGGCGGACCTGCCGAAAACCGGGCTCTCCACAAAGGATTTTATTGCGCCCTCCGGCCTGTCGTTCTCAAATGACGGAAAGACCTTCCGGGTGGCCGACCATTCCGGGGCGGTGTCCTTTTTGCAGATTTTAGCGCCGGAATTGACGGACCGGCTGCTGGCGGAGCTTTTAGATCTGGACGACGCCGTGACGGTGAACCTGCATATCCAGTCCATCGACCAGGCCCAGGCGATCAAGAACATCAAACGCAAGATGTCCGATTTACAGAAAATGACCATTGAGGAACAGAAGAAAGCGGTCCGTGCCGGTTATGACATGGACATCATACCTACCGACCTTGCCACCTACGGCGAAGAAGCAAAGAATCTCTTACAGGATTTGCAGAGCCGGAATGAGCGCATGTTTCTTGTGACGGTGCTGGTGGAGAATATCGCGCCGAAACGCCAAAAGCTGTTCAATGACATCCTTTCTGCTTCCGGTATTGCGCAGAAGTATAACTGTGCCCTAAAACGTCTGGACTACCAGCAGGAACAGGGGCTTATGTCCTCTCTTGCCTTAGGGTTGAACCAGATTGAAATTGAGCGTGGGCTTACGACAAGCAGCACCGCCATTTTCGTGCCGTTTACGACCTGCGAGCTGTTCCAGGAGGGCGAGGCGCTTTATTATGGTCTGAACGCTTTAAGCAACAACCTGATTATGGCGAACCGCAAGAACTTAAAGAATCCAAACGGCCTGTTCCTGGGAACGCCCGGTAGCGGCAAGTCCTTCTCTGCCAAGCGTGAGATTGTCAACGTATTCCTTTTAACGGAGGATGACATCATTATTGCAGACCCGGAAAACGAGTACGGGCCTCTGGTACAGCAGTTTGGAGCCCAGGGGCAGGTCATTGACATTTCCCCGACCTCCACCAACTATATCAACCCGATGGACATTAACCTGGACTATTCGGACGATGAAAACCCCATCACCCTGAAAAGCGATTTTATCCTGTCGCTGTGTGACCTGATTATCGGCGGCAAGGAGGGGCTTTCCCCGATTGAGCGGACCATTATTGACCGCTGCACAAGGCTTGTGTACCGGGATTATTTGCAGGACCCCCGCCCGGAGAATATGCCGGTTCTGGGCGACCTGTACGAGCTGCTTTTGAAACAGGCGGAGCCGGAGGCACAGAATATCGCTACAGCGCTGGAAATCTACGTCAATGGTTCCCTGAATGTATTTAACCACAGGTCCAACATTGACATGGACAACCACCGGGTACTCTGTTTCCAGCTCAAATCTCTGGGCAAGGCCCTGAAAGAGATCGGGCTTCTCATTATGCAGGATGCCGTGTGGAACCGTGTCACCGCCAACCGCTCGAAGCACAAGACGACCTGGTTCTATATCGACGAATTCCACCTCCTTTTGAAAGGCCAGACCGGAAGTTTCAGCGTGGAAATCTGGAAAAGGTTCCGTAAATGGGGCGGCATACCGAGCGGCTTGACGCAGAATGTAAAGGATCTGCTGGCCTCCCGTGAGATTGAGAATATTTTTGAGAACTCGGATTTTATCTACATGCTGAACCAGGCCCAGGGAGACCGGCAGATTTTGGCGAAGCAGTTGGGGATTTCCCCGCACCAGCTTTCCTATGTAACCCATTCCGGCCCCGGCGAAGGGCTTTTGTTCTTTGGAAATGTGATTATCCCATTTGTCGATCATTTTCCGAAAGACACCTTACTATACAGCGTACTTACAACACGGCCTGATGAAGTGGCGGGTGTGTAGATTTTTGAAAGCAAATAAAAATGACTGGAGGTGATAACAGTGCCACGGGACAGAGAATTTCAGAGGAAAAAGAAAGATACCCGGATGCCGGACCGTGATTCCCATGCGGAGGAACGTATGGACACCCGGCAGAGCGAACCGGATTTTAATCTGCTGCGGGCTAGGGACGCCCCTTCTTCTTCGGAAACGGCCCGAAGCCGGAGGTATGACACAGCAGCGCAGCAGGCGGACAATTCCACGCCGGAACATTTGACCGGCAGGGATTTGGACCATGAACCGGTAAGGGAATCTGAAATGCAAAGCTCTTTGGAGCCGGAGCCTTCTGCACAGGAACCGCACTGGAGGGATTTCAGATATGAAGATTCCCGGCGTGCGGATTCTGACAGTGGCAATTCTGGTACAGAACGCCACACACAGGGAGAACCCGGTCAGGCAGAACGCCGTTCCCGGATGCACCAGCACGGCAACAAATACCAGCAGCGCTTCCAGGAGGCGGCCAAAGCCGAGGAACCAAAGGAGAAACCGCCGGAGGCAGCCGAAGGGGAACCGAAACGGCCTTCCAAGCTGGAATTTACCGCTGACGAACTCCCACCAGAGGCAAAAGATACAAAGCTCACCAAAGCCCGGAGGAAAGCGGAACGGACAGCGGAAAAACTGGAGCAGGCGGAAAACCGTCTGCCTGCCCGCCGTAAGCTGCGGATGGAAACATCTTCTGATCCTGATACGGGTAAGGCCAAAAAACGCCTGAAATTTGAAAAGGAGGTGAAATTCCAGCGGGCCCATGTAAAGGGTCCTGCTCCGATGCGCCCGGTAAAGGCCGGCGCAAATATGGCGGTTGGTTACGCCCACAAAAAAATCTACCAGGCGGAGGATGAAAATGTCGGCATTAAAGCGGCTCACCGCACCGAGCTTGTAAGCGAGTCGGGGCTGCGCATGGCATATCACAGGCATAAGACCGCGCCATACCGCAGGGTGGCAAAATTGCAGCAGAAATCAGCCAGGGCCAATGCCCGGCTTGCCTACCGGCAGACATTACAGGACAACCCGGAGCTGAAGAAAAATCTTCTTGCCCGGATGTGGCAGAAACAGAAAATAAAACGCCAATATGCCAAAGCAGCCAGGGAAGCGAAAAAAGCGGGAAAGCGTGCAAAGGACACCGCCGTTACCACGGAGAAGATCGCTGCCGGCGTGGTTCACGCTGTCAAGCGCCACCCGGTTATATGCGGAATCGTGCTCCTGCTCCTTTTGGTATTTTTCCTGATTACCTCCCTCTTTTCTTCCTTTTCTAATATTGGAACCGGAGGGCTGGGGAGCCTTGCCGCCTCTACTTATCTGGCCGACGATGCGGACATCAACAATGCGGAACTTATATATACCGAGTGGGAAACGGACCTGCAGATGCAGATCAACCGTGTGGAATCGGACCGGCCCGGTTATGACGAATACCGCTATAATATCGGCCCCATTGAGCATGACCCTTATGTTTTAATGGGGTATCTCACCTCTGCGTATCAGGATTTTACCTATGCGCAGATCGAGAGCGTCCTCCGGGAGCTTTTTAACGGGCAGTATTCCTTATCCTTTTCAGAAGAAACGGAAATCCGCTACCGGACAGAAACAAGCATTGACCCGGAGACCGGCGAAGAAACCGAAGAAGAAGTGCCTTATGAGTGGCACATCTTAAATGTAACGCTTACTTCCACGCCGCTTGAAAACCTGGTGGTTTCACGCATGGACGCGGACCAGAAGGAAATCTGCGAGATTTTATTGCAGACCAAGGGCAACCGGCAGTATGTGAAAAATGTGTTTGGCACCAACTGGCTGCCCTATGTCACCAGCTACTACGGCTACCGGGTGCACCCGATCAGCGGGGAAAAGAACTACCATACCGGCGTTGACATCGGGATGCCCCAGGGCACGGAGATTTTGGCCGGGCATGACGGCACGGTTACGCTGGCAGGAAACGCGGGCGGCTATGGCCTGTGCGTCGCCATTGAGGGCGAGGCTTACGAGGGGCACTCCCTTACCACCAAATACGGCCACTGTTCGCAAATCTTAGTATCTGTCGGACAGGAGGTAAAGGCCGGGGATGTGATCGCAAAGGTCGGCAGTACCGGAAATTCCACCGGGCCGCACCTGCACCTGGAGGTGCTGGTTGACGGCCAGTATATGAATCCCATGTATTTTGCCGATACCGGCGATACCAGTGAGCGGCATTTGCCGGAGGTTTCAGCAGGAGGCGGCGGGAATTATTTCAATTATGATGTTCCACCGGAGGCCCTTGCGGATGAAAAATTTGCGGCCATGCTCGCGGAGGCTGAAAAGTACCTGGGCTATCCGTATGTATGGGGCGGCGCAAGCCCTTCCACTTCCTTTGACTGTTCCGGCTATGTTTCCTGGGTAGTCAATCACTGTGGCGTAGGCTGGAACTTCGGACGCCTGACTGCGGACGGGCTCTTAGGCGTGTGTACGCCTGTATCAAGCGCGGATGCAAGACCCGGCGACCTGATCTTCTTCCAGGGCACCTATAACACCAGCGGCGCAAGCCATGTGGGAATCTATGTGGGTAACGGGATGATGATCCATTGCGGAGACCCGATCTCCTACGCAAACATCAACACAAGTTACTGGCAGCAGCATTTTTATACATTTGGGCGTCTGCCCTGATTGGAGGTGTCCAGAAATAATAAAGTTGGATAATTTTTGAAATAAAGCTGTATATTTTGCAAAAAAGATTGATAAGAACAGCGAAGCAATAATTTTGTAAAAAAGTCTGATAACATTCCGGGAAATTTGCAATAAAGTTTAATAATTAAGTGGCAGACGCATCAAAAAATGTGAATGCAGCGGAAAGATAGCAGGGTGCAGAAACAGTATAAAATCTAAGCAGTTTTCCAGCGTCAAAAATGTGATGTCCTTGTATGTATTTCGGAGTGGGAAATTATCAGACCTAATTGCAAAAAACGGCATTTACAATATCCAACTTAGTTACAAACAGACAGGAGGTAATAAAAATTGAACCCTAAAATTGCAAAATTGGAAAAAGAGATCGACAAGACAAAAACCAAGATTGCGGAGATGCAGGCCAGGCTCCGCGACCTGGAAAAACAGAAAACGGAGCTGGAGAATACCGATTATGTGACGATTGCCCGCAGCTTCCATCTGACGCCCCAGCAGTTGGCCGAATTTCTGAAATCGCAGCAATCCATTCCGTCCGGGGATGGCCCGCTTAAGAAACAGGAGGAAATGAATGAGGACTAAGAAAATTTCTTTACTACTGGCACTTATGCTTGTCATAAGCGCCATCGCTTTGCCCCTGACGGCCTATGCCGCCGGGGACAAAGACACCACACCACCGGAGCTTGCGGCTTCTCTGGACGGCGACACGCTGAAAATAGAAAGCAGCGACGATCATTCCGGCGTGGAGGCGGTCTTTGTGGACGGGAATCGGATCAATTCCTTAACCAATGGGGCGGCTACCGTTACCTTAAAGGATTATGCCGGCACAGAAAAGCAGATAAGCGTGTACGCCCAGGATTATGCCGGAAACCGCTCAAAGACCGTGAAGTTTGAGAATCCCTATTATGAGGAACCGGCACTCACGGAAAAACCTGCTGCCACGGTACAGCAGAACCAGAGCAGCGCAACGACAAAACCTGTGCAGACCCAGGCTGCTTCTTCCGGCAGTACAAATAACAACACCCAAAGCAGCAATTCCGGCAGTAATGCTTCCGGGAATGGCTCTAATGCGGGTACAAATACGGGCACCAATGGCGGCAGCAATACAGCCTCCGGCACAAACGGCAGCGATTCCAATTCCCAAGAGGAAACGGAAACCACTTCCTCTATCCCGGAGGGCGCATTTACCCCGGAGGGCACAGGAACCGTCCAGGACAATATCAGCGGCGAGGATGGAGATAAGCAGTTTTACACCATTACCACCGAGGCCGGAAATGTGTTCTATCTTATCATTGACGGAAAGCGGGACGATAACAACGTTTATTTCCTGAACGGTGTTACCGAGGCTGACCTGATGGCTCTGGCGGAAAAGGGAGACGGCAGCGTAAGCGTGATCCCGGCGGAGGAAACCTGTATCTGTACGGAGAAATGCGAGGCTGGGGAAGTCAATACCGCCTGCCCGGTCTGCAAAAACGACCTGAAGGGCTGCACCGGGAAAGAGAAACCAGCGGAGACGGAGGAACCCGCACAGACCGAACAGCCGAAAAAGGACAATGGCAGCGCTGGCACGATTATCTTTATTATCGTTGCCCTGCTTGCAGTAGGCGGCGTTGGTTATTACGTGAAGATCGTCCGTCCGAAGCAGCAGGCGGAGGATGACGAGGATTTCGAGGATGACGGCTATGGTGAAGGCTTTGACCCGGATGAGGCTTACGGAGAAACGGAATATCTCTCCGTGGACGATTTTGACGACAGAATGGATAACGAACATGGGGACGGCGAATAAAGCTGTCCTTTTTGTATTCCAACCAAATATAAGAAAGCGAGGATTTCTATGGTAAATATGAAAAAGCACGGCCTGAAACGGCTGTTGGCATTTCTTCTCTGCGCGGTATGTGTCTTTGGGATGCTCCCTGCGCAGGCGTTCGCATTTTCGCCGGGACAGAAAGCAAGCTCCTGGTATGGCGATCATTACGTCGGCTCCGACGGGCAGCATTATTATGCCCCTGCTCCCTATACCTATCTGGTCTACAATTCTGACGGAACGATGGATGTGCGTACCAGCTCCGGGGGCAACGCCTACCGGCATTACATGCTGACAGCTTCGGACGGGAGCAGCCAGCAGGTCTATTGTGTGGAGAGCGGCATTGCCTATGATACGTCCGATAATACCTATACATCGGAAAGCGGCACGAACAGCAATTACTTAAACCTGCTCCCTTCCGAGGCAAGACGGGGGATCACCCTCACGGCGATCTACGGCTGGAAACCCGGCGCTTCCCTCCCTGTGTCCGGCATTAACGAGGACGATTATAAAATGGCGACACAGATCATTCTCTGGGAGTACCAGCAGCAGCTTCGGAGCGACCCTTACAGCAGGCACGGGAACGGCCATGCAAACGCCAACCAGTATTTCAGCGTGATTGCCGGACGTCCTGCGGAAAAAGCCTATAACTGGATTCTTTCCCAGGTTGCTTCCCATTCCACGGTTCCCTCTTTTACTTCCACGAAGAAAAGCGAGGCACCGGAGCTGGAACTGAAATGGGACACGGAGAAAAAGGTCTATACCCTGACTGTCACGGACACCAATAACCTGAAAATCAATCTGGAGACTTTGAAAGGCAGCGGCGTTTCCATCACAAGAAACGGGAACAAGTACACGTTCACCAGTAAGAACATGATTATGAACCCTATCATTTTTGAATTCCGAAAGGATATTCCAGTCGCCAACGATATGCTGATTTGGGGCCGTCCCGGTTATCAGACCATGATGACCGGTGCCAGTGACCCGGTTTCCTTCTTTACAAAAGTCAAAACCGAAACCCACGGCACCGCAAAGATTGTCAAGACCAGCGAGGACGGCATTGTGTCGGGGATTCCTTTCCAAATCTCCGGCACGGACATTTTGGAAAATAAAGTAGATGAAACCGTCACTACCGGGGAAAACGGACAAATCAAAGAAAAACTGCTGCCCGGCACCTATCTGGTGAAGGAGCTGCCGGTGGACCGCTATGTGACCCCTTCCGCGCAGTATGTCACCATTGAAAGCGGCCAGACCGCCACGGTGCATTTCAGCAATATCCTGAAAAAATTCCGTGTCCATGTGGTAAAGAGCGATGCTGATACCGGCACCGCCCAAGGCGACGCGACCCTTGCCGGGGCGACTTATGGAATTTATAACAATGGCGAGCTGGTGGACACCTACACCACCGGGCCGGACGGCAGCTTTATGACCCGCTACTATGTTTGCGGCGATAACTGGACTGTCCGGGAGATTGATCCCAGCACTGGCTACCTCTTAAACGATACGGTCTATGAGGTGGGGGCTTCCCCGACCCTGTATGAAGTGGAACTGAACACCACCGAGAACCAGGTGACAGAAACAGTTATTTACGGCAATATCCAGCTTGTGAAGCATACGGACGACCTGGACCCGGATGTGTCCGAAGATGAAAATACGGACGAACCCAATGAGGGCGTGATCGAGCGCCCGGAGGCCGGCGCGGTCTTTGAGGTTTACCTGAAGGCAGCAGGCAGTTATGACGCGGCGAAGGAAAGTGAGCGCGACCTGCTGACAACGGATAATGATGGTTTTGCAGCTTCTAAAATGCTGCCTTATGGCCGTTATACGGTTCACCAGGTAGCCGGCGAAGAAGGAAAGGCGTTTATCCCGGACTTTACGGCCTTTATTTCCTCCAACGGCCAGACTTACAGCTATATCCTGAATAACCGCACCATCACGGCACGGCTGAAGGTGGAGAAATGCGACGCCGAGACCGGAAATATTATCCCGATGACGGGCACCGGTTTCCAGATCAAGGACCTCTCCACCGGGGAATTTGTCTCCCAGGAAATCTATTATCCGAACCCGGAAACCCTGGATACTTTCTATGTTTCGGATGAAGGCTGGCTGATGCTGCCGGAGCCTCTGCACACCGGGGATTATGAGCTTTATGAGGTGGCGGCGCCTTACGGGTATGTACTTTCCAGCGAGCCGGTGCCGTTTACCATTGACGGCAGCGAGGCCGTTGTCACGGTTATACAGTACAACATGCCGCAGAAGGGGCAGCTTACCATCACCAAGACCGGCGAGGTATTTGCTTCCGTCCAGGAGAACGATGGGCTGTACCAGCCGGTGTATGAATTTATGGGACTGCCTGGTGCGGTCTATGACGTGATCGCAGATGAAGATATTTATACCGGCGACGGTACGCTCAGGGCGGCAAAAGATACCGTTGTGGAAACCCTTACCACCGGGGAGGATGGAACCGCCCAGAGCGGGCTTCTCTATCTGGGCCGCTACCGTCTGGAGGAACGCCAGGCGCCGGAGGGGATGGTCTTAAATACCCAGCCGGAATATGCGGAGCTTACCTATGCAGGCGAGACCGTGGAAGTGACGCAGGCCACCATCGGACTTTATGACGAGCGCCAGAAGGTGGATGTGAGCCTGTTCAAAGCGTTGGAAACGGATGAGCTCTTTGGGCTTGGCATGAATGGGGAATATAAAGATATTTCTTTCGGGCTGTATGCTTCCGCTGACCTGACAGCCCTTGACGGCAGCGTGATCCCGGCAGGCGGGCTTCTGGAGGTGGTTTCCATTGACCCGAATGAGGCAGGCGGCTATGACGCTTCCTTTGCCTCTGATCTTCCTTTTGGCAGCTACTATGTGAAGGAACGCACCACAAACAGCGCCTATATCCTCTCTGATACGGAATATCCGGTTGTTTTTGAATACGCAGGCCAGGAGGCGGCGCTGGTGCAGATTCTTGTAAATGAAGGCGAGACTGTTTCCAACGACCTGCTGCGCGGGCGTGTGGACGGCGTGAAAGTCGGTGAAAACCCGGAGGGCGGCGAAGATGTGAAGCTGTCCGGGGCACTGATGGGATTATTCAGGCCGGACACGGAAGAATTTACCGAGAAAAACGCGCTGCTCACCGTTACCACTGCCGAGGATGGCAGCTTTTCTTTTGAGAATATCCCTTACGGCCACTGGATCGTAAAGGAAATTTCTTCTCCGGCGCTTTATACGGTAAGCCCCGAACAGCACCATATCTATATTGGTGTAGATGGCCAGCGCATTGAAATCAAAGTGGAAAATACCCTGATCCGCGGCAGCGTGCAGGTGATGAAAACCGAAGCTGTGGACGAGCCTTCTTCTGTGGAGAAGGAGGACAAAGATAATAATACCTTCCTGCGTTTTCTCTCCGGCGCGGTATTCGAGCTGTATGAGGACACCAACGGCAATAAGGAATTTGATTCCGAAGATACGAAGATCGGCACACTGAAAGAATCGGATGCGGGCTACCACACCGCGGAGGGCCTTCTGGCAAAGGGCTACTTTGTGAAGGAAAGCAAGGCGCCGGAGGGCTACCAGCTTGACGAGAACGCCTACTACTTTGCCATCACAGAGGACGGCCAGGTGGCGGTTGTGGAAAACGGCGAGGCAGGACGGGGCTTTACCAATGAGGCGTACCGCGGAAACCTGAAAATCACGAAGGATTCCAGCGATGGGCGCAAGGATGGCTTTGCTTTTGAAGTTAAGAATGCGGATGGCTCCTACTGTGAAACTTTCACTTCTCCCAAATCCGGCGTGATTGAGGTCAAAGGGCTGCGTGTCGGCATTTATACCGTAACGGAAATCTCCAACCGGGCAAGCAAGGACTATATCATTCCTGACGCTGCCACTGTGGAGATCAAGGCGGATGAAACCGCAACGGTCCAGTTCTTCAATGAAAAGCCGGAGAAACCGAAAACGCCGGAAAACCCGGATAATCCGAAAACACCGTCCAATCCGTCCACACCGTCTAATCCTGATAAAGCGGTACCGCAGACTGGGGATGACAATTTCATTTTCCTGTATGGTGGGCTTCTGGCGCTGGCTGTGATCGGCGGCGGGCTGTTTGCCGCAGTCTATTTCAAAAAGGGAAAGTACAGCAGAAATACCCCAAAGAGAAAAGCTGTTGGCATTGCGGTGGTTTCTCTCTGCGGGTTGCTGGCGCTTGGCAGCGGGTTCCTGATGGTACGCGACCTTAACCAGTATTCAGAGAGCGCCGGAGCCTATGAGGATATTGCATCCCATGTAGAGCTGCCGGAGCAGACCGAAGCGCCGGAGGACGATAATGTGGAAACGGAACCTGCCGGGGAGGACCCTTCTGTGGTCCTCCCCACAGTGGATTTTAATGCGCTCCGGGAAAACGGGCCGGACATCATCGGATGGCTTACCCTTTCTGATACGGTCATAAACTATCCGGTAACGCAGGCAGATGATAACGAGTATTATCTGCACCATCTGTATGACGGTACTTATAACAAGGTGGGCTGCCTGTTTGCAGACTATGAAAATCAGGAGGATTTTTCGGACCGCAATAACATTATCTACGGCCACAATATGCGGGACGGCTCCATGTTCGCCGCGCTGAATGAGTATGACAAGCAGAGCTATTATGACGGACACCCGCAGATGTGCCTTGTCACCCCTGACGGCGGCTATGTCGTGGAAATTTTCACGGCGTTTGTGGCAAAACCCAGCGAGTCCGGCAGCGACACCTCCCCCTGGAGGCTTGACTGGAAAGATGACGGGGCTTATACCACCTGGTTAAATGCCATGAAAGAGCGTTCCGTGGTGGAATGTGATGTAACCGTGACTTCCAGTGATAAGGTGTTGACCCTTTCCACCTGTACGCCCGGAGGCGCGAGCCGCTTTATCGTCATGGGAAAACTGGCGGCTGTAAACGATTAACAAGATTATTGGAAACCGGTGCGGGGGCGTTCTGCTCCCGCACCTGCTATTTAGGAGGATTTTTTTATGGTGAATACCCTTGTTTCGATACCCGGCTACGTCCATCTGTACCGCTCCCTTTTGCGGTTCTATGATATGCCGGAAAATGAGGTCCGGGAAATGCTCTACCTGTTGAACACGGCAAACCTGGACTGTTACGAGTATTACCACCCGGAGCGTGATGTGATCCAGAGCGGGCCGGTTGCCTTTAACGGCTGGCTGGAACATAAGGACTGCCGCCCCTACCGGACGGAGGTACAGCTTTATAAATCCCTGCTGTTCTTAAAGCGCAGCATTGACCGGGATCTGATCGTGACCTCACAGAGGGAGGCGCTGCAGACGCTCCGCTGTATCATTTCCAATCTGGAATACCGCTTCTATAAGGCGTATGGAATGGAGATTGAGGACAAACGAACCGTGTACGGGGAATGTACCTACCACATGGTCCCCAGGGAGGACGAACCCAGCGTGTGCCTGATGCACGACTGGATTTATCTGCCCTCTGCTTAAAATGTCCCGAATAATACATAAAATTCGGGACAAAAAAGTAGTATATGATCTGCCCCTTCTCGGTAGCGGTTCTCTTCTTTTTTGAGATTGCTGTATAAATCCTGATCTGCGTGGGAATACTATGAACAAAACTCTCGGAACCTATTGAAAATTTGTCCCGAATAATATATAATATTCGGGACAAAAGGAGGTGAGCAAAGTGGCAAATGGATATTCCAGGCAGATTCAGGAGCGGATTGGCACAGCGGCAGAAGGAACCGTTTTTGTCAATTCTGATTTTGCTGATATTGCTGATACGGAGACCATAAGACGGAACCTGAACCGGCTTACACAGGCAGGTACGCTCCGGCGGATTTTGAAAGGTGTTTATGAAAAGCCGGAATACAGCGAAATGCTGAAAGAATATGTAGCGGCGGACCCGGAGGCGGTGGCAAAGGCGCTGGCCCGTAATTATCACTGGACGATTGCTCCCTGTGGGAATACGGCGCTGAACCTGTTAGGGCTTTCCACGCAGGTAACAGCGGTATGGTCCTATATCAGCGACGGTCCATATAAGACCTATGAGTGGAATTCTACAAAGCTGGAATTTAAGCACAGGACCAATAAAGAGATCACGGGTCTTTCTTATATGACGGTTCTGGTGATTCAGGCATTGAAAACTTTGGGGAAAACAAATGTCACTTCCAAAACGATCCAGACGCTTAGTTCCCGGTTGAATGAGGACGATAAAGCCGCTATGCTAAGAGAGGCGGCAGAATCTACAGATTGGGTTTACAATGCGATACGGCAGATTGCCGGGGAGGTACAATAGAGATGAAAAACGTTGCAAGATTTTCAGACAATGATAAGCGGGGGCTGTTCCGTAACACAGCAGATAAGATGGGACTTAACGATGCCATTGTGGAAAAGGATTTTTGGGTATGCTTTACGCTGGATTATCTGTTTCAACGTTCTCCCTGGAAAGATTCGATTACCTTTAAGGGCGGTACCAGCTTGTCGAAAGCCTTTCGCCTGATCAGCCGGTTTTCCGAAGATATTGACCTGATTCTGGACTGGCGGGTTTTAGGATATGGCAGAGACGAGCCCTGGGAGAAACGTTCCAACACGAAGCAGGACGCTTTCAACAAAGAGGCAAATGCACGGGCGGAGGTCTTTCTGGCAGAAACCTTCTGCCCCGCAATCAAAGAAGGGTTATCTCAGGAGCTTGGCCGTGAAGCTGACATTCACATGGACGGGGAAGAAAAGCAGACAGTTATTTTTGCCTACCCAAAATTGTTTGCCAATGCGGGAACCTTGCAGGTGATCCGATTGGAAATCGGCGCACTGGCCGCATGGACGCCGGCAAAGTCTGCGGAGATTACGCCGTATGCCGCGGAGTATTACCCTGATGTGTTCGAGCAGAAAGGAACGAATATTCTGACGGTTGCCCCGGAGCGGACTTTCTGGGAAAAAGCTACGATCCTGCACCATGAGGCCAACAGGCCGGAACATCTGGAAATGCCGCAGCGGTATTCCAGGCATTATTATGATTTGTACCGCATGGCTATGACCCCGGTAAAAGAAGCCGCTTTCTCTCAGCCCGACCTGCTTAAAAAGGTTGTGGATTTCAAAATGAAATTCTATCCCAGGGCATGGGCGAAGTACCCGGAGGCTGTGCCATGCACCTTAAAGCTGATCCCGCCGGAATACCGGTTCGCAGCGTTAGAGGCGGATTACGATTCCATGAAGGATATGCTGTATGGTGATGTACCTACATTTGATACTGTCATGGAGGCGGTTCGGGAACTGGAAAAAGAAATCAATACCCTGTAACAACTACATAACCATTTATTTGCCGGCTATTCTAAGATGCTTTAGGGTAGCCGGCTTTCTGTTTTCAAAAAGGGGGAATGTCACATTACACAAAATGAAGTCAATGCTGTTTTTGACGAGCAGGTGCGGCTTTGTGCCGACACGCTACAACGGAAAACCAAAGAATACACCGGAGACGATACGGACCGGCTGGGAGCTTTTAAGGCGGCGGCAGCTTTGCAGCACACCACGCCGGAACGTGCACTTGCCGGGATGCTGGCGAAGCATATCGTTTCCCTGTATGACATGTGCTTTGACGACAGCACGGACTACGGCATGAGCACATGGGACGAAAAGATTACAGACAGCTTAAACTATCTGTTTTTACTGAAAGCCATTGTAAAGGAGGGACATACCAATCAACCGAATTGAAGTAAAAATATTGAACTGCCAGGCGGTTGCAGAGGCCGAGAAAAACATGGTTTTTGCGGCGCGGCTCACCCAGCGGGGGCATAAGATCGCCACGATGGATGACCTGCTGGCACTCTATGAGAAGTCATTCAGCGAGAATACCGTGGCGGCCATCAGCAGCCTCCCTCACCCCACGGTCCAAAAATTTGCGGTGATCACTGTGGCCGTTGTAGGGGCAAGCCGGCGCTTCCTGGCACAGATCACCAGGCACCAGAACGAAGTAAAGTTTATGAGCGCGTCGCTGCAATACAGTAACTACGCGGGACAGGCAGATTTCGCGGTACCCTATGAGATTTTAACCGCCCCGGCGGCGGTCCGGGAACTGTACTTAAAAAGCTGTCACGAGGGCATGGACTGTTACGAAAAGCTGTGCAGCGCGGGAATCGGCCATGACGCGGCGGGCTATGCCACACCCCAGGGCCTTCGGAATGTGCTGATTATCAGCGCTACACCCTATCAGTGGAAACACATCATCAGCCAGCGGGTATGCCGGCGCAATACGGACGAAACCCGGATCGTACTCTTGAAAATCTGGGAGGAACTTTACGCACTCAGCCCGGCTTTGTTCTCCCCTTCTCAGACCGAACCGTTTTGCCAGATGGACAAATGTCTGGAGGGAAAAATGACCTGTGGGCAGAAACTGGCGGCAACTATGACACCGGAGGACATTTTAAGAAACGACTACCCGGTACTTTTGGAAGGAGGCGGTGCATGAAAATCAAATTGATTGACTTTGGCGTGCCAAAGAGCCGCCGCCCTTTCCGTCCGCACGGGAATGACGCCGGCGCGGACGTGTATATGCCCTATGACTGCACCTTGCAGCCGGGAGAAATCGCAAAGGTTCCGCTTGGGTTCGGGATTGAAGTGCCGGACGGGTACGCTGGCTTCGTATTTCCCCGCACCAGCATGGCAATAAAGGGGCTGGTCTGTGAGCTGCCTCCTGTGGATTCCGGCTACCGTGGGGAAATCCATGCCATTATCAGTAATGTAAGCAACAAACCGCAGGAACTTTCCAAAGGAACGCGGATAGGCCAGCTTGTAATTACTCCTGTTGTGATTGCAGATTTTGTAACGGATTTGGGCGCGGAGCGCGGAACCGGAGGCTTTGGGAGTACCGGGGTATAAATCAGGATAAATATAGAGTGTTTCCAGACTTAATTTAGGACAGTATGGGAAATAATAAGAAGAAAGCGGTCATTTTCCGTGACCGCTTTACTTCTTGCTGTTCAATTCTTTCATAATGCCGAGGATATATGTCATTGATTTGGAATCCAGTTTCTTTGCCTCTGCAATAAATTCCTGCAAGGTTTTTGGATAAAGGTTTTCTTCGTCAAAGAATTCCTTCGGCGTTACGCCGAGATATTCGCAGATATAAAAGAAGGACTGCATGGCAGGAAGTGATTTTTTGTTTTCGATGTTATTGATGTAGTTGTTCGCTTGCCCCAACGACAATGACATGTCGCGTGCAGATACACCCTTTTGTAATCTCAGCTTTGCCAGCCGTTCCGGGACGAATTCTTCATACATCACCCTCACCTCCCATTCTATAATAGATTGTACCTCACGCGGACGCATTATTCACAAATTAAAAAAGGGTGTTTGCGTTGACTTAAAAAAATAAATCTATTATAATAATAGGAGATACAAAAACAAATCTATTATTCGGAGGAACCTGATGGAAGGAAAGACTTGCTGTGTCACAGGACACAGAGATATACCTGCTGAGGAAACAGCCCATGTAAAAGAGGCTCTTCGCCGAGAAATCGAAAAAGCAGTGAACGATGGTTTCACTATCTTTCTCTCTGGCTTTGCGGATGGCGTGGATCAATACTTTGCGGAGACGATTCTGGAGCTGCAGAATAAAAATCCAGATTTGAAGCTGATCGCGGTACTTCCATACCGGAAACGGAAGGACAGCCTGTGCCAGAGGGAACACACAAACGCCCTGCTGGATGCCTGTGCGGAGGTTATCATAATTCAGGAAGAATACAGGCCCAACGTCTATTCCAAACGCAACCGCTACATGGTGGAACATGCAGACCGTGTAATCGCGGTATATGACGGACGGGAAAAAGGCGGTACAGTTAAGACCATCCGTTATGCGCATCAATTTCGGAAGGAACTGCGGGAAATACCCGTAGGGTTAATCTTGGACAAAAACAGGACAAATCTTGGACAAAACCGGATATGAAAATGTGGAGATACAGGCTGCTCTATGGTATAATAAATGTTCAACCATAAAGGCCAGTGACAAATTCGGTTGGACTTACAGATAATGATAGATAACCTTTTGTGAAAATGGGAAACCACAGTTTGAAAGGAGTATTTGCATGAAACATGTATGTATGCTTATATCGGTGGCCGACATTAACGCCGCAAGAAAATTTTATGAGGATTTGTTTGGATTAGAGGTATTCCAGGATTACGGCAGAAACGTTGCTTTTACCTGCGGCCTGGCATTGCAGCAGGATTTTGACTGGCTTGTAGATCTGCCAAAAGAAAAGATATTAAAGAAATCCAACAATGCGGAAATTGTCTTTGAGGAACAGGACTTTGACGGTTTTTTGAACAAGTTGAAAGAATACCCGGATATTGAATATCTGGGAGAAGTGATTGAGCATAGCTGGGGCCAGCGGGTGCTCCGGTTTTACGATTTGGACGGACACATCATTGAGGTTGGCGAGGATATGAAAATGGTGATAAAGCGTTTTCTTGCTTCCGGCATGACAATGGAAGAAGTCTCTGTGAAAATGGATACTTCCATAGAGGACTTAACGAAACTTCTGAATAGTTAATGCACGGTAGGCGAATAAACAAATTGGCGTTTGCATGTCATAAACTGCGTGAAAAAACAGCTAAACCAAAGGTTTATCTAATTAAACTGTTGGTCGGTTGTATAATCAGGGAAGAAGCGGTACAATGCAGGCATCAAAAAAAGAAAGAGGGCAAAAATAAATGAGTAAAAAAACTCTTGGAATGATGATTGCATCATTGAGAAAAGAAAAAAGGATGACACAGATTGAACTTGCTGAAAAAATGGGTGTAACAGATAAAGCTGTTTCAAAATGGGAAAGAGATCTTGCTTGTCCTGATGTAAGTACTTTGCCAAAACTGGCAGAAGTCTTTGATATCAGTGTGGATGAACTGATGCAGTGTAAGGCAGAGTCACAAAATGAAAAAAAGAAAGATTTTACGCCGATGATTCATATGATAATGAAAGCAGTAGCACTTGCTATGGGTGTCGGAGTTGTAGTTTTGTCCATATTGAAAGAGTTAGAAGTTGATTCTGGAATGGCGATGCTGGGAATAGGGCTGGCATGTCTTGCGATTGCTTCTTTAGCAAAGAAAGATGAAAGATAAATTCCCGCTTGTCGGCGAATAACACAGCAGAAAAATAAATTTCGGTTAAGGGAGGTACGTACTTATGAAAAATAGAATTGCACACTGCGGGCTGGATTGCGAAAAGTGTGACGCCTATCTGGCTACGATCCACGATGATCAGGCGCTGCGGGAGAAAACCGCTAAGTTGTGGGCGGAGCTGAACAATGCTCCCATTCTGCCGGAGCATATCAACTGCCAAGGATGCCGGGTGGACGGGGTCAAAACCGTATTCTGCGACAGCCTTTGCTCCATCCGCCAGTGCGCGCTGAAAAAGGGGGTAACCACTTGCGGCGACTGTCCAGAGCTAGAGATCTGTCCGACGGTGGGAACAGTTATCTCCAACAATGCTGAGGCGTTGGAAAATCTGAGAGTTGGAGAGAATTAAATGAAATGAGAGAGACAGACTCATCGGGATTGATGGAGGAACATACTGTGAAGAAAAAAATAGGGATAGGCATTGCAACTTTAGGTATTATTATATTGTGCATTTTGTTAAATTTATTTGTAATAGGAGAACCGATTGATGGAGAACAATTAGCATATAATATCACGCAAAATGACTCAACTTTGGAGTTGCAAGTATCTGCAAAAGAATCTGCGGTTGCTCTTAGAGGATGGAAATTTGAACAAGAGGGAAATAACATGTTCATAAGTGCAAAAAAAGTGCTTGTATCTTTTCTATTTTCAAAAGGTCAATACCAAACATCCATTGATATAGACGGGATAGAAAACGTTTATCTGGGCGGTCAAATGATATGGAACAGTAAATAAATCAAATTAAAGGAGGAACACTTATGGAACGTTTCAAAAAGATTTATCAGCAGGGAATTGTTGATGTGGTTGAAATTTGGGTTGATACACAGACTGGCGTAAACTATGTTTTTCATAGAAATGGAAATGCGGCAGGATTTACCCCTTTGCTTGACAAAGATGGAAAACCAATAGTAAGTCAATAGTACTTATAAGTTCCTGTTTATAGAATTGAAAAACCGGAATTGTGAGATGCTTTTATATGAGATGGTATAAAGATATGACGAAACAACAAAAGCATGATTTCAAGAAAGTAATGGAAAATCAGATGTGGACGAAAACGGAAAAGCCACATTTCAAGCGACTATATTAGAAATACGTGATGGCTATTACCTTGTCGATCCTGTTGACGGAAGTACAGAATTGAAAAGTGCAAACCAGATAACAGTCCCTATGACAAATATGAATCTTTCACCGGAGCCGGAAGTCGGAGATGTTTTGGGAATTGAATATGACGGTTCAATCGCAGAATCATTTCCTGCACAGATTACTAATGTTTATAGCATTCGTATTGTCGAATAACGATAATATTGATAAAGATTCCAGTCTGATGGAGATATTAGTATATGTGGAATAACAACTGATTTATAAAAGACAAAAAAGAAATGACTTTTAGTTTTTCGGACATAAGAATACATTATCAAAGAGTCACACGTCTATGAAAGGATATAATGAAGTGGATAGATACATACAAGAAACGAGTATGCTTGATTATTCAGATTCCCATATTCAGAAGTTAATACAAAACAGAGGCTGGTTGGAATTATCTGATTTTGATTGTATAAAGGCAATCTATAACTATGTGAGGGATGAAATCTTATTTGGATATAACATAGACGACAGTATTCCCGCATCCAAAGTTCTTGCTGACGGTTACGGTCAGTGTAATACAAAAGGCACTCTGTTTATGGCGCTGCTCAGAGCCTGCAATATTCCATGCAGGGTACATGGATTTACGATTGACAAGAAACTGCAAAAAGGGGCAATGACAGGATTGGTTTACAGGTCAGCTCCAAAGAATGTATTGCATAGTTGGGTAGAAGTATTCTTTGAAGATATTTGGTATGAATTGGAGGCATTTATTTTAGACAACAAATATTTCTCTAAATTACAGCAGGTACACAGTGATTGTGTCGGGGCATTCTGCGGCTATGGCGTTGCCGTAAAAGACTTTCAGCATCCTGTCATTGATTTTGACGGGAATAACACCTATATACAAAGTGAAGGTATCAATCAGGATTTTGGAATATATGACTGTCCGGATGATTTGCTGAAAGAGCATCGGCAGGAAATATCTGTTATAAAGGCATTTGCGTATAGAAATTTAGGACGTCATCTTATGAACAGAAATGTAAAGAAAATACGAAATTCCATTTGAATATAAATTTGTTTATCAGGAATTCCAAAACGAAAAATCAATTTTGGAAATAAAGCGATTGAGATTATAATAGATACAATAAATAAAGATTGAAAAGCTGATTCCTGCTTATGAATATACTGGGAAGTAAAAGCGACAAATCGGGATGGAGTGGTCAATATGGGATTTCTCAATAAAATTTTAAAGAAAGATAATGGCAGCAAGAAAAAAAGTAATAATACGCTCGAAAAAGATATTCATTTAGCTTCAGATTGGGTGGTAAAAGCGTTAAACTCGTCCGGCTATAAAGCTGATTATTCTTTAGAAAGCATGAAAGAAATTGACAGATTTTTTGATGAGCAGAGTGGCGAAACAGGGTTGCTTTCAAAAAATCGCGGTACGATTTTATTCAGTTTAGCTTCATATATCGGTGAAACGGCTATTAAACTATACGGTGGCGAATGGATTACTGATGACAGCGACCCACAAGGAGAAATAAATATTTCTGTTAAGTTAAGAAATGAGACTGTTATCTGGCCTGTTCTTAGATGTATGAAAAGATGCGAACAGGGCTATGAAGAAAGTATCTATGCCTATCTTTTTGCTCTCAATGATTGATTTGATAGAGCGATAACTTCCCGTTTGCAATAACTCTATGGAAGTTTTGTAACCGGGTAGTTGAAGCCAATGGAGGCAAAGAGTTTGAATGAGGGGAAAGGTGTTAGCCTGGGTTGTTTCAGAAAAAAAGAGAATTGTGTGATTGCTGAAAAGCCGAAAAAGGTCTTTGCAGAATGGATCGATAACGGCCATACTGATTTTGACGATGAAAACACTATCATTCTGCGTGTGGAATTAACAGATGGCCTGTTGCTCTCGCATGGTACAAGATATGAGTTTTAAGTTTTCAAATTTTCTGTTTTGCTATGTCGAGTATTCTCAGAGCTTGTCTTGAATATTTGCAGGCGGGCTGTTTAAGGAGGCTCCATGAAAGGATTTAACCGACCAAATCAATTATTTGCCCTATGCGGGCTGAATTGTGGGCTTTGCCCCATGTTTTTGAATAAAAACTGCCCTGGCTGCGGTGGCGGTGAAGGAAATCAGTCGTGCAAAATCGCAAGGTGCAGTATAGAGCATGGCGGTATTGAATACTGTTTCCAATGCAGCGAATACCCTTGCGGAAAATACACTCATATAGACGATTTTGATTCATTTATAACACACCAAAACCGAAAATCCGATATAGAAAAGGCCAAACGATTCGGGATAGATGCTTATAATGCAGAGCAGGCAGAAAAAACAAAAATCCTGGAGATTTTCTTGTCAGGCTATAATGATGGCCGCAAAAAGACACTCTTTTGTGTAGCTGTCAATCTGTTGGAACTACAAGACCTGCAAGCGGTACTTAATGAAATTAATCATAAACCTGATATGGACACACTGACACTCAGAGAAAAAAGCGCATTTGTTGCTGGATTACTGCAGGATGCAGCGGCAGCGAAAAATATCGATTTAAAACTTCATAAGAAAAAGGGATAATTTGAATATGCTATGATTTTTACACATGAATCAATGCTTATAGATCATCTAATCTTCCCTTCTCTCAATTAAATATTTTTTGAAATTGCGCTGCATGTTTTGGGTAGCGCTTTTTCTATGTAACAAAACGCAAAGGTATTGAAAGCCTTTGCGTTTTTTATTAACCAAACTCAATAAGGAGGCGATTTTTATGTGGAATCTTATAACACACTTTCTGACCTTTACCGGAGGAATGTCTGCCGGCGTTGTGCTGATGTGTCTTTTGCAGGCCGCAAAGCAGGAAGATGAATGGTTAGAAAACAGAAAACGGGAGGAAAACGAATGAATCAGGAATTTGCACAATATATCAAAAACCATATCCAGGAATATTTACCGCAGGATTATCAGGATGCGAATATTACTCTGGAAGAAATTACAAAAGGAAATGATCGTACTCTGACAGGGCTTATCATCCGAAAGGACGACGAAACAACGGTGCCTTCCATCTACCTGGAATCCTATGAGGAACAATTTGAAAAAGGCCGGCCAATGAACGAGATTATGAAAGAGCTCGTACAAATAAGAACAGAAAGCAGCATGGATTTTCCAATCAATGTGAAGGATTTGGCAGACTATGAAATAGTCCAACCGCTTCTTTCTATCCAACTGTGCGACCCAGAAAAGAATCAGGAATACTTAAAAGATAAGCCTCATACCGCCTGTGGGGAACTGGCGGCAGTTTATCGGATTCAGGTCATGGAAAACAGCGAAGGAACTGCCTCTGCTGTTATCACAAATAACATGCTAAATTCCTGGGGAATCACACTGGAGCAGCTGCACGATGACACGATCCGGGCAGAAAACACCAGAAGTTCCGTCAGATTTTACAGCATGGAGGATGTGATGGCAGAGATTATGTTTTCTGCTGAACCTGCGAATCTTTTTGAACAGTCGGTGTCGCTGGAAACTGACGCTGCCCCCATGTATGTCCTGACAAACCAAAGCAAAATAAACGGAGCCGGGGTTCTGGCAAGGGACGGCGTACTGGAGAAAATCGGCGAGCTGCTTGGTTCCGATTTTTATGTCCTTCCATCATCAACCCATGAAGTTATCCTTGTACCGGATAACGGGAATATGCAGACAAAAGAGCTGGAGGATATGGTAAAGGAAGTCAACGCCACCCAGGTTGCGCCGGAGGATTTACTTTCCGATAAAGTACAGTATTATGACCGGGCAGCAAAAACCCTGGGGCGGAAACAGGAAAAAGGACTATTGGAACGTCTTTCCGAAAATAAAGCACAGGTACAGGAAAGAGAAGCAAAAGCACCAAAAGAAAGACAGAAAACCAAACAGGAACCGAGCTTATAAAGGGGTAGCTGCTATGCTGCCTTTTCTATTTCAAAGAAATGGAGGTTACAGGGATGAAATTAGTAATTGCGGAAAAGCCCTCCGTCGCCATGTCGCTGGCGGCGGTCCTGGGCGCGAATGAGAAAAAAGACGGCTATCTGGAGGGCGGCGGGTATCTGGTGAGCTGGTGCGTGGGGCACCTGCTGGAACTGGCGCAGCCGGAGGCTTATGGGGAACAATATGCCAGATGGCGCTATGGTGATCTGCCGATCCTGCCGGAAGAATGGAAATACGAGGTGCCGAAGGATAAGAAAAAGCAGCTTGACCTCCTTTGCAGGCTGATGAAAGACAAACGGGTGGAATCGGTGGTATGCGCTACGGATGCCGGACGTGAGGGCGAACTGATCTTCCGTCTGGTCTATGAGTATGCCGGATGTAAGAAGCCGATGGAACGCCTCTGGATTTCCAGTATGGAGGACGCGGCAATCCGTGACGGGTTTGAACACCTGCGTCCTGGCAGCGACTACAATAAGCTCTATGACGCGGCAGTCTGCCGGGCCGGGGCTGACTGGCTGATCGGTATTAACGCCACCCGGCTTTTCTCTGTCCTGTATGGCGTCACGCTGAATGTGGGGCGCGTCATGTCACCCACGCTGGCGCTTTTGGTACAGCGGGAGGCGGATATTCAGGCATTTTCAAGTAAGCCCTTTTATGTGCCGGAGATCACCTGCGGCGGCTTTACTGCCTCCGGAGAAAAGCTGTCCGAGAAAAATGAAGCTGAAAAAATCCATATGGATTGTGACGAGCAGAGTGCTTTCGTGCTGTCCGTAGACAAGCAGATCAAAACGGTGCAGCCGCCCCGTCTGTACGATCTGACGACCTTGCAGCGGGAATGTAACCGTATCTATGGCTATACGGCACAGCAGACCCTTGATTATGTGCAATCTCTTTATGAGAAAAAACTGGCGACCTATCCCCGAACGGACAGCCAGTATTTGACCGAGGATATGCAGGCCACCGCTGCTTCCCTGATTCTTTGGATGCGTGACAATATGCCATTTGGGAAAGGCTGCGCGGGGGAACCGGATATTGACCGCATAACGGACAGCAGCAAAGTCACCGACCACCACGCTATTATCCCTACGGCGGAAATTGCCCGGACGGATTTATCGGAACTTCCTTCCGGGGAAAAAGATGTCTTAACGCTGATCGCAGCAAGGGTTCTTTCTGCAACAGCCCAGGCACACCGTTTTGAAGCGGTAACGGCTGTACTGGATTGTAAGGGGTATTCCTTTACGGCAAAGGGAAAAACCGTATTGCAGGCCGGGTGGAAGGACGTGGAGCGCCTCTACCGTATGGGCTTGAAACAATCCAAGCAGGAGGATGATGAGAATACGGACGCCTCCCTTCCCATGCTGAAGGAGGGGCAGATTTTTGAAACAGTCTCTGCCAGCGTCCGGGAAGGCAAAACCTCCCCACCGAAACACTATACGGAGGATTCCCTTCTGGCAGCTATGGAAACCGCTGGCGCCGAGGACATGCCGGAGGACGCCGAGCGCAAAGGATTAGGCACTCCGGCCACCCGTGCGGCTACGCTGGAAAAACTGGTCTCTACCGGATTTGTACAGCGAAAGAAAAAGCAGCTTATCCCAACGGAAAAAGGCAGAAACCTGATTGCCGTACTGCCGGACAATATCAAGTCTCCGATTTTGACGGCGGAATGGGAATCCATGTTAAAGCAGGTGGAACGCGGCGAACTGTCCGCAGACTCTTTTATGGAACAGATCGCGGATATGAGTCGGCTGCTTGTAAAGGAACACAATGCCCCAGAAGAACGTTTTGCGGCTCTGTTCCCGGATGCAAGGAAAAACGGGCGTGAGGCAATCGGAACCTGCCCCCGCTGCGGCGGAACGGTATATGAAGGCAAAAAGGGATTTTTCTGTGACAACCAGACCTGTTCCTTTACCCTCTGGAAAGATAACCGATTCTTTTCCAATAAAAAGAAATCTATCACAAAGACTGTGGCTGCGGCTCTTTTGAAAGAGGGCCGCATTTCCATGTCCGGGCTTTACAGTGAAAAGACGGGAAAGACCTATGACGCAGAAGTGATTTTAGATGATACCGGAGACAAATATGTGAATTTCAGGCTGGAATTTCCGGCTAAGAAAGGCAGGAGGAAATGAACGGGCCGCCCTCACGGGAATTAACCAGGCAGGAACGGGCAGAAATCCGAAGGCTGGTAACAGACCTTTGCGCCAACTATGATAATCAGGAAAAACTCTGTCTTCCCTTAGACTGCCCCTGTTACATGTTGCATAAATGGTGGACCGGCTCTTTCTGCCGGTACTTTCAGGAGGCGGTGCTGCCGGTGGATCCGGAGCTGGAATCTGCCATTACCGGCGAGGACACTTCCCTGAAACAGAAAATATGCCCGGTCTGTGGGAAAGCCTATCTGCCTACTACCAGCCAGGCATATTGTTCGGATTCCTGCCGCGCCTTTGCCAGACGGAAATCCGAACGGGAACGCAAGCGCCGGAGCAGGAGAAATTAGGGGTAATATGTCCGCAACTTAACCAAAAAGAGGCTTGCTTTTCAAGGCTTTCGGGACCCGGTTTGAAGGGCGGCTGTATTAGAATACTCTGACGCCCCGAAACGGGTCTAAGCTGCGGACAAATCAATGGACGGGAGGGATGCGGATAGAAAAGACAGCGATTACAAAAGAACTCATGCGGATTGATACCAGGAGGCAGATGATCGATATGCAGCAGATTGATAACCGGCGCTTTATGTATAACCCGAAAACCGGCATATTGGTTTTAGGTTATCAGTATGCGGCTACAAGTACAATGGTTTCCAGCCATGCCAACGAGCTGGCCGACGCCGGGATCACAAAAGGCTATGACGATTTTGTCCGGGGCTGGATCGGCACTGGCGGGGACTATCCCAAAGGGGTGATCCACTTTGCTCCCTGTGTGGATAAGAGAAATATCACGCTGTTTAACCAGGCATTCGACACGCTGGAAATGTTCAAGGAAAACGGTGCGCTGGCGGGTACGGTGGTCCGTGGCTTCGGGGAAAGCTGGGAGCAGCCGTTATCCGATATTTTTACGGATATGCGGGAACCGGAGCAGAAACCCTCTGTCCGCAGGCAGCTAAAGAAACAGCCGGAGGCAAAAGCCAGCCGGCAGAAAACCAATCATCAACAGGAACGATAGGAGGCGATTTTTTTGAATATCAACACAATCACAACCGATGACCTGCGGCACATGGAAGGCAAAGACGGCCTGATCCTGCAGGGCTGCGGCGGGGATCTGAAGGAATGGGTGGACGGGATCAATGAGATGTTCACCGAGGCGGGGATTTTGAAGGACGGAAGTAAATTTGAGGATGTTTCCACTTTCCAGTATGGGGAGCTTACCTGTCTGCTCTATCCTTTCGAGGATGTAAAGCTGGACATCGGGAAACTTGCTGTGTGGCGTTTGCAGACCCATGAGAATTTCGGGGGCACCTGGCTGTCCGATTTTGTACCGAACCGTTTGGGCGGCTTTATCGGGGAACCTTCGCCGGAGCCGGAAAAACCGGATTGTGCGCTGATCGGCCAGGACGGCAATATCTTCAATCTGGTGGGGATCGTTGCCCGCACCCTACGGGAGCATGACCTGAAGGACCAGGCAAAGGAAATGAAGGACCGGGTGTTTGCTTGCGGCAGTTACGGGGAGGCGCTTTGTATCATTGGCGAGTATGTCAATATCACGGATTCCGAAGCGGAGCCGGAGCACAGACCTTCCCTCCGGCAGCAGATAAAAGACGCAAAGCACACGGAGACGCCCCAAAAGCAGAAACCAGCAAAACAGCAGGAACGATAAGGAGGATCAGAATGGAAAAAGAAACAACCTACGGCGTATGGGCGGTGCGCAGCGGCGTTTCTATCTTCGGCCATGCCGAGGCGTGGTGCAAGGAAGATGGAAAACCTTTGGAATTTGACACCCGCGAGGCTGCGGAGGCTTATGCCAGAGAGATGAACAGCAAAACCACCGCTAATGTCCATTATTATGCACAGGAGAAAGAACTGGAGCCGGGCGCCGTCAGAAAGGTTTCCGCACAGGTGCAGCAGGATTTGGATGCCCGTGTCCATGAGGAAGTGATGCCGAGAAATGACGCAGCAAAAAAGCGGAACGAGATTCCCGGCAGACAGATCATACCGGAGACGGACCCCCTGGTAGAAATCCGCTCTGCGGTCCACAGCAACTATGCGGGCATGGTCGCCATGCTTGGTGCAGATAACCGGGTGTACCTGGGGCGTGAGGAACGCTGCCACTACCAGGATATGCAGGCGTCTTATTATGACAATCAGGACGGCTCCCTGTGCTTTGTCTGCGACCAGCCGGATATGTACTATTTCCTTTATGGGGAGGGCTGGGCGCATACCCAGGCGGAAATGCTGGAGCGCGGCCTTACCCTGCGCCAGTATGAGGAATTTGCAAGGCTTCGGGACGGCGTGCTCTCACAGTTCACACCACATAGGGAAATCCTGTTCGCCGGGCAGCCCTTCCAGCCGCCGGAGAGCTATCTGCGTAATGCGGAGCTTTACGAGGAAGGCCAGACCGGAAATTACAATATGCTGGATGGCAGACTCAACAATGAGCCGCCGGAGCGCCCTGACCTGACAGACGGGCAGACTTATGAGGAAATCCAGGAGCTTGCCCCGGAGACGTTGCCGGAGGAAAAAACCTCTCTCTTGGAAAAGCTGAAAGCAGACCGCCCGGAACATGAGGCCAGGCAGATTGCCCCTCCTGCGCTGGAAAGGGAACGCTGATGGCGGCGGTAAAATTCGAGGGCGTGGATGTGCTGGACTTTTTAGGGAAAGTTGTAGAGCTGCACACACAGCATTATAAGGACGATTTTGATATTGACAAAGAGCTGATACAAAATCTTGCGGCTTGCAGAAATGGGGAGAATGAACAGCTCTTATGGATGTCCAGGACCTGCGGCACTTACTGTTTATGGGAAAGGGATGTTTACCTGCAGGACAGCCACGAAAATAAGGTGTGGCGGTTTTACCATGAGCAGACGAAAGATTCTATCCTGGCGTATGCAATCCGGCTGGATGGCATACAGGACGGGAAAGTCACCGGCTGTATCTGGCCTCTCGATTATCACGCCCATGTGGAACGGGTCAAGCTGCTTTCCTGTGCGATTGAAAAAGTATCGGTATTGTTCCAGGATGGTACACAGGCGGTATTCCCCTATGATTCTTATATGCAGCAGATTAACATGTTTAAGGCAGAGCATGGAACTTCCAAATGCGTGACCTGGCTGCCGGAAAGTGAGCGGGAATTACAAACAATCCTGCGGCGGGAGCACGTTAAGCGGGATTACCATGCAAAGCCCGGCAATATTCAGGAATATATGGACAGCCTGAAAAAAGACACCATGCGGGGAAAATTGGAAAAGGCAAAGACGGCAGCAGCCTCCACCCCTAAACCGCCCTCATATAAAAAGGAGCCGGAACGATGAAGGCCGGGCATGACAAAAAATCCGTCCGGGTGGAATTCGTCATGTCTGAACAGGAGGCGGAGCTGGTAAAGGGGCGCATGGCGGAGCTCGGCATTACCAACCTCTCCGCGTATCTGCGCAAGATGGCGGTGGACGGTTATATCATCCATCTGGATATGAGCGACATTCAGGAAATGATACGGCTCCTTCGTATCTGCTCCAATAACTTAAACCAGTACGCCAGACGCGCCAATGAGACCGGCAGTATTTACGCTGCCGACATGGACGATCTGCGCACCCGCCTGGACAGTTTGTGGGATGGCATGGATAAGCTGCTGCGGGGATTTGCGAACATTTCGTAAACAGGAAAAAACACCGTTGCTTTCCGGAAACCGGTACGGTAGAATTTTGATAGAGGGGCAAATATGCTTCTCTTTGAAACACCTTTCGGGCAAGGGGAGCCCGTCAGGGCGGGATGGCACCCTGGGGTGCATACCTGAATGTCCTGAAAAAACGGACATAGAAACGGAAAGGAGGCGGGCGTATGCGTCTGATTGGTAAATTGCTGGTACTTCCCTTCGTAGTGGTTACGGGGATTCTCTATCTGGTGTGTAAATTCCTGGTGGTCGTTTCCGGCTCCGTGCTGGGAACTTTATCAGGAATCATATTTCTGGCGGCGCTGGCGCTGTTTTTCATTGCCGGATTCTGGCCGGGGCTTTCATGGCTGGTGATTGCGTTCTTAATCAGCCCTTATGGTCTGCCGATGGCGGCGGCCTGGCTGGTGGGGATCATCGGCGGTGCAAACAGCACGTTAAAGGATTTTGTATTTGGTTAAACAGTTTCGGCGGGGCGCATTGACGGCCTCGCCCTTTTTCTATAATTCGGGCTGTCTGTCATGGCAGCTTTTTGATTGGAGGGATTGGATTGAAAGATACAACACCAATTTATTTTCATTCTGCCACCTATGCGCATGAGCATGGGGAACTGGATCAGTACCGCGCTTCCCACAAGGCAAATATTGCGTGTAAGGAGGCAATCGAACAGGCCATTGCGGACAACTATCGGGACAACCGTTTAGGCTCCGCATGTGTGCAGCAGGTCTTACAGCAATTTGATTATGGCCGGATTTTCTATGTCCTTGCCAACACGGTCCGGCAGAAAGACTATGACGGGCGAATTTCCCGTGATAATAAAGCATGGGCGCAGACAATCCCAGTCTGTGAGGATAAAGGCGGTTTCGGATATGACCGGAATGTTTACTTTGTTGTAGACCACAGCCATACAGGACTGATGGATTTATTTCTCACGCGGGCAAGACGGGAGTGTGCGCTGGCACAGGAGAAACCTTCTGTCCGTGACAGTCTGAATAAAACCACCGGGCAACAGGCGGCGCATAGTGATAAATCGAAAATGAAAAAAGAGCGGGCACGATAACAGAGTTGATTTTACAGTAAGGGGGTGATGGGATGGCGACCACACGGCTGATGCCGCTGCACATTGGAAAAGGCCGGGATATTTCCACGGCCATAGCAGACATCATTGACTATGTGGAGAATCCGCAGAAAACCGATTTTGGAAAATTCATTTATGGTTATGAGTGTGACACCCGGACCGCTGATGCGGAGTTTCTTTTATCCAAGCGGCAGTATGCGAATTTGACCGGACGTGACCGGGGCGCGGATGATGTGATTGCCTACCATCTCCGGCAGGCGTTCAAGCCCGGCGAGGTCACGCCGGAAGAAGCGAACCAGATCGGGCGGGAGCTGGCATTGAAGCTGACGAAGGGAAACCATGCTTTTGTTGTCTGCACCCATGTGGATAAACACCATGTCCATAACCACATCATCATAAACTCTACGACGCTGGACTGTCAGAAAAAATTCCGCAACTTCTGGGGCTCCACCTGGGCAATCCGGCGCATGAATGACAAGCTGTGCCTGGAGCATGGGCTTTCCATTGTAGAGAATCCGAAACCCAGCCGCGACCATTACGGCACATGGATGGGAAGTCAGAAACAGCCTTCCCACCAGGAGCAGCTACGTTGGGCTATCGACGCAGCCCTGGAAGAAAAGCCGAAGGACTTTGAAGAGCTTTTGAAGAAACTGGAGGCGGCTGGGATTGAAGTCAACCGGGAGCGAAAGTACCTCCGTTTTCGCCTGTCACCGGAAGATAGATATACCCGGTGTGACACGCTAAAGGGCGACTATACCGAGCAGGCCATCAAAGAACGGATTGCCGGCACCCGGACAGTAAAGCCGCCCCGTACCTCTCCCCAAAAGCCGGTTTCCAAAGTCGGGCTGCTGGTGGATATTGAGGCGGCAATCCGTTCTGGCAAGGGTCCGGGGTATGAACGCTGGGCGAAGGTTTTTAACTTAAAACAGCTTTCCCAGGCGGTAATCTATCTCAAAGAGCATGGCGATATGAGCTATGAGGATTTGCAGAAAAAATCAGACGCCGCTACCGCCAGCTTCAATGTGTTGTCGGTACAGATCAAGGAACTGGAATCACAGATGGCCGCCAACGGGGAGCTGCAGAAACAGATTGTAAATTATGCCAAGACGCGGGCGGTCTATGCGGAGTACCGGAAAGCCGGGTACAGCAAAAAATTCCGTGCGGCTCATGAGACGGAAATCCTTCTGCACCAGGCGGCGAAGAAACACTTTGACGAGATTGGGATCACAAAGCTGCCCTCCGTCAAATCTCTGCGGGAGGAATATGCCGGACTTCTGGAACAGAAACGGAAAGCCTATTCTGCTTACAAGCAGGCCAGAGCCGATATGAAGGAGCTCTACAATGTCCGGGCGAATGTGGATTACTTGTTGAATGTATCTACCACTGAGCAGAATCGAGATAAGACACGACAATAATAGTATTCCAAATTCATTTGCGTATTTTAAGAAAAGTATAAAATCTTTATGGAATCTTCAAAATTGCCCGGTATGCTATCCGTAAAATCAAAGAAAGGACTTGATTATATGGATATGATTTTTAAAACGATTGACCTCTGCAAATCTTTCAGCGGGCAGATGGCCGTAAATAATATATCGCTGAACATTAAAAAAAATTCCGTCTATGGACTATTGGGACCGAACGGAGCTGGAAAGTCTACAACGCTCAAAATGATTACAGGCATTTTAAAACCGACCTCTGGAAGTATAGAGTTTGACGGCCACCTGTGGAAGCGGAATGATCTGGAGCATATCGGCGCGTTGATTGAGATGCCCCCGCTTTACGAAAATCTGACTGCATACGAAAATCTCAAAGTCAGAACTACATTGCTCGGCCTGGACGATGCACGAATTAACGAGGTATTGCAAATTGTCCAGCTCACAAATACCGGCAAGAAACGGGCCGGGCAGTTTTCTCTTGGCATGAAGCAGCGGCTTGGAATTGCGATTGCATTACTGAATCATCCGAAGCTGCTCATTCTTGACGAGCCTACAAACGGTCTTGACCCAGTGGGAATTGAAGAACTCAGGGAACTGATCCGTTCCTTCCCCGCAAAAGGCATTACCGTTATTTTGTCCAGTCACATTCTTTCGGAAGTGCAGCAGACAGCCGACCATATTGGCATTATTGCGGGCGGTATTTTAGGATATGAGGGGAAACTGAATGCGAATGAAAATCTGGAACAGCTTTTTATGGACGTTGTAAAGAGCAATCACAGGGAGGGTTAAGGTATGAACTACTTAAAATCAGAGCATTTAAAATTCAAAAGGACAATATCAAACAAATTGATTTTTATCATTCCTTTCATCACAGCTATCTTTGCATGGCTTATCGGCGGTTTTTATGGTTTCCAGTACATGACGCTTTACTGGTGGTATGCTTTCCTGCTTCCGGGGGCAATCGCAATTTTATGTTCGCTGTCACATCGGAAAGAAGAAAACGCAGGTAAATACTATTCCATATATTCTATGCCTGTGAATCTTTCAGAATTTGAACTGGCAAAGGGGATTATTCTGATTGAAAAGTTACTTATCGCAGGAATATTTTTAGCAGTACTTATCTCTGTCAGCAGTGTTATTTCCCCAGGAACGGCAGTATATTCCGTTCCACAAAGCATAGCGGGCAGTATAGCGATTATCCTTGCGTCTGTATGGCAGATTCCGTTGTGTTTATACCTTGCTCGCAAAGCAGGATTGTTTGTACCGATCATAGTAAATACTATACTTGGTATATTTATCCCTATCCTATTGGGAAATACGGCGGTCTGGTGGTTAGTACCTTATTGCTATGCGGCAAAATTGGCAGAGCCTCTTATGGGAATTGAACTTAGGGGAACCTTTGCGGGAAATACGGGATTTTCTATAACTATTCTGATTTCTCTCGTGTTGTCAATATTCCTGTTTTTTGTTTTGTCTTTCGTGGACGCAAAGGATTTTTCAAAAAGGAGGTAACGAAATGGGCTTTCTTGGTGCAGTTCATTCCGAACTGGTCAAAACAAAGCATACGCCACTTAGGATCATTCATTTATGTATACCTGTTATGGGAGCGTTGCTGTTTGTTGTTTACTATTTTCTTTATGGCAGCACAGCAGACGGTAAAAAGCTAAAAATGATATTAGAACTTACAGCAACGGTTTTTCCTCTGTTAATCAGCGTTATTGTTGGCTTGAATATTACATTAGAAGAAAAGGCATCCCATTTCCAGCCATTGCTTGCCGTACCAAACCGGCGCAAGATGATACTTGCAAAATTAGCTTATCTTTATGGCGCGGGGATCACCTCGTTATCCTGCCTGTTCCTGCTATTCGTATTTGGAATACAATTTTTGGGAATAGCTGATACAGTGCAGCTTGGCACACTAACCAGGGCAGCCGTAGGAATAGCGTTCTGCAATTTGATTATTTATGTCCTGCACCTGTTTCTTAGCCTTAAATTTGGCTTGGGTATCTCACTGTTTTGGGGCGTGTTTGAAAGTATGCAATGTATTTTGTATAGCAATATTGAGCTGAATGGCATAGCGCGGTATATCCCCTTTGCATGGTCTATGAACTGGGTGCGCGATATTTTGAATCATCAGCTTTTCGCTCATGGAACAGAATGGGTATGGATTGCTGTACTGACAATGGGCAGCTTACTGGTGACTTTATTATGGTTTTCTCATTGGGAAGGACGGAAAAATTATGAATAAATGTGGAAAAATGATGACGGCATTACTGGTCGCTTTTGCTGTTTGCTTTTCTCTTGCAGGCTGTTCTTTACAGGACAAAATCAAGGAATATTCCAGTAACAAGGAGCAATGCTATCTGGATGCGGAGAATGTGACGCAATTTTCTTATAAGGGAAATGACTATATCATTTTAGAGGACACCGTATCTAACGGCGGGCTTGGGGAATGGGTTGGATATATCCGGCAGCTTACCGCCATAGACGAAGCGGGAAAAGTGTTGCTTCAAGAAAATGTGGAATCTGCCACCTTTCACACGTTGGCAGATTTAGCGGAAAAAGCCCCGGAAACCGCCTATATTATCCCTTTCTTGAATGTGTATGCAGCTCCCAATGCCGACACCTATCTGATTGTAGATGTAAATGGAGAATACCACAAAGCTATTACACATGAAAAACTGAAAGACACGGATATTGTCTTTGACTTTAAAGAAACGAAACAATCTATAAACGGCAGCTTTGAAGTCAACCAGGCAAATGCTACGCAGCTTCTTTGCGATGGGACGGTTTATCAAGTAACGTCTGACGTGGTATCAAATGATGACTTAGGCAGATATATTGATATTCTCGCAGAAAGCGTTACATTCGATACCGAAACAAAAATTCCTTTGTCAAAGGAAGATTTGAACAAGATTGACTGGAACGGGGAGAATGCCGGGCAGGGGCGGGAGCAATGGTTTTACACAGATGTTTATGAGATTTATGGAACCGATACAACCGAAGCAGTTGCAGTCAAAGTAAATAACAGCTATCATATCGCAAAGCGGCAATGATGGTTTTTCTGCCCTTAAAGATTATGCTATACTGAAAAGAACAACGAAAGGAGGCGACAATATGGCAGCAATCCTTATGGTTGATGATGAACAGCCTATTTTAGAACTTGTCAAAAACGGGCTGCAAAAAGACGGACATCTCGTTACCATCTATACGTCTGCTGCACAGGTGCCACTTGATAAACTGAATAGGTACGACTTGATTATACTGGATATTATGATGCCGGATATAGACGGCTTTTCCTATTGTGATAAAATCCGTTCCCTTGTGGACTGTCCGATTCTCTTTCTAACAGCAAAGACAATGGAAAATGATATTACATTTGGGCTGGGGCTGGGGGCAGATGACTATCTGACAAAACCTTTCCGCATTGCAGAACTCAGGGCACGGGTAAACGCTCACTTACGCCGGGAGCACAGAGAACGGCATACGGCTCTTGCTTTTGACAGGATAAAAATAGATTTATCTGCAAAGGAATTACGGGTAGACAATACGCCTGTTTCCCTGACCAAAAGCGAATACCTGATTTGTGAATATCTTGCCCGTAACAAAGGACAGGTATTTTCAAAGGAACAGATTTACGAAGCGGTTTTTAGTTTAGAGGGCGACAGTGATAATTCCACCATTTCCACTCATATCAAAAATATCCGGGCGAAATTAAGTAAGTGGAATATTCAGCCGATTATGACTGTCTGGGGGATTGGATATAAATGGGAATAAAGAAAACAACGTCGCTGAAAGCGTCTTTCTGGAAATTTTTATGTATGCTGCTTGTGGGACTGCTGGGGGCGGTAGCCATCCCCTTCGGTCTTATTTTAGCCGGAACAAATATGGGCTTTATTACTTATGCCAATTATATGGAAAGCAGCGTAAAAAACCTCGCCCCGGTTATCGCTGCAACGCCGGATCTGGCAGATGTTCAGATCCCTATGGGGTGCAGGTATCTGGTGCTGGATAAGAATTATCGGGTAGTAAAAACGTCCTTAGAGGGTGAAGATTTGGACTCGGCTATGGAATATGCCATATCGGGGAAGGCAAATCAAAATCCGGACAAGCAGTACTTATTTGTTACCCGTGAAAACGAATATGTGGTGCTTCAATACTATGTCGGTTCGCAGTTTACCAACGAATGGCTTTATGAGCATTTCCCATCGCCGGAAATCCTGCTGTATATTCTCATTGCCATAAACTGTATAATGGTGTGCATAATCTTAACGGCAAAATTCGCAAAAAATCTACGGGTGCAGCTTTCACCGCTTTTTGAAGCGACAGAACAGGTTGCCGGACAAAATCTCGATTTTGAAGTGGGACACTCCAAAATCAAAGAATTTGAAGATGTACTTTGTTCTTTTTCCGATATGAAAAACAATCTGAAATCATCTTTAGAAAAACAATGGGACGCAGAGCGATTACAAAGGGAACAAATCGCGGCGCTTGCCCATGACTTAAAAACACCGTTGACTGTCATTCAAGGAAATATTGACCTGATAAGTGAAACGGAACTTGACGACGAGCAGCGGTTATATGCTGGGTATATTACAGAAAGCTCCGAACAGATGGGTGTTTATATTAGGACGCTAATAGATATATCCCGGACTGTTGCAGGGTATCAGCTTAATTTAGAAAAATTTGATATGGCTGATTATATGGAGCTGATAGAAGCCCGGGCAAGCTCTATGTGTCTTACAAAAGGAATTTCCTTACACATGGAAACCGGCATAGATTTAGGTGTTTTTAAAGCGGATAAAATGCTGCTGGAACGGGCGATTATGAATGTGATTGCCAATGCGCTAGACTACTCTCCTACAAAAGGAACCATCTATATAGTAACGAAAAAGGCAGACAACTTTCTGCAAATCTCCATAACGGACGAGGGCAGCGGTTTTACCCCGGAAGCCCTGCATCATGCACACGAGCAATTTTTCATGAGTGACCATAGCCGGACTTCTAACCTGCATTTTGGTATGGGACTTTATATTACAAGCTGCATTACCAGGCAGCATAACGGGCAGCTCATATTGGAAAATTCTGATATAACAAACGGCGCACAGGTCATTATAAAAATCCCATATTAGAAAGTAGTGGGCGGTATTGCGGTATCGTCCATTATTGGTTTGAGTTGACTGTGAAAGAATTTGATGCCATCCATCTTCTCATTGCAAATCGAAAACGGGTATTGCTGTCCTTTTATTTGGAGGCGGCAACCTATAATCAAGCGTTCCAACGGAACGCGCAGCCATCACCGCAGGTGATGATCTCAAAAGACTTTGAAGAACTTTTGAAGAAGCTGGAGGCGGCTGGGATTGAAGTCAACCAAGAGCGGAAGTACCTCCGTTTTCGCCTGTCGCCGGAGGATCGATATAGCCGGTGTGACACGCTAAAGGGCGACTATACCGAGCAGGCCATCAAAGAACGGATCGCCGGCACCCGGACGGTGAAGCCGCTTCGTACCTCTCCCCAAAAGCCGGTTTCCAAAGTCGGCCTGCTGGTGGATATTGAGTCGGCGATCCGTTCCGGCAAAGGGCCGGGGTATGAACGCTGGGCGAAGGTGTTCAACTTAAAGCAGCTTTCCCAGGCGGTGATCTGGCTCAAAGAGCATGGCGATATGAGCTATGAGGATTTGCAGAAAAAATCAGATGCCGCTACCGCCAGTTTCAATGCGTTGTCGGTACAGATCAAGGAACTGGAATCACAGATGACCGCCAACGGAGAGCTGCAGAAACAGATCGTAAATTATGCCAAGACGCGGGCGGTCTATGTGGAGTACCGGAAAGCCGGATACAGCAAAAAGTTCCGCGCGGCGCATGAGACGGAAATCCTTCTGCACCAGGCGGCGAAGAAACACTTTGACGAGCTGGGGATCACAAAGCTGCCCTCCATCAAATCTCTGCGGGAGGAATACGCCGGACTTCTGGAACAGAAACGAAAAGCCTATTCTTCTTATAAGCAGGCCAGATCCGATATGAAAGAGCTTTATAACGTTAAAGCCAATGTGGACTATCTGTTGGGCGGGTCTGTGATGGAACGGGAGCGGGATAATGCACGCTAGTGATAGCTTTGTTTTTTAATCCAATTGCTTAAATTATAATTCAATGTTCAGGAAAGAAATTTTTCAAAAACTATTGACTTTGACGTTCCGTCATACCGTAGAATAAGGTTACAAAATATTGAAAGGAAGTACAAAATATGAACATCCTAAAAGTACAGGCCGTTCGTTCTGACGGTATCTACAGAAAAATCATGGAAGCGCCAGCTTCTAAAAAAAATGATATTTATCGCTATGAAATGATGAAGCCTTTTGAAAAGAAATGGGCCTGCTACAATGTGCCAATGAAGGCTGCACAACCGAATGGCTATGATGTTATTATGGCAAGTGGTATGTTGGGCTTTCTTCTGCCAGAAAAAATTGATGGAACATGGGCCCAAAGTATTATACTGTTGGACGACAACCAATTTTGGGATAACTGTCAAAAGTCTATCGAGCGGTCATTAAAGTGTTTTTCCGATGCTGGAATAGAATTTCCTGTGAAAGAATATCTATACACTGTTTTGCTGGCTGACCCCCAAAATCCTTATTCGATAATGAATGACAATTACTGTGGAGATGGAGGTATTCCCGGCTACATTTTTACATGGCTTGTTCCATCTGAACACACTAAGAGCAGACTTCCCGTAGCGTTGGCACATGAAACAAATCATAATGTCCGTTTCCAGTTTATAAAATGGCACAATGACATTACTCTTGCTGAAATGATGATAAGCGAGGGCCTTGCTGAAAACTTTGCTACTTACCTATATGGTGAGGAAAATGTAGGACCGTGGGTAAGCAAGACAGATATGGAAACTTTGAACGGATATATTAAACCCATCATCCGGGAAGGGCTGGATGTACAAGGCTTAGATAACCTGACAGCATATCTATATGGTGATGAAATGGCTCAAATGCAAAATTATTTTCCTGTTGGTTTACCCTATTGTGCTGGATATGCTTGTGGCTATCATATGATAAAATATTATCTGAAAAAAACAGGAAGATCTATCATTGAAGCTACCATGACACCTGCTGATGAAATATTAAAAGAAGTGGAGGGATTTTGGAATGAATCCTAAAAAAATGATGATTCATGAGGTTGCAAAGCTGACCGGTATTACGATACGTACTTTGCATTACTATGATGAAATCGGTCTGTTGGAACCTACCAAAGCAGATAAGACAAAATATCGTTTATATTCCGAAAATGATTTAGAAAAGTTACAACAAATTCTATTTTACCGTGAAGTGGGGTTTTCTCTAAAAGAGATCAAGGCATTATTATCAGCACCCGTATATAATAAACGAGAAGCGCTAGAAAGACATTTAGAACTTCTTAATCTTAGAAAAAAGAAAATAGAGGGACTTATTTGCTTAGTCAACGATACTTTGGCCGGAAAGAGTGATTACTCGTTTACAGCATTTTCAAATGCAGAAATTTCTGCTCTACAAGAAAAATATAGGAATGAAGTTATCGAACGTTGGGGCAGCACCCATGAGTATCAAGAGTTTTCTTCTTTTTTTTCAGCCAGAGCCGAAAAAGAGAGAAATCAGAAGTGGAATGATTTTTTAATATATTCCCAAAATGTCTTTGAACGACTGGCGGAATATAAGGCAGAAACACCTACTTTACCCGCCGTCCAATCTATTGTTGCAGAGTGGCAAGAGTATATTTCTGAAAACTTCTATCCCTGTTCGGATGATATGCTGATGTATCTGGGCGAACTCTATCAAACAGACGAACGGTTTGCCGAGTACATCAACAGATTTGCTACATGGAATGTTGCAGAGTTTTTTGGTGAAGCAATTAAAGTCTATTGCTGTAATCGCTAATAACCTATTGTATCTACCTGGCGGCGGAAAAGAAAAACGTTGCTAAGCAGCTCCTTTCCCACGCTCCTATTACATTTTACTGACGGTGGCTTTAAGAAATCAAGACCGCCATGCCGTTTTACTATAGCTATGATAAGGTTTTTTCTTTTTCTATCTTCATATATAAAGACTTCAGCGTTCCAACGAAACGCGCAGCCATCACCGCAGGTGATGATCTCAGGGGTTTGGGGACATGTCACCAACAAGCATTTTGGCAGGAATACCGGAAACGGATTCCTGCCAAAATACGCAATCTTACGGAAGATTGCATTGCTTGCCATTTTGTGGCGATTGGAAAAAATCTCTCATACCATGAGCAGCATTGATAGACTAAACGAAAGACGGTACAATGAGGATGCAGCAAGTAACATATAAAGTTGTAATGAGATAAAAGCACAAATATAGTTAGAGTGGGTGGTGAAATGATGTTTCGGATAGGAGAGTTTTCAAAGCTGACGCAGGTATCTATTCGTATGCTCCGCTATTATGACGAAGTGGGAATTCTGAAGCCGACAGAGGTTGACAAGTGGACGGGACACCGACTGTATTCGGTGGAGCAAATACCGCGTCTAAATAAAATCCTGTATTTGCGGGATAGTGGACTAAATGTTTCAGAAATTGCACTTGCCCTGACGATGGACGAGCAATCACTTCTTGCCCAGCTCGACAAAAAGCGCATTGAGATAGAAAATGCAATACAGGCCGAACAGGAAAAACTGCGGAAGATTGAACTTGCAAAAAGTGAAATACAGGATGGTAAAGGAGAACTGCACTATAATATCTTCGTTAAGTCGATCCCTGCGTATCAGGTGCTATCCTTGCGAAAAGTTGTACCAACCTACTATTCTGAGGGTGACTTATGGGAAGAACTTTCTACTTTTACAGATGCACAAAAAATAGAAATAACGGGTAATACATTTTCCATTTATCACGATAAAGAATTTCGGGAGTCAGATGTTGATATTGAGCTATGCGTTCCGGTAAAGAAAATGGAAAAGGCAAAAGAACCATTTTGTTTTCGCATGACAGAACCAGTCCCGTATATGGCCTGCACAATGGTCTATGGCGATTTTGCAAATATAAAAGGAGCCTACCTTGCCTTTGCCGAATGGCTGCAGAAAAACAGCGAATATAAAATGTCTAACCCTATGCGTCAAATCGTGCATAGAGGTCCGTGGAATGAGAATAATCCTGAAAAATATCTGATTGAGCTTCAAATACCGCTGGAACACATATGATTGTACAGGCTTTGAAATGTCCTGCTAAAAATGCAGGGCATTTTTTCATTTTTTTCCTGTTGCATCTCACATGATGTGAGGTATTATACTGGATTTACCAACACAGCAAGGAGGAAAAATATGACCTATCAATTAAAAGCCATTGGCAAAGTAAAAAATGATGAAAACGGCACATTTATTCAGTTAGAGCCGGAGTACATTCCCGGACTGCAAGCCTTAGAGGGTTTCAGCCACATCAATGTCCTCTGGTGGTTCAGCGATTGCGACAACGATGCAGACAGAAATGAATTGCAGACAGCACAGCCCTATAAAGGCGCACCCGAAGTCATGGGTGTATTTGCAACACGATCTCCTGCACGTCCGAACCCTATTGCATTAACAGCGTCCGAAATTATCAACATTGATTTCACCAGTGGCATGATCCGTGTTACATTCATTGACGCAAATGACAATACGCCTGTACTCGACATCAAGCCCTACACACCGAGTTTTGACAGGGTTGAAACGCCCGGTGTTCCCGCATGGTGCAGCGGATGGCCAAAAAGCACCGAAATGTCCGGCTGTTTTGATTGGGGATCGGTATTCAATTTTTAAGGGAGGCGGCTTATGAAATTACAGGATTTTGTTCAGAATAAACCTGTTCTTGAAACGGAGCGGCTTATCCTGCGCCCTTTGCGAAAAGAGGATGTTGCAGATTTGAAAGAATGGCTGGGAGACAGTTCCATTTACCGGTATTGGGGCAAACGTCCCGGAAAAAGTGACTTAAATCCAGAATTGCTTTTCCAAAAGCCAGAGAAACCTACGAAAAGTTTTCATTGGGGTGTTGTCCACAAACAGGATCATAAAGTGATTGGCGATATGTGGGTATATCTCATTGAGAATGACCGTATGGCAAAAGTGGCATTTCGCCTTTCACCTGCCTATCAAGGCAACCGTTTTATGACAGAAGCACTGGCGAGAGCGGCTATCTTCTGCTTTGAAGAAACGGAATTACAGCGTTTATGGGCTGATGTTCATGTACAAAATATTGCATCGTATAAAACTTTGGAAAAAGCAGGCTTCAAGCGTGAGGGGCTTATCCGCGAGGGTAAGATGGTAAACACATACTGCGATTACTATTTGTATGGTATGACTAAAGCTGATTATATTGAAATCACCGATAAGGGGCTACCTCCTTACGAGCGCTGCGAACGCTTTTTCCGAAAGAATTAAATCCATATAGCACAAAGCTGTCGGACGACGGCAAAAGAAAAAAATCCGTCATCCACTAACCGTTATTCTATGTTCTGATTTTACGGCGGCTTTGAACAATTTAAGGTTCCAATTAAGTCGATAGCATTTGAAAAATATTCTGTTTGACCTGCTTCTTGATGATCTCAAAATCTAACCCATTATGTGAAAAAGATGTTTTTTCCTGCCGTAGCGAGTCAATCAAAATACAAGAGATATATACTTTTTCAAATAGGTCAGCACAAATAATCCCTCTGGTTTTTAATATATTGGCTATATTCGAGAAATAGGTGTTCTCAAGTGCAGAAAAGTGATGGTTGATTTCGTTATCATCAGCTATCACTAAACGCAACTGGACAAGTGCAAGGTTAGATTTAGCGTATAGATCAATATAGACATCCATCCACTTTTCAATGAATGTGGACAATTCAAGAACCTCTGGTAAACTGATAAGCTGTTGTAATAATTCAGACGAAATTGCGTCAAGATGCTGCTGAAATGCCTCTATAAAGATTTGCCGTTTATCCTCAAAGTAGCTATATAATGCCCCGGTTGATACACCGGCGTATTTGGCAATTTCAGCAGTATTTGTTTTATAGTAGCCCTTTTCGCAGAAAAGATCAAAACCCGCTTTTACTATTTTCTGACGCTTTTCTATTGACCGTTTTTGTGTAGGCACTCTTGTCTTTGTCATCGTAACCCTCCTCCATTTTTTTCATTATACCGGGGAAACATTGAAAGGTCAACACAAACAAGAAATTTTATTCGCATTTGTTGACGTGGCTGCTGTATTGTGATAAGATAAGAATGTGACAAATTATTCTTATTTGGAGGAAAAGAAAATGAAGTTTTTAGATTTGGCTAAGAGCCGGTGTACTACAAGAGGCTTTAACGATACTCCCATATCGGAAGAAGATTTACAAAAAGTATTATCGGCAAGTCGCGTAGTTCCAAGTGCTTGCAATCGCCAACCGCAAAGAATTATCGTTGTCCGTGAACCGGAAAACCTCTTAAAAGTTCAGAACGCATACAAAACCTTTGGATCGCCTTGTGTCTTAATCGTTTGCAGGGATAGACGAAATGAACTGGTACGTCCCTTTGACAACAAATGTTCCGGCGATTTAGACATCGGTATTGTCTGCGATCACATGATGTTAGAGGCAAGAGAGTTGGGGCTTGGAAGTGTAATGGTTGGCCTGTTTGATCCTTCAATTATCAGAAAAGAGTTTGATTTACCAGAATACATAGAGCCGACTGCATTACTAATACTGGGCTATCCTGCAAACGGCTTTTTAAGTCCAGACCGTCATCAGACTGAACGGAAACCTTTATGTGACACGGTTATGTTTGAGCGTTACAGTGAAAAATAAAGTAATGCTCAGCTTTTGAGCGCACAATAAAATAAATACCCATACTAACGGAGGGGGTGATGACATGGGAAATTAGCTGTATTTGATATATCTGAACCGGGCGGCATAATTGCGGAAAAATTGCTCATGTTGTTAAGCACCCGTCAGCGTCAGGAATTGGTAAACTATCTTCTCAATTCCCCAAAACAACAAAATGATCTTGCCGACAGCCCATGTGTCATTTCCGAAACTTATAAGGTGCAGACAGTCATTGATGAACCGTTTACAGAGATTCGCATAGGTGATTTATACTTTTGCCAGGAACAACGGCTTGTATGTATTGGCGGGCAGGTAATTGAATTAACTGCTAAAGAATTTGACATTCTTGCTTTGTTAATCACACACCCAAAGCGGGTATTTACTTATGAGTTGATTATGGAATTGGTCTGGAATGAGGATTATTCCTACTATTCCCGTAAAGCCGTCAATAACCATGTGAGTAATCTGCGGAGGAAACTGAAAACTACATCTGATTCCCCGGACTACATCAAAAGTATTGTCAGCGTTGGTTATAAATTTGAAGCGCCATAGAAAAGGTCACAGGGTAAGATTCTGCTTTCCTTGTGGCCTTTATTAGATACGGTAAGTAATAAAGAAACATTAAGGCGGCTTTACAGTTTGTGACGCAAGAGAAAATTATCCCAAGTGTTTCTTTAAGAAATGCCTCTGTCGCTGGTTTCTATGAAATATTCGGGATAATCTGACTTTCGGTATAACCGGTAGTTTTGAGAACCTTTGTTTGGGATTTGTTCACAACGATGCCATTGCTATTATTCGGTTGACCGACTATAATGGAGATATAATTTTCGGGAGGTTGG
>ERZ791895.154-NODE-154-length-71096-cov-31.651244_pt1 | contig 71096 bp, 63 predicted proteins | sample MGYA00510153_ERZ791895 | MGnify/ENA primary metagenome ERZ791895 (study PRJEB30046, sample SAMN00792064) | human gut metagenome | study: EMG produced TPA metagenomics assembly of the A metagenome-wide association study of gut microbiota in type 2... | reverse complement strand
TATTCCTGGTCATATAGGTGGCCCCGAACAGCCTGGCCTCATGCTGGCGCCCGCTTGCATCCCCATGGCCGCAGCCCCCCAGCAGGAGCATGGCGCCCGCTGTCAGGATTAACAGACCTGTCCCTATCTTCATCTGGTTCCCGCCTCCCTATTCTTGGCTTAACTTCCCGGCTGCCGGTCATATCCCCGGCTGTCCGGTCATGCCCCCGGCTGCCCGGTCCTTCCTCATTATACCTCAAAGATGCAAATCTGTAATATTTCATAGGAACTTTTTATAAAACTTTGGCTTCGACAAAAAGCGCCCCACTGCCGTGAAACGCTTTTGCCGTAAACCAGGCTCTATTCCGCCTTTTTGTTTCTCAGATAATCCACAAAAACAGCCAGGAGAATAACAGTTCCCTTTACCACGTACTGCCAGAAGGAATTTACATTCAGCAGATTCAGTCCGTTGTTCAGCACGCCGATAATCAGGCCGCCTATGATGGTGCCTCCGATTTTACCGGAGCCGCCTGCCATGGAGGTGCCGCCCACCACAACAGCCGCAATGGCGTCCATCTCGGCTCCGTCTCCTGCCGTCGGCTGGCCGGAATACATACGGGAGGCCAGAACCACGCCCGCAAGTCCCGCCATGATTCCTGAATAGGTATGTACCAGGAATTTAACCTTGGCTGTGCTGATGCCTGAGAATCTGGCTGCCTGGGAGTTGCCGCCCACCGCATAGATATGGCGCCCCAGCTTTGTCTTATTCATGATAATGGCCGTGATAACCAGCACCACTGCCAGAAGTATAACCGGAGTGGGGACTCCGCCCACGTACCCGGCTCCCAAAAACTGCCATTCCTTTGTAACCACACGCACAGGTGAACCGCCTGTATATACATAGGCCAGTCCCTTTGCCACATTCATGGTGGCCAGGGTCACGATAAAGGGCGGTATGGTTGTCTTTGATATGACAACGCCGTTAAACATACCCACCACGGTGCCCACCAGCACGCCGCCCAGCACGCCTACTGCGATTGGAAGGCCGTAACGGGACACGCAGCCGGCTGCAAAGCAGCCTGAAAGGGCGATGATGGAGCCAACGGACAAATCAATGCCCCCCAGGATAATGACCATGGTCATGCCGCAGGCCAGGAACAGGTTGGACGATATCTGTCTCAGCACATTGAATATATTTTTCTGGGTCAGAAAGGAGCCGCTGGTCTTTGGAAACACGGATAAGAAAATACACAAAATAAGCAGGGCCCCGATGATGCCGATATTATCCTTGAAATATTGTTTTACATTTTTCTGCAATCTGGTTGTCATTTGACTTTCCCCCTTTTCTTACTTTGCCGCCAGCTTCATGATTTGTTCCTGGGTGACGCATTCCTCATGGCTGAAGCACCCGGTTATACGGCCGTCGCACATGACATAGACCCGGTCGCTCATGTTGAGAATTTCAGGCAGTTCTGACGATATCATGATGATGGACATGCCTTTCTTCACCAGCTCATTCATAATTGCGTATATCTCAGATTTGGCGCCCACGTCCACGCCTCTGGTGGGCTCGTCCAGAATCAGTATCTTAGGGGCCGTGGCCAGCCATCTTCCAATCATTACCTTCTGCTGGTTGCCGCCGGACAGATTCCCGATAAGCTGTTCCTGGGAGGGAGTCTTGGTATCCATCATCTCGATATACTGCCTGGTAATCTCCTCCTCCTTGTCTGCATCCACCCATATGCCCTTTATAAAGCTTTTCAGCACCTCGATGGTGGAGTTGAACCGGACGCTCTGAACCTTATACAGTCCCTCCTGCTTCCGGTCCTCAGGCACCAGGGCAATACCGAACTTCATGGCATCAATGGGCGATTTAATAGCCGCCTTCTTTCCTTCCACACTGATGTCGCCCGTGCAGCCGGACGTCAGTCCGAAGATACACTTCATGGTCTCGCTTCTTCCGGCGCCTACCAGCCCCGCAAAACCAATGATTTCCCCTTCACGCAGTTCAAAGCTGGCCCCTTTGACCATCTTTCCGTCTGCAATGTTTTCACATTTTAAAACAACCCTGCCGGGCTCCATGTAATCCCTGGTGTAATACTTGGTCAGCTCCCGGCCCACCATCATGGCAATGAGATGGTCCCTTGTGGTATCCTTTACCCTCTCGGTTCCCACATAGGTTCCGTCTCTCAGCACGGTTACCCGGTCGCAGATCTGCTCCAGCTCGTCCATCTTATGGGATATATATATGATTCCCACGCCCTTCTTTGTGAGCTCTCTCATGGTGCTGAACAAAAATTCCACTTCCTTGTCCGATATGGATGAAGTGGGCTCGTCCATCACAAGAATCCTGGAGTGATAGGAAATGGCCTTGACGATTTCCACCATCTGCTGCTGGGCAATGGTCAGGTCCTTGACCAGCGTCCCAGCGTCAATGCTCATGTGGTATGTATCCAGCAGCTGCTGGGCTTCCTTTTCCATGGTCTCATGGCTGACCCATAGCCCCTTTGACGGCTCTCTGCCAAGAAAGATATTTTCCGCCACAGTCATGTGAGGTACCAGTACCAATTCCTGATGGATAATGGAAATTCCGTTGTTGTGAGATGCATTTACCCCGTCAATGGTTACCTTTTGTCCGTCAATAAAAATCTCGCCCTCTTCTGCGATGTAGATGCCGCCCAGAACCTTAATCAGCGTGGATTTACCTGCCCCGTTTTCACCGAGCAATGCGTGGACCTCGCCGGCCCTCAGTTCCAGGTCCACCCCCTGAAGCGCCTTGACTCCCGGAAATGATTTGTGGATGTTCTTCATTTGAAGCAGAACTGTTTCACTCATAATCTCACCTGCCTGTTCTTCTATTCATATGGTTCCTGACAGAGTTTCCTGCCGTACTTTTCTGTTTTTGTCCTGCCAGATAAAAAGTGCCTGGCCCCCGCAGGGGCCCAGCACTTTTTCAGACTAATCTCTTACTGCCATCCATCTGTGCCATACTTATCTACATTTTCTGATGTAATAAGGAAGGTTTCTACCGGATATCTTGATTCTACCTTATCGCCGTTTAAGTATGTATACATGATATTCACTGCGGACTGTGCAATCTTAACAGGAGACTGTGCGCCGCTTCCTTCTATCAGGGATTCCCCGGAAGCCATCTCTGCCTTGATGTCAGGAGAGCCGTCCACGCCGTAAATCATACAGTCTGTAAGACCGGCTGCGTTGGCTGCTGCCAGTGCTCCCAGTGCAGTGGGGTCATTGCCTCCGAAAATGGCAACCACATCGCCGTGAGCCTGCAGAAGATCCTCTGCAATACCCATGGAAACTTCCAGATTGCCCTTGGCATCCTGCTGTGCAACGATGTTAAAGCCTTTTCCTTCAATTGCATCTAAAAATCCGTTTGTCCTGTCCGTAACAGAGTTCATGGTAGGAGAATCCAGTACAATGATATCCCCGCCGTCCGGGCATTTCTTTACAAGGTCCTCGCCGCAGACCTTGCCTGCGTTATAGTTATCAGAACCGGTGTAGGAAATCAGGTAGGACAAGTCCGCTACCTCTGTATCAAATCCCACGATGGGAATTCCTGCTTCCTTAAGCTGATCCAGGGCCGGAAGGATTCCCTCTGCCTCTGCCGGATTCATGAACATGGCGTCAATGTTCTGGGAAATCAAATCCTCTACCTGGGTAATCTGAAGAGTGACATCATTGGCGGGATCCACTGCAATCAGCTCGTCGCCGTTGGCCTCAACCATTTCCCTCATTCTCTTCTCAATGGTGACAAAGAACGGGTTGGTTCCATCCATACAGGTATAACCGAATTTGTAATGCTTGTCCGGGTCCTTCTTCTTCACATCAGCAGATGCCATATCGGCTGCTGCCGGAGCTGCCGCTTCTGTGGCTTCCTTGCTCTCCTCTGCCTTCTCAGGCTCAGCGGCCGCCTCCTTGGCTTCCTCTGTGGTCTGGGCCTGGGTTGGCGCCTCGGTGGCTGCTGCCGTTGTCTGGGAGTCCCCGCTGCTGCACCCTGCCAGGGCAGAACCTGCCATTGCTGCGCACATCATTACCGCCAACAGCTTCTTAGTACTTTTTTTCATAAGTTACCTCCTTTTGCAAAATGTTTTGTTGTTTTTGCTGTAATCAAATCTTATCACGCTTTTCTTTTTAACACATGTGCACAATGTAATCATTTTCATATGACATTTGTCATATTTTTCATCATCACTTTTGCCCTTTCCCGTTCAGCCGCCGCAAATTTTCATCGTTTTGCACAACTGCCCGCCGGGGGATACTCATTGCACAGCAGACGGAAGGGCGGCTCATCCTCCTCTATAACCGGAAAACGGCCTGCCGGCAGATAGAACCGGTTGTCCCGGTTATCGTCATTACACATGGATACCTCGCCCAACAGAACCGGCCCTGTGCCCGGCTCCAAATGGAAGTCGTGATACAGATAAGGCTGGATGGTAATGCTCTCTCCGGGACACAGCCGTATCTGCGTTCCCGCGGGAACCGTGTACTCCCGCCCGTCACTGTGTATCCGCACATCTGTGTCAGCCAGCTCCTCCCTGCCGGCATTATATACGCCTATGAGCACATTTCCTCCTCCCCTGTTGATGATATCCTCCATCTTATTCCAGTGGAAATGCATGGCCGCAGACTGTCCTTCCTTCATGTACAGCAGCTTTTCCGCATAGGGTTTCGTGTACTTATCCATGGACACATTGCCGTTTCTCAGGGTGATGAGGGAGAATCCCACCTTGTCAAAATCCCCCATCCCAAAATCCGTGATATCCCATCCCAGCATGTTGTCCCTGACCTCATCGTATTCATGGCCCTTTTCGTTCCATTCTTCCGGTGTAAAATAACAGAACGGGGGCAGTTTAAAGGAGCATCTGTCAATCATCTTTTCCATGTCCCTCAATGCCCTGTTGATTTCTGAACGTTTCATGGCTTTTCCTCCTTTGCCGACTTACTCCAGATGGGAGAACACCCTGATTGTGTGGAGCACATCCTCCTTCATGGCCTGGACCGCCCACTGGGTTACATCGTGGAAAAATACATATTCTTCGGCTGCCCTGCATTTTTCCTTTACATACATGCCGCCCGCCTTGGCAAGGTACGTGTAGTAATTAATTTTCCTGACCCCGTTGGCAATACATTTCTTAAAATCCTCGTCGCTGACCCCGGATCCGCCGTGCATCACGATGGGAATGCCGATGCTTTCCCGTATCCTGCGTATCCTGTCAAAATCCAGCTTTGGCGTGGTCAGATACAGCCCGTGCACGGTGCCGAATGAGCAGGCCAGGGCGTCTATCCCGGTAAGCCCGGTGAAAGCCCGTGCCTGTTCCGGGTCCGTATAGCAGCTCTCCACAGCTTCCCCTTCTTCGCCTTCTCCCACGCTTGAGAATTCCTGCCTTCCCATGGCTCCTATCTCAGCCTCCACGGAAGCGCCCCAGTCTCCGGCCATTTCCACCGCAATCCTTGTGTTTGCCGCATTTTCCTCAAAGGGCAGAACGGAGCCGTCATACATCACTGAGGTGAAGCCCATTTCCAGGGCTTCCCTGAGGATTTCCAGCTTATCGCCGTGGTCCAGATGGACGCATACAGGCACAGAGGATTTCTCTGCCATCATCACCATCACCGGCCCGATGACCTTAAGAGGGATAATGGACTCATGGACCGGCGCAAACTGCAGGATAACCGGCTGTCCCAGCTCCTCAGCCGCCCCTAATACGGCCTGAATCCCCTCCAGAGATGTGATGTTGAAGGCGCCGACTGCTATTTTTTTTGCATCTGCCAGGTCTAAAACTGCTTTCATTGAAACTAACATGTTATATATTCTCCTTTCTTCCAGCCTGGGCCGGGACATACAATGAAATATATTCCTTAGTAATGCTTCTTCTGCCTCTTACGGAGGAAGCCGCGTTTTCCCTATGCGGCATTCCTTTTGTTTGGCCGCAAAGATGGTTTTTTTTATGTCACGGATGGATGATGTTCTGCTTCTCCCATCCAGCTTCCATCTTCTGCCTCAGCTCCTCAAAGGACAGCAGGCCGCTCAGGGCATCGTAGGCCGTGACGCAGGACGCACCCGTGGCAGCTGCCAGACGGATGCATTCAAGGGGCCCGCAGCCGTCCAGCATTGCCTTTATGAAGGCGGCTATGCTGGTATCCCCTGCCCCTGTTCCTGACAGGATGCAGTCCGGCACATAGCTGTCCTCAAAATAGCTGATATCATTCCATCCTGTAAATTCCGGCAGGAATTTCCTCCATACCGGCTCAGGTGCGGTCTTCAGATACATGCCGGCTGCCCCGCATTTCAGGAGAACGCATCTGGTCCCCATGGACAGCGCTCTGGCAGCCAAAGGCTTAACATCCTCCTCCAGGGATAATATGCCTGTGACATCCTCGCCACCTGCCTTCTCCTGCCATTTGCAGTACAGAGGACGGTCCAGCATGTATCCCAGCTCCTCAATGCTTGGCACGAAGAAATCCACATAGGGCAGCACCCGCTCCAGTATCCTTGCCCAGTCCATGCCTGCTGCCTCAGAATCCGGGTCCACCGCCACCAGGTCCAGGGACGTGGTAAGCCCCATGGATTTTACCTTCTTAAAAAGCCGTACCAGCTCCTCCCCCTCATCCAGATAAAACCTTCGCATAATGGGAGGATAACCAAAATGAAAATGTGATGCCTCCCCTACTTTTTCAAAGTCCACGTCCCCGCAGCCAAAGGTATCATTGCAGCCCGGATCGTGAAGAAAAAAACGGTCCAGTCCCTTGGGCGCCAGTACAATGGTATAGGACGTATTCTCACCAGGAACCTGGCTGATGCAGGTCTCACAGCCATGTGCGCTTATCATGTCCTTCAGTGCATTGCCAAAATAATCATCCCCTATTTTGGCCATCAGAACCACGTCTGCACCCAGACGTTTAAGACCCAGGCCTGTGTTGGAAACAGCTCCTCCTGTACACATCATGGCTTTTCCCACCTTAAGCAGCTTTCCCGGCTGAAACAGTTCAGAGAGCTTCTGCTTCCCGCTGTTTTGGAAAACCGGCGTAATGTCCAGGGAAATATGCCCGGCCACCGCTACCTTTTTATTTCCTTCTTCCATCTTACTTCCCCCTTCCGCACCCAATCATAGCAGTTTTCATGAATAAATCCAATGCTTTGTGTGCAATTATTACATAGGTAATATTTTATATGACATTTGTCATGTGCATATTGCACAATGCAAAATGCACTATACAAAAAACAAAAGTAATAAATCGCCGAAAATGCAAAAAAGCCCTGAGGGGCCGTGAATATCACGGCGCCCCCAGGGCTTTAAGGTTATTTATTTAACCCATACATGCAGATTCTAATGGCACTACGGATTCAAGTGGTACTTGCGAATTCTATATTTCGATTACACTGCTTACGCGATTGCCGCCGCTGTCTGTCCCCTGTCCCCTGACCACTCTATGGCGTCATAGGCCTGGGCAATATTCAGCATATGATCACCGATTCGCTCGTAGTCGGTCAGCATTTCCGAATACAGGATGGAGGACTCCACATTGCAGTTTCCCTCCCGCATGCGGTCAATCTGATTCTGCCGGAACTTGCGGGTGATATCGTCAATCCTCTGTTCAATCTCAGCCACCTCTGACAGCGGGGACTGCGTATCCCCGGCAGCCGCCGCCTTCAAAAGCTCCATGCCTTCCCGGCAGGTTTCCTCCATGACAGCAAATTCCTTCCTGGCGTAATTGGAAAACTGAAGTCCTTTTGCCTCTATGGTTTCGGCATACTCCGCCAGGTTCATGGCATGGTCACCGATCCGCTCAATATTTCCCAGAATGGTATACATCCGGTTCAGGGTGTCAATATCCTTGGGCGTCTGGTCCAGCACAAGTATCTTGGAAATCTTCTGGGACAGTCTCATATTGCTTAAATCAATTTCCTCTTCCCGGTCTGCGATGGCCTGGATTCCCTCCGAAGCTCCCTCCTCCACAGCCTTGAAGCTCTGGGATACATTCTCTGCCGCAGTTGCCAGCATCCCCTTAATCTCGTCATGAATCTGGTTGATCGCAATGGTGGAGATACCAAGGTGGTGCTTGGAGGCCATAAGCCCCTCAAACCACTGGTCCGCATCCTTTACAGGAACTGCCTTATCCGGAAGAATGGCAATGGCAATCTTCTCCAGAAGGGCGCCAAAGGGCAGAAGAATCAAGGTGGTGCTGATATTGAAAATAGTATGGACATTTGCAATCTGAGCCACCGGATTATCCGGAGTCAGGCTTACCACAAAGTCCGTAAAAGGAGTCAGGATGCACAGGGTCACAAACAGGGCCGTACCAATCACATTGAACATCAGATGAATCAGGGTGGTGCGCTTTGCATTGCGGCTGGTTCCCACAGAAGCCAGAAGCGCTGTAATACAGGTACCGATATTCTGGCCGAACAGCACGAACACGGCACTGTGAAGGTTGATGACGCCGCCCATAGCCAGAGCCTGAAGGATACCCACAGACGCAGACGAGGACTGGATAATGGCTGTGAATACCGCTCCTACCAGGATTCCCAGAAGGGGATTGGAAAACTTGGTCACCATATGGATGAAGGTTTCGGAATCCCGCAGGGGAACCATGGCATCGCTCATCATGCCCATGCCGATGAACAGGACGCCGATACCGGCAATAATACCTCCCACATGCTGTACCTTTTTATTTTTCGCGAAAATCAGGGACATAACGCCCACAAAGGCGATGAGCGGAGCCAATGCTCCTATGTCCAGGGCAATCAGCTGTCCCGTAATGGTGGTACCTACATTGGCACCCATGATAATCCATACAGCCTGCTTAAGTGTCATAAGACCCGAGTTGACAAATCCAACTGTCATGACGGTTGTGGCTGAAGACGACTGAATCAGGGCTGTGATTCCTGCCCCCACCAGCACTCCCAGAAAACGGTTTGCCGTAAGGCGCTCCAGAATCTGCTTCATACGGTTTCCAGCCACAGCTTCCAGATTGGTACTCATCATCTGCATGCCGTACATGAACAGGGCCAGGCCGCCCAGCAGGCTTAAAACCAATTCTACTCCCATGTGTTTTCTCCTTTTGTCCGAGGAAATAAGCTCTTACCATATTATCACTTTATGGATAATCCCGTGTGTCCCGTAATGATTCCGGGTAAAAATGGGCAAAAATATGGCATAGCCCGCCATCCCAAACAAACGATCGCAGGTTATGCCTCCTTTATCATATTCTTGCGGCATCCGTCACACAGGGCGTTTCCCATGATATCTATAGCCTCTTTTCCTGATTATTTACCATTTCTTTACGACTTCTTTACACATACTCATTATACGGGATATTTCATATGTCGTCAATATCGTTTCCCGCCAGTAATGTAAAGTCTATGTAAATTATGTGTAAAATTTCTTCTGGAAATACATATATTTACAAATCTCCCCGCAGCAGAGCCGCACCATTATCCATTTATTGAGTATATTGTTTTTTCCTGTTATTATACATGATTTTTAAAAGACCGATGGCAAGAACTGCCGGTATCCAGCCGGCTGCGGCCAGACCCGCCTTCAAATTACCTCCTGATGCCCCTGCTATGAGTCCCACCAGCGCCGGACCGCCGGCACATCCCAGATCCCCGGCCAGGGCCAGCAGGGCAAACATGGCAGTACCGCCCCGCGGACAGCTCACGGACGCCAGCGAGAATGCTCCCGGCCACAGGATACCCACGGAAAACCCGCACAGCCCGCAGCCGGCCAGTCCCAGAACAGGGCTGGCGGCAGTGGACGCCAGCCCATAGCTGAAAATGCACAAAACGGCGCTGCCTGTCATAAAGGCGGTGAGACGGATGCGCTGGCTGTATCTGGCATACATTGCCCTGGATATGCCCATGAGAATTGAAAACATACAAGGTCCGGCCAGATCTCCCACTGTCTTTGACACATTAAGCCCTGATTCAGCAAAAGCGGAGGCCCACTGGCTCATAGCCTGTTCCGATGCCCCTGCGCAGACCATAATAAAAATAAAAAGCCAGAACAGGCTGCTTTTTAACAGTCCCCGAATCCCCATCTCCTGCCCATCCTCTGTCAGTGCCAGAATGGGAACCCGCGAAAACAGGACAGCGTTCATAACAGGGACTGCTGCCCAGAGAAGGGCCAATACCCGCCAGCTGTTCAGACCCGCTGTCTGAAAAAAGACAGTGGACAGTACCACCACGGCCACGGACCCCCAGCAGTAAAAAGAGTGCAGCAGGCTCATGGCCGCATCTTTGCGGGCCGTTGGACAGGCTTCCACAATGGGGCTGATCAGTACTTCTATGATACCTCCCCCCACTGCGTACAGGGCAACGCACACAAGCAGTCCTCCAAAATGTCCCGGAACCATATCCGGCAGAAAGCTCAGCCCGGCCAGCCCCAGGGCAGCGAACACATGAGCCGCCACAATGCATGTCCTGTATCCAATCCTGTCCACAAACCGCGCCGACAACAGGTCCACCGCAAGCTGAATGCCAAAATTCACCGTAACCAGCATAGCAATGCGCGCCAGAGATATGCCATAGCTTTTCTGGAAAGTGAGAAATAAAAGCGGAGCAAAATTATTGACCACTGCCTGGACCACATATCCCAGGCAGCTGGCATTCAATGTTTGGTTGTAATTATCTTTAAGGGCCACTTATGCGGTCCCTCCTCCCCGTTTCCTTCATTCCGTTTTCTTTATTCCGTTTCCTTCATTCCGTTTCCTTCATTCCGCTTCCGGCAAAGCCCTAAAGCGCGGCCTCATGCTCCCGGCCATAGACCTCAATCTGTGTCAGGGCAGGGAAGGGGGACGGATCGTCTGCCTTTATGAGCTGTCCGAAGGTAAGCCATGTGATACCCCTGCGCTCCAGGCTGATGATATGAGGTTCAACGCTCTTTTCAAGCTCCACTGTCTCAGAGGTTCCGTCGGAAAAGGTAAAGGTCACCTTCTCCCACCAGTTGTCATGAGGAAAGTCAGCCCTTGTATAGAGGACAATCTGGTCAAAATCCACGGGGCGGCCAAACTCCAGCGTCATTTGGGCATCGTCCTGCATATTGATTCCCCATGACTCATATGGCCACTTTCCATGGGACAGGTTTGCCGTCACACCGTCAATGGCGTTGCGGGCCGCAAACACAGCCTCTCCCCTGGTTTCCACATTGGCGTGGGCGTGGGGATAACATTCCTGGCCCCTGTGCTGGTCCATAACGTTCTTGGCCAGATTCCGGTATGATTTAATTTCATAATCCCTGGCATACCGCATAGTCAGATAGTGGCGCTCTCCTGTAAATGATTTGGGGTTATAGGATGTCTTACCCTCTGCAAAGGGAACCTCATAAACCAGCTCATTTCCCGCCCCATAGATAAAGGCTTCATCCATGGTATCATCCACACGTATGATATAGAAACGGTTCTTTTCCGGAAGAGAAAATATAATCCTGTCTCCCTCCTCATACTCACCCTTCCATGCCAGTACGGCCTGTTCCCTGCCTGCGGCCTCCGCCTTTACCGCATCGTTTTTATCCTTCACTGTAATCTGCATTCCCATATATTTACACACTCCTCTTTCCAACAATTTCTTTTGGGTTCTTTCATTCTACCATGGAGTCCCAGGGAATACCATATACAAAAAAGGCGAAATTTTATAATATTTTAAGCATTAGCGAATATTCTAATATTTACAAAACCTTCACTTTTTATTCATCAGAACCTGATATTGCTGATGGTATAATGGAAAAAATAATGAATGAAGGGGATGTTTGGATGAATTGGAATGAAACATTGAGAAACAATGTAACCCGCGCCCAGGAACTGAAAACGTATATGAGGCTTACCAGCCAGGAGGAAGAACACATGACCCGAATCCTGGAACAGTTTCCCATGACAGTCACAAGATACTATCTGTCTCTTATTGACTGGAACAATCCGGAACAGGATCCTGTGTTCAGGATGTCTATACCCTCCATTCGTGAAACCGACCTGTCGGGGGACTTTGATACCAGCGGGGAGGCGGATAACACAGTGCTGCCCGGCCTGCAGCACAAGTACAGGCAGACGGCGCTCATCCTGTCCACCCACCGGTGCGCCATGTATTGCAGGCATTGCTTCCGCAAGCGGCTGGTGGGAATCTCCGGCGGCGAAACAGCCGGAAATGTGGACCAGATGGCTGCCTACATCGTCTCCCACCCTGAAATAACCAATGTGCTCATATCCGGCGGGGATTCCTTTCTGAACAGCAATCAAATCATACGCCGGTATCTGGAGGCATTCAGCTCCATTAAACATCTGGATCTAATCCGTTTCGGCACCCGCACCCCGGTGGTGCTGCCTATGCGGATTTATGATGACCCGGAACTTCTGGATATTCTGGCCCGCTATACAAAAATCAAACAAATCTATGTGGTGACCCAGTTTAACCATTCAAATGAACTGACTCCGCAAGCAGTAAAAGCGATCCGGTGCCTGATGGACGCTGGTATCATTGTAAAGAACCAGACCGTTCTGTTAAAAGGAATCAACGATGACGCAGGGAGTCTCGGAACCCTGTTAAAGAATCTGACAAGATACGGTGTCATTCCCTATTACATTTTCCAGTGCCGTCCCGTATCCGGGGTAAAGAGTCAGTTCCAGATTCCTTTGACAGAGGGCTGCCGCATTGTGGAAGAGGCAAAAAACATGCAGAACGGCCAGGGCAAATGCATCCGCTACGCCATGTCCCACGTCACCGGTAAAATCGAAATCCTGGGCCAAATGCCCGACAAAAACATGCTTTTTAAATATCATCAGGCAAAATATGAAAAAGACCAGGGCCGTATATTCTGCGAGAAATTGGCACCTGGACAGGCGTGGCTGCAGGGGTGATAACAGACTTTGCCGCAGACTGTTTCCCGGCCCATGCAGGACTTTGCCGCAGGCAAATGTTAAGCCGCGGGACATACCCTAACAGGGGCATGTCCTGCGGCCTTTTTGTGCCGTAGGCGGCTGTATATGTAATTACATCAGTGACAGATACAGGTTCTTGATATCCTCAAAGGACGGATCCTTTGGATTGCCCGGGCGGCAGGCATCATCCATGGCAGACTGTGACAGGAAGTCCACATCCTCTGGCTTAAGGATTTCCTTTAAGTCAGCAGGGATTCCCACGTCAGCGGACAGTTTCTTTACCGCGTCCACTGCTGCTTTGCGGTATTCCTCCTGTGTCATATTCTCAACACCATCCACGCCCATGGCAATGGCAATGTCTTTAAACTTGGTTCCTGTACATGGCGCATTGTATTCCATGACGGTTGGAAGGATGATGGCATTGGCAACGCCGTGGGGGGTATCATATAAAGCGCCCAGGCCATGAGCCATGGAGTGCACAATGCCCAGACCGCAGTTGGAGAATCCCATTCCGGTCAGATACTGGCCCAAAGCCATGCCTTCCCTGCCCTCTGGCTTGTTCTCCACCGCATCCCTCAGGCTGCGGGCGATTACTTCAATGGCTTTTAAGTTAAACATGTCGGTCATCTCCCAGGCACCCTTTGTGGTATAGCCCTCGATTGCATGGGTCAGGGCATCCATACCGGTAGCTGCTGTCAGTCCCTTGGGCATGGAAGACATCATCTCCGGATCAACCACTGCCACTACCGGGATATCATGGGTATCCACGCATACGAATTTACGCTTTTTCTCCACATCCGTGATAACATAGTTGATGGTAACTTCCGCAGCGGTGCCTGCCGTGGTGGGAACTGCAATAATCGGCACACACGGATTTTTGGTAGGAGCAACGCCTTCCAGACTTCTCACATCCTCGAATTCAGGGTTGGTAATGATAACGCCGATTGCCTTGGAGGTATCCATGGAGGAACCGCCGCCAATGGCGATGATATAGTCAGCTCCGGATGCCTTGAAAGCCGCAACTCCGGTCTGCACGTTCTCGATGGTTGGGTTAGGCTTGATATCGGAATAAATCTCGTAGGCCAGTCCCGCATCCTCCAGTACCTTTGTCACCCTGCAGGTTACATTGAACTTAATCAGGTCAGGGTCGGAACATACAAAAGCCTTCTTAAATCCCCTTGCCTTTGCCTCATTTGCAATCTCCTGGATTGCACCTGCGCCGTGATAGGATGTCTCGTTTAATACGATTCTGTTTGCCATGATTTTCTTCTCCTTTACATTGACAGTATGCCGCCGGACCCATCTTAAGTGTCCGTGGATTTACCTGGTTGCTTTTGTTAATATTATAACAAGTCCTGTTTTAAAATAAAAGTGACAAACATCCCTGTCTGTCACTTTCCTTTAAGTTTTGTGCAGTTTCACCATTTAGGATTATGCATAATCACCATGTTCTGTCTCTGCTGCGGCTGGGGATATCCGGGACTTTCCGGGGCTTAAAGCAGTTTCAATTTTCCGAACACCTCTGCCAGCTTTGGCGGCATGGCTTCCACCAGCTTATCCGACATTTCCCGGGGTGTGTCCTTCATGCCTCCCAGAACCCACTTCACCGTCATGTATACAGAGCCCTGGCAGTACATCTCCAAAAGGAACTGAAGCTCCCGGCCCAAAGGCTGGCTGGTTTTTCTTGCAATCAGGTCCGTATAAAACTGGAGAATCAGTTCAAAATCATGTTCCTTTAATGAGTTCCTGTCATCGGAGCGGAACGCTTCTGTGAAAAACACCTTTTCATTGAGAATGAACTCAAACTTCCGGGTCAGGCTCTCCCCCACCGTATGCCCCATGCCAATCTGCTCAAAAGACTGAAGCACCAGCTTGTCAAAATACCAGTTTATCAGATCGTACTTGTCCAGAAAATTCCGGTAAAAGGTCTGCCGGGTCACACCGCAGCCCTCCACAATATTTTTGACCGTAATCTTATCCACGGGCGCTGTCTTCATGCACTCCTTAACGGATTCAGCCAGCTTGTATTTTGTTTTCTCCTGCTTTCCTGTAACGGCCATGGTATTCCTCCTGCGGCAGGTACTGGATAAAAACGCCCCGGTACCTGTGTCATTTTGTAACTTATCCCCACACGGCGGCAGGCAGTGCAGCCATGGTCGCGCCGCACTGCCCGCTGCTTCTATGGACAGTATATCAAATTTTCAGTCCCGCTTCTACCTGTTTTTGAAAATGCTTACCATTGCCTTCCACATCTGCACCAGAACATTCCACATCCGCCTTAAGGGGCTTTCCTTGGCCTTGGCCACTTCCGCATCCGCGGTCTTGGCCGTGTCGTCATCCACGCTGATCTCATCGGTACGCATGACAATCTGCAATGTCTTAGGCGGCTTGTTCCGGTCCGAGGTAAAGGATACCTTGTCTGCGGACGGATCCATAAACAGGAAGCGGTTATCCGTATCAAACTTATCCAGCTCATTGTCAATGGTATCCTTCATTGTACGTCCGGCCTGGCGCATGGCAGTAGTGCTGTCCAGGATATTCAGGCTTTTATCCAGAAGCTCCATGCTGCCGCGCAGGCTGTCTCTGGCTGCTGCGTCAAAATCGTCACTGCTGTCTTTCAGGGTGTTCTGGATAATGGTCAGTGTACTGATTCCATTGTTGAGAGCATCTGTGGTGCGCCGCACCAGCTCCCGGGAGTCATCCAGGGCAGTCTGGAGGTCCGGATAATATACATCCAGAGAATCATTGAGAGCCTTTAAATCCTCAATCAGATAATCCATATTGTCAACTATCTCGGCGCTGTATTTCGCAGAATCAGACGTGTCATCCATCAGGTTCGCCATCTTGTCTGTCAGGGATTTGCTCCGGGCAGATAAATCCTGAAGGACTGCCACCTTGTCATACAGGGATTGTTCAATGGCTATCGCGGCTTCTGCGGCGGCCTGCTGGTCGATACTGCTTACCAGAGGGATGTTTTTCTTCTCTATGGATGCGGTGGCCGCCAGGCCTGCCAGGCCGGTGTTTCCTGTATTTATGGCAGAGCTAATAGCAGTGCCTGTATCCGGGGTGTTACTGCCGGAGTTTCCGCTGGAATTTCCACTTTCTGCTGCGCTTGCGCTGCTGCTCCCGGTTGCGCTTCCGTTGGTGCTTTCGCCTCCGGTTGTATTTCCGCTTCCGTCCGTACTTGCGCCTCCGGTTGTATTTCCGCTTCCGCTCCCGGTTGTGCTTCCGTCCGTACTTCCGCCTCCGGTTGTATTTCCGCTTCCGCTCCCGGTTGTGCTTCCGTCCGTGCTTTCGCCTCCGGTTGTATTTCCGCTTCCGGCTCCAGTTCCGCTTCCGTCCGTACTTGCGCCTCCGGTTGTATTTCCGCTTCCGCTCCCGGTTGTGCTTCCGTCCGTACTTCCACCTCCGGTTGTATTTCCGCTTCCGCTCCCGGTTGTGCTTCCGTCCGTGCTTGCGCCTCCGGTTGTATTTCCGCTTCCGGCTCCGCTTCCGCTCCCGGTTGCGCCTCCGTCCGCATTTCCGCTCCCGCTCCCAGTTCCGCTGGTGCTTCCGTTTCCGTCTGTGCTTCCGCTTCCTCCGGCACTTCCATCCGGGTTATCTTTCCCCTCCGTACTGCCGCCGGAATTTCCGCTTCCCTGGTCATTCCCCTGATTATTATTCTGGGTGTTTTCCTGGCTGCTGCCTCCGCCGGATGACGAATGGCTCCCGCCATTTGATGTCCCGTAATCCACATCCTCCATGTTTTCCAGTTCTTCCTCATCCAGCTCCTCGTCATAGAGCCTTCTGGCCTTGGTGCTGGAACTCTTATACAGACTGAGATACGTCAGCAGTGTGTCCTGGGATGCCTGAAGCTGGGTATCCAGCGCAATGATGGATTCCATGGTCTTCTGGAGTTCCGGCAAATCGCTGCTGATACCGCCTGCGCTGTTTTCTATGTTCTTAAGTCTGGTCTGCAGCTTTCTCAAAGGGTCCTGCATGTCTCCCAGCGTGTTGACAATGTCATTCATGCTGCTGTGAACCACCTCGGCACAGTCCTTGGCTGTCTGCAGATGGGGAATCATGGTATCCATCTGCTGTGACACCGATGTAAGCGCTGCCAGCGTCTGGTCATTTCCGGCCAGTATGCTGTCCTTGGAATTACTCCACTTCTGTCTGGCGCTCTCCGCTGAGTCCATACCCTGGCGGACCTGGTTCACGCCCTGCCGCATGTTCTCCACAGACTTTGCCAGCTGCTCCAGGCTGTCGTAAAGCTCATCCCCTGCATCCTGCCACGTATCCTTGGCTTCCTTCAGGTCCTTGATATGTTCCAGATCCTCCACCGTACCCGGTACCATGGCCATGATCACGCCAATGGTCTCAAAGCTGTCCGTGCCGATGCGCACCGTGTAATCCCCATCCTCCCCGGGGAGGGCGGTAAATACCACCGCTGTGGTTTCACCCAGGTTCTGGGTCTGGGACCCTTCAGCCTCCACGCTGTAGCATTTGCTCATATCCACGGGCACAGCCACCATAAGCATCATGTTGTTGCGGTAATACTCCCCGGCATTGTCATTGGGCTCTGCCTTCACATTGATCTCAATCAGCCCGGAAGCTCCTGCCAGCTTATCGCCGTCCATGGGTACACCGTTCAGCTTGTAGGATACGTCAAAGTCCCAGGGCAGTACCATCATGCCTTTATCCACAGAGCATTTAAAATAAAATCTTCCCCTCTGGTCCTCCGGAAGCTGCCACGTCACCATTCCGTCCCCCAGCACAGGTTCGATGCTGTTAGACATGTTAATCACATTTTCATAGGTTCCGTAATCCATAAATTCCGTCTGGCCGTTGAGGCCCACCCCCTTTACCACATTAATCTTATCCACCCTGCCGTAATAGTCCAGGTTCACATACATAGTTTCATCCACGTCCACAGAAGGCTGTGCTCCGTATACAGGCGCGCTGCCAGTGCCGGTGCAAAGCATGACAAAGACCATTCCCGCTGCCATGATTCTCTTATATTTCATTTTCATCGCTTTCCACCTCCGCTGGTTCTAAATCAGTCCGTTTCAATGCGGACGCCTTGTTGACAATGGTACCTATTCCTGCCTTTATCAGGGCTTTGCGCTTTTCATGGCGCCGTTTCAGATACTTCTGCAGGCGGTCCCATTCATTGCTGGTAATGATACGGTCAAAGAGCACCAGAAGGGCCGGCAGCACAGTCAGCACCAGAATCACGCTGAACAGCGCCCCCCGTCCAATCAAATGGCCCAGGTCCCCTATAGCCGCTGTGGTTGATATGAAATGAATGATATATCCAGCCAATATGATAATGGTTCCCGAAGTAAAAATAGAGGGACAGGACAGCATCAGCGCCTGGATACACGCTTCCTTCTTCTCCAGGGACTTTCTACAGGACACATAATTGTTGGTGAGCAGAATGGAATAATCCACCGTGGCTCCCAGCTGGATGCTGCTCACTATGATGTACCCCATAAACACCATGGTATCCCCTGCCAGGTAAGGCATGGCCATATTGAGAAAAATCGCAGCCTCAATGGGCACCATGACAATCATAGGTATGGCAAAGGACCGGAAGCTGAACATGACCACCAGGAACACGCCCAGCATGGATAACAAGTTTACCCTGGAATTATCCGCCGTAATCGTAGTCTTGATATCCTGTGTGGAAGGTGTTTCCCCCACCAGATAGGAATTCTCCGGATAATACCGCTCCAGAATATCCCGTATTTCATCCGCGCCCTTAAATGCCTGGTCGCTCTCTGTCTTGGTCCGTATGTAAATAAGCATCCTGCAGTAATCCTTTGTGTGGAGCTCACTGGTAACGGAATATGGCAGGAACTCCTCGGGTATTCCCTCCGGAAGGGTATTGGACATGGACGTCACACTTTTCACATAGGGAAGATCCTCTATCTCATCTGACATCTCTTTCTCCGTTACAGCCGAAGTATTGGGATACATGGCCAGCATCATATTGCTTCTTCCAAATTCCCGGGAGATTACCTGGTCATCCGCATAGACCTGGGTTCCCTCGCTGGCTCCCACCGCGCTGTTGCCGTACAGGAAATCATTCATTCCCTGGGCCACATAAGCGGGCGGCGCCAGAAACAGCATAATAATAAGGGAGGCATAACGCACCCTGTAGACCCATTCGCTGAATTTCCGAAAGGAGGGCAGGAAGGGGCGGTGCCTGGTCTTATCATTCCACTTGGAAAATTTGAGAATCATGGCCGGCATAAAAAACAGCACGGTTATAAGGCTGAACACAATTCCCTTTGCCAGCACCAGTCCCATATCAAATCCAATGGTAAACTTCATGGATACCAATGCCAGAAAGCCCACCACCGTGGTCAGGCTGCTGGCAAATATGGAGTTGATAGCAGCGTCAATGGCATTGATCATGGCCTGTTCTTCTGAGAGCCCCTTCTGCTTTTCCCTGGAAAATGCATCCAGCAGGAAAATAGAGTAGTCCATGGAGGTGGCCAGCTGCAGCACCATAGCCACATTATTGGTGAGGAACGAGACTGTCCCGATAAAAATATTCGTGCCCCGGTTCAGCAAAATAGCCACACCCATAACCAGCAGAAAAAGGAATGGTTCCGACCAGGCGGTGGTACTGATGCACAGCACCGCAAATATCATAATGACGGCAACCGTAAGAATGAGGTTCATCTCGCTCTCCACATTTTCCGTCAGGGATTTGTTCTGTACAGCCATTCCCACATAATATCCCTTATCGCCTGTAATAGCTTTCATCTCATCAATGGCCTGGGATGTCTTCTTTGCCGTATCCCCCTGGTCAAAGGTGATGTCCATAACAGCACATCCGTCCTTGTAGTAGTCCTCAATATCCTTCTGGCGTATAAAATCCTCGCCTGAATAGATATTTACCGTACTGTCGCACCAGAGAATCTGGTCCACCCCGTCCACTGCTTCCAGTTTATCCTTGTACTGCTTTGCCTCATACAGGCTCACATCCTTAATCATCAGCCTGGCAGTGCCCGGATATCCGAATTCATCCTCCATCAGGTCCAGTCCGATACAGGATCTGGCCGATGCAGGCAGGTACTCCGTCAGGTCATAATTCACATTTACAAAAAGCATCGCTATCAGGGAGAAAACACACCCTGCCACAAATACGCTCTCAATCCAGCCTTTTTTATGTATGATAAACCGGGCCATACGGAAGGAAAACTTATCCCCCTCCTGCGGCTCCCGGCCTTTTACCCTGTGCATTCTGTCCTTGATTCTGCCAAACAGCTTCTGTCCCATATTTCCATGCTCCTTATGCTGCCGCCCATTGCGGCTGTGCCCTGCAGGCCTTATACCCTGTGCCGCGCAATTCTGCTGCGGTATTTCTGCTCCGGTATTTCTGCTGCGGCGTTTCTGCTCCGGCATTACCGCTGCGAAATTTCCGCTCCGGCGTTTCTGCTCCGGCATTACCGCTGCGAAATTTCCGCTCCGGCGTTTCTGCTCCGGCATTACCGCTGCGAAATTTCCGCTCCGGCAATTTGCTTCAATATTCCTCCACAAAATCCTTACGCTCACCGCATCAGAATCACCACAAAATATTGCTTCCCGTCCTTTTCCCTGTGGGCCATCCCCAGGCTGCGGTAATATTCCAGGGAATACTTCCGGTCGGTCTTTGACTGGAAACGTTTATCCAGCTTTTCCTTTATTTTATCAAAGGCCTCTGACGCGTCCTCACAGTCCCTCACGTACAGCTCCAGACAGGAAGCACTCCTTCTGTAGTTGATAACGGAGAGGTAATCGTTAATGGTACCTTCTCCGGGAATCCTGTCATCTGCATAGCCCCCTGCCATGGCTCCCTCCAGCCTGTGGTCCGCCGCCTTGTTGAGGGTCATATCCATCTGAAAGCCCGCGTACCGGTCATAGACACGGTGCATATCACCGTCATATTCATCCTCACGGTCCGGATATTCCTCAAAGAATAAATACTTCTTTTCCTCATTCAGCTGGTCAAACAAATCCTGGGCCATATGGTCGTAGCATCCTGCGTCATAAGCCCCTCCGCCTGTATTTTCCACCCAGCCGGCCGAAACCAGGGCTCCCTGTGCTGAAAACTCGTATTTCCCGTTATCCAGTATCAGCTCTCCCAGGTTCATGCCCCCATCTTCGTGGAAGTAATACCACTCCCCATCCACTTCCCGCCAGCCTGTAACCATGGCCCCAATTTCATCCATGTAATAGGACCTTCCGTCTGCCTGCAGCCATCCCCTGTGTAAAGTTCCATCCGGTTCCAGCCAATACCATATTCCCTCTGTCTGGTTCCAGCCCGGTACAAATGAAACGCTTATCTCCTGCGCCTGTTCATCTGCCAGAGCCGTCACGGGTCCGGTCCCCTCAAAGGCCCACAGAGCTCCCGCAGCAGCCAGAATGACTGCACATATTCTATATCTCATGCCATTTGCCCCCGTTCCTTATATATATATCCATTATACACCTTTTATACTGTTAAACAACGTCCATTTTGTTAATTGACTTTTGTTTATTTATTGACTATAATGGATTATAATAAATTATGGCAAAAATACAATGATTAATTTTCTTAGTTTTGACGGTTAATCAACACTTTTTCCATTTTTGTGCAGAATGCAATTGTTAAATATTTGTAAATACACGCAAACCTATATAACCAAAAGGAGGAACAGATGATGGGCATTGAACCTGTGGACCGCCGGGTACGTAAAACCCGCAGACAGCTTCGTGAATGTCTTATAACATTGCTCAAGGAGAAAAAGGTCCAGGATATCACGGTCCGGGAGCTGACCGACATGGCGGACTTAAACCGGGGCACCTTTTATCTCCACTATAAGGATGTGTTTGATCTTCTGGAAAAGACAGAAGCAGAGCTCCAGGAAGATTTCAACCAATTGGTCCGTAAGCATGACGCTGTGGATCTGAAACAGCGCCCTTCTGTCATATTCAATGAAATATATTACTTAGTATATGATAACGCGGACCTGATTGAGATTCTTCTGGGTGAAAACGGGGATTTGAGTTTTGTGAACCGTCTGAAGCAGCTCATACGTGAGAAATGCCTGAAGGACTGGATGGAGGTGTTCCGATCCGGCAATGCGGCTGCTTTTGACGCTTTCTTTTCCTTCATTGTGTCAGGATGCATCGGCCTGGTACAGTACTGGCTCCAGACAGGCCTCAAGGAAACGCCGGAACAAATGGCAAAGCTGACAGAACACATCATCACCAAGGGAATCGGTGTCCTGGAAATCGACCCCTACGTATAATATCGTCTGAACGGTTTCCATTTCCTATATTAATGTCATGTATGCGTAGTGTCATGTATATCCATAAACCGGATGAATTTTTCTCCATGTTATGATATGATGGGAAATAAACCACAACAGAAAACAGGAGAATACGATGGAAACACGAAATGAATACAGCCCAAAGGCAATTGTCCGCATCCGAAAAGGACAGGGACGTTCCCTAAAGGCCGGAGGCGCATGGATTTACGATAATGAGATAGAGAGTATCAATGGAGCCTTTGAAAACGGCGACATGGTGACCGTGGAGGACTTTGACGGATATCCCCTTGGTACCGGCTACATCAATACCCGGTCCAGGCTGACGGTCCGCATGATGTCCCGCAGGAAGGATACGGTCATTGACAGCGATTTTCTGGAAATGCGGGTACGCAATGCCTGGGATTACAGGAAAGCGGTGACAGACACCTCCAGCTGCCGCGTCATATTCGGGGAAGCCGACTTTCTGCCCGGTATTGTCATAGACAAATTTTCAGATGTGCTGGTGGTGGAATCCCTGGCTCTGGGAATCGACCGTCTGAAGCCGGTCATTGTGGACAAGCTCAGAAAGGTCATGGCGGAGGACGGAATTGCCATCCGGGGCGTATATGAGCGCAGCGATGCCAAGGTCCGTCTGCAGGAGGGAATGGAGCGCCATAAGGGATTCATGGGAGATGCATTTGACACCAAGGTGGAAATCCTCGAAAATGGAGTCCGGTATATGGTGGATGTGGAGGACGGCCAGAAAACCGGCTTCTTCCTGGACCAGAAATACAACAGGCTGGCTGTCCAGAATCTCTGCCGCCGCATCCAGCCAAAGCAAGTGCTGGACTGCTTTACCCACACCGGGTCCTTTGCCCTCAACGCCGGTCTGGCAGGGTCCGCACATGTGCTGGGCGTGGACGCCTCGGAGCTGGCAGTAAACCAGGCCAGGGAAAACGCTGCCCTCAACGGCCTGACAGAACAGGTTCAGTTTGAGTGTGCCGATGTCTTCGACCTTCTTCCCAGGCTGGAGCAGGAAGGCCGCAAATACGACGTGGTTATCCTGGATCCGCCTGCATTTACAAAGTCCAGAAATTCCATTAAAAACGCAGTCAAGGGCTACCGCGAAATCAACCTGAGAGGCATGAAGCTGGTAAAGGACGGCGGCTATCTGGCCACCTGTTCCTGCTCCCATTTCATGGACCCGGAACTGTTTACCAAAACCATACGTGAAGCAGCGGGCAATGTACACAAACGGCTCAGGCAGGTGGAGTACAGGACCCAGGCTGCAGACCATCCTATTTTGTGGGCGGCGGATGAGTCTTATTACTTGAAATTTTATATTTTCCAGGTTTGTGAGGAGAAATAGGTTTAAAAATAGCTTGAAAAATAGGTTTAAAAGTAGAAAATCCCTGAATACTGGTGCAGATGCAGCTTGAGTCATCAACGGTATTTCAGGGATTTTTCTTTTAATTTCCATGAACAGAAGGATGGAAAACGGATAGACTATATGTGAGATGATTTGTTATAAAGATGTATTATTGTAGGTTTATGGCTGTAGGCATGTGGTTGTATAAATATGGCTGTCGTTTTATAGTAGTAGGTTTATAGTAGTACATTTATCACGATACATTTAATTATAGAAAGGACCGGACATGATTATACTCATTATATTCCTGATACTGACTGTTCTATCCATCCTGGTCTGCTGTTTTGTGGCAGGCTCGACACCTTATGACAGGGAGGCTGATGATGAGGCGCAGTTGGAGTTTCTGCGTAAGTATAGGGAGTCAAAAAACAGGTAAAGAGGCCCTTAAAGAACAGAAGTACCTGAGACATGCCCAGAGCAAGGCCTTCTTTCTGCATCTTATGGTGGAATATAACCTTGCCCTCATGGAATACTCCGGCATGACACAGAGCTGGGTACGGGATAATCTGCCGGCAGATATACTGTAAACGTCAAGCGGTTACGATATACTGCGTTATATACAGAACCATCTTACAGAGAATTTGTCCATGGCAACCATTTCCGTTACCTTCATCTGATCGGCAAGAGTCTGATACCGGAATACATCCCCACCAATAAGAAGTGCTTTGCCTGCAGGCTTAATGACTATCCTAGCTTATTCAAGACATTTAAGAAGAAGTAAGAGGTATCTCCAGCGGCGTTTCGGAGGATACATAGGGGATGATTGGATGGATGGTTTTGGAGCGGAGGCGGAGAATAATGATGATTTTCCACACAGATTCTTTTATTTCTTATATAGCAGATATGTCCAGTATATGTACTGGGTGCAGATATATCAATGGCGCATAGTCTAAAGCTATGGGACCTATTAAAAATTTATCGAAAAAGTAATAAAATAATGAAACTAACAACCGAAAATGCACCTTGATACTATTGATGTTTCTGCGTATTCTGGTAAAATAATGAGGGAGGGGGATAATCCGCCGATACTGAAGAATAAAGTGAGAGGTACGCCGATGTCAGAAACAAATGATGAAATAGAAATCTACATTCCAGACCTGCTTCATTCCATCTGGGAGCTCCGCTGGATTGTATTATTCCTTATTACCCTGGGAGGAATAGCCGGCTCTATACTATCCTGGGATAGCACTCCCTCTTACGAAACAAGGGCTTCAATGATAGTAAACGCCAGAAATATTAATGATCTTTATCAAAATGGGTCGAATGTTCCCAGAAATGAAGATATCCAAATGGCAAGAAATCTTGTAAAAACAGTGCAGCTTTTAGCAACAAGCAATCGTGTTCTGGAGATTGTATTGGATGAGGATGGATACAGCAGTATTCCTCTTGAAGAATTAAAACAGAACATTTCTGTGACGGCTGAGGATGACACTGCTTTTCTATGGCTTACCCTGAGCTGGGAGAATCCACAGCAGGCCATAGATATACTGAATCATCTTATGGAAGTCCTGCCAGAGGTAATGCTGGAGGTAATGGATATCGGTTCAGTCAGTGTTATTGATACTGCTCGGCAGGCCCAAGGAGTATCCTCGCCATCTCTGCGTAATGTGGTAATCGGAATGGCTGTTGGTCTAATTACAGGCAGTATTCTGGGCATTATCTACTATTTATTCGTACCCAAGATACGTAATAACAGTCCTTTGGAAACTCTCGGTATTGACATAATCGGCGAGATACCGTATATCGAATCCACTAAACATACAGTTGAGGAATTTCTGGATAATAAGAATGTTCCTGAGGAATATCAGGTGGCATATGGACGGCTAGCCGCTGTCTTCCGCTATTTAACCGAAAAGAACAAGCAGCAGGTAGTTGCTGTAACCTCCAGCATTCCAGGAGAAGGAAAATCAACCGTTGCTTATAATCTGGCTCTTCATCTGACAGAGTTGGGATGCAAGGTTTTATTGTTGGATTTTGATTTCAAAAAAGGGGTACTGTATCAATTTACCAGAAAAATAAAGCCCAAAGATGGGGATGAACGCAATGAGCCCCGCATTGGCGAAAAACTAAGGCAGCAAGTAGAACAGATGTATAATGGCATTTACACCATACAGGGTTTTTCACAAAAAAATATCTTTCAGGTTGATAATCAGATTTTTCCAGCCATTCACTCCATGAAAGATACATTTAACTATATTCTGATTGACACTCCTCCAGTAGGTACTCTGTCTGATGTACAGCTGATGCGCGGACTCATGGATAGTGTTATTTTAGTTGTTCGTCCTGATTGGGTATTGCGGGGCGCCGTGGAAGAATCCCTGGAATTCCTGAAGAAATCTGGAATCCCGGTAACTGGAGGTATTGTAAATGGTAAAACACCATTGATTGGAAATGCCTTAAAACGCAATATACAGGCGAGAAAGTCTTAAATCCCTAATAGGTCAGCTCCCGGGCTGAAATCTAAAAAAAAAATGGAGGGGGGCTTTCTTTTTATATGAACAGATGAGCTAAAAACAGTAATAGCAAAGCCAGAATTTGCTACGGAACCATTCCTGTATTGTCAGCCGCCTCGGTGTACTATACTATTTTATCTGTTATTCCTCTTACAGCCGCTATGCATCATTCACTCCGTTCTCTCAGAATTCCAAAAAACCAGTAACACAGAGGGGACTTATTGCAAAAAACATTCTGTAAATAGTATCTCGTTATAATATTACATTACTTTCGTAAATTTATGTTTGATATGTGAATCCAGGTTAACAAATAAAAACTTAAATATATAATGTCTAACTGTTTGATATTATTAGTCATAATCATGTCTGTAATGATATCTGTATTTTATAATCACAAACGAAAATGCTCTGAAAACAATCCCCCCTATTAAAGCTCCCAGCGTATTGGTTAGAATGTCATCTACCTGGAAGTGACCTCGCTCTGTAATCAACTGTATTATTTCGATAACGCAGCTCAAGCAAAATCCCAGGAATGTGCAAACAAAAGTATTCCTTAACTGCTTCCATTTTAATGGAACAAGGATTCCAAAAGGAATAAAAAGAAGTACATTTTCAACCACATATGCATTTGCTTTTGGTCCACCTAGTGTCTCAAAAAATTTAAGGCTTACTCCTGTGCGTGACCCTGGCTCACGCTCAAATATGGTTATAATAAAAAGCATTATAAAGTAGATAATGAATGTGGTGCTGAATATAGGCTTTTTGTAACGGCGCGTGCACAGAATAGTTACCAGATATAACACGGTACCCCATAAAATGGCTAAAGGGAGGTACTGCATTTCTTTTAATATATCCCGCAGAATAAATTGAATGGTTTTGGAAAACGACAAATTCAAATGGTTGGCTCCTTATAAGATATTGCCTGTAAAATTTTGGTATGCTTACTCCCCTGCCTTTATATAAATACATTGTGCCAAGCCGCTGGCACGGCGGCTAGTCCTTGTTATGTAAAACTACTACTTTTTTCAAATAAGTAACAGTTTTTGAATATATATTGTATTGTTAAGTTACTTCTAACATAACCGTAATTATTCCCAAAATACTGCTATGATTAGTTTATCATGGATTTGGGGCCTCAACTACTACATATCCGCAAGTTTTTGTCCCTTCTGATAGAGGATAGTCGATTCTCTTTCCTTTTTAGGGGTGTTCCTTTATGGACGATTATTTAAAACAATTCCCGGAGATGCTCTCCCTCCGTCGCCTCGTGGCTGCACTATTATCTCTTATTCTACTTACATCCGCTCGTACTGAATTATATACCAGCATCATCCACAAATTTCCGCAGCCACCCCACCCCCAAAAAAACCAAAAAAAAATCAACTTCCCCTGTCTCCAATGACACCTACAATGTAGACAGCTCTCTTGACCGAATGTGGTCTGAGGTTCATGTCTGACTCAAAAAACAGAAAATATGGGAGTATTTCTATGAAGCATTCGTAACGCCAAATATGAGGGTGGCTGACGTTCAACCACCATTTGCCTCACAATGAGTATCGCTAGATGCAAGCATCATACTCCTAAATTCATCTTGTGTTTGAATAGATACTGGCATTTTACTACAAAATTATGGAGATGTTTCAAACAATGTCCACTTACAATGCCAGAGTACCGGCCAAACATCAGTATCAACTGAGCATGAAGTATCGGAGCAGCGGCCTCACGGATTACCAGTGGTGCAAATAGATGGAATCCATCCGGGTACTTTTTACAATTGGGTAAGACGCCTAAGAAAAAAACTACTACGAAATCCTAGAGCCGATTTCAAGGGAATCCCCTATACCACCTGTTGTGCAGGAAGTGGTCAAGCTGGACCAGACCCTAACTTCTATATGCTAGGCGACATTTCTGTGCTGACAACATTTGCATCACCTGAGGAACGACTGATATGCGAAAGTCCATTGATAGATTGTGCAGTATCGTAAGAGATAAACTGTCTATGGAGCCGAACCAGTCTTCTCTGTTCCGATTCTGTGGAAAACGTCGTAACCGCATCAAAGAGTTGCTTCATGAACCAGATAGATATGTACTTTTATAAAAGCATCACAGTATTTCCCAAGGGCAATATCGACGGCCACGAAAAAGATTAGAAGCTAAAGACATTACCTAGTGTCAGTTAGACTGTAAACGCTTCATAGCCCGTACTCTTCCGCAAAATCAAAACATTTGAGAAAATATACTTCAGTATTAAACTATAGTATAAACAGTTGAGTTTTCAACCTTTTATACCAAGCTATGGAGGTTTAGAAGTATGAGTTCTCAAACAAGTTCCGTTGCACAGCAGGTTCGTATTCAATAATGGGCAGATTTGATCAGGGACTACCAGAACCGTCCTTGTGAAATGACATTGGATTCCTGGTGTCTGCTGCATGGAATCAACAAAGCTACCTACTATTATCGCCTTAGGAAAGTCAGGCAGACCTAAGTGTCATGACTCCGCCAAAACCAGTGTTTGTAGAACTTTCGCTTTTACTCAGCATGGGACATCACCTTAAGTACCGCGTCTACCAGCTCAGATGGTACTGCTAAAAGAAGCTTCAGAGTCAAACCGTTTCTGCCATGAAGAATGGCAACGGGCTGGGAAGAATTATGTTCTGCCAAAATATCAGGCTTTGTAGTGTCGGGTCCATCCGATGTGCGTGTGGATGTCGATACTATCTGGCGCTGGCTTGGCTGTCCACACTCTGCTGTGCAGCCCATACCAGCACCGCACTTTCCACCGCACATTAATTACACAGAGGCAGATGAGTGGATTCACAGTAATTAGCTTTTTTGCTTATCTTAGCGGTCTGTTCTGCATTTTGAGTGCTCTGCGACAGTTTCAATTATTCTGAGTGCATGAGAGTACACACCGTATCAATAATTTTACCTTTACAAGCTAAATATAATTTATCAATCAAAAGCGGTATTGCTATACCTGAAATCATGTACAATATCCACCATGATCCATGCATCAACACAGGAAACGTAGCTATCATATAATTTCTCATATGATAAACTCCTACTGCAAGCCAGCTAACCAGCTTAAATGACAGGAAATGCAGGCCTATGATGGGCACAGAACGCAGACTCAAGTAAGAAATGAACTTGTTGCCAATAAAATCTCTTCGCCTTAGCATTTCTGCTATGGCATACATCATAAACCAGCCTGTGACAGACACCAGCAGAAAATATATCGGATTCTCAATATTATTGTCCGACAAATCTATGTAACCCAATGGACGTACAACAAGTAATACTAAAAATCCAATACTAGCAATCATCCATGGAGAAATATGATTAAGTATCGCTGTCATTTTACCTTTTCAGTCAGATTATTCTGCTCGTCCATCTTGCAAATGCCACGGATCACACCACCATTATCGGATAGCGTGTTTTTCAATACAAAGCCTGCCATGCAAGATTCGCCGCCATTCACCAAATACTCATGGACGGCCTTGAGGCCTTCTTTGCCATAGTAATCATCTGCGTTGATCACAATGAACGGAGTCTTGATGACCTTCTTCGCTGCAAGCACAGCCTGCCCAGTTCCCCACGGCTTTGTGCGGCCTGTCGGAAGTTCTCCCGGAATATCGTTGATATCCTGGAAAGCGTAATTCACAGTTACATTGTTGGGCTTGCAGATGGAGGCAATGTGATCACCGATGACCTCTTTGAACTCCTTCTCGATATCCTTGCGGATGATAAATACCACATGATTGAAGCCCGCCTCAATCGCATCATGGATTGAGTAGTCCATGATGATATGGATATCACCATCGACCGGATCCAACTGTTTAATTCCTGCTCCAAATCGGCTGTCGATTCCGGCCGCCATGATAAGTAACGTTGTGTTCATTTTATCTTCCTCTCCAAATTTTCGATTATCTGTTAAGCTTTGGAATTCCTAACACCTTACGCATCACTGAATTCTCATTAAAAGCAAAGATAATCATTAAAGGAATCCCTATTCCAATTACCATGTATTCTAGGCGACCATACCCCACACAGTCTTTCCAATGATTAAGCGGCACATGCATAAACATAATGGGAATAGTAGCCCTTCCACATAGGTATAAAAACCGCTTCAAAATCTCAAAATACTTTTCCTTTTCCAGCCAATAGGCAAACCTAGCAAATACAATTCCAAATGCACATGGAATCAACACTGCCAATAGGAGTTCTTTATAATATGCAGGTTTCATATCAAAATAATAAAGCCTATTCCCATCTCTGTAAATAAACCAACTAAACATCACCAATCCGAAAGCAGTAACACCTGCTACTGCATCATATTTTCTTGAATCTGACTCCAGCAAGTTTTTAATTTTATCTTTATAGAAAAAACCTATACCAACATAGACTAACGCTATTAAGGAAACATCTAAGTTCCACGGTATGCCGGGTGATTGTAGAAAATGAACCTTTTCAACAATGTGTGATTCAATTACCCCCCCCCCACCAAAGATTAAAATAACTCGTTTTACTGTTTTATCTGAAAATTTTCTTAACAAGCCAAAGAACAAAATCAATGAAAAAAGGAAGCAAGTTATATACCAATAAACTCCTGGAACTGCACGACCACCCCATAGTGCCCGAACAATTGAGCCAACGGCATAATCTCGTCTTATGAGAAACAAATCAATGATAAGATACACAGAGTATGGAATCATTAAATTTTGAATTTTCGTCCTTATGTACTTTGTTCCTTCCATAATATGTTCTCTTTTTAGCAGTAATCCAGATATGATAAAAAACAGCGGCATATGAAATAGGAAAATAACATCATGCACAATGTCCGAATCATAGTGTCCCACAACTACCAGAATAATTAGCAATCCTTTAAATATGTCAACCTCTTTACACCTACTTTGTTCCACGTTATATCCATCCTCACTGTTTTATTTTTCACTCATTCGAGAACTTTTTCTTTATTAAAATTAATTATCTCAGAATCAACAGATGCGTCAAATTTTCGTGCGAAAAACATCTCTGATTCACATAACTCATCAAATTCAGAATACCTAAACGTATATGGCTTACCACGTTTCCAATCAATAAGTCTCATAATCGCATGCAAATCATTATCAAACTCCTTATGGTACAGATTATCTATATAAGGAAATGCAATCAATAGCGTCTGCAAGAACACCTCATCACAGCAAAATGTAGATCGGAATGTTTTCTTTATCCTTATTTGCTTCAAAAAAAGAAACAATTTGCTCCTGTGTTTTAATCGGGAGATCTGCTCCAGAGAGCAAGTGATAGTGTTGATAAGATCCAACGCTGACGGCTTTTTTCAATAAAAGTAATTGAGCGTTTCCCCCCCCCCCCCATGTGACACAAGTACGCTCCACATGATAAACTGCACTTTCCTTTATATGGCTTGTAACCATCCCTGCATCATAGACCTGATTCTTTTTATCCATATGGATAAAATGTCATTCCTTGGATCATCAAGCATCTTCAACAGTGTTTGGAATACCAAATCATCTTTGTGTGTAATTATCAAGTATGCCTGCTTAGATAATGGATTCATCTTTCATTTTCTCCTTACCTTTTCCAGTCTATTTCTCTCCTTACTACTTTAGCTGGATATCCTGCTATTATACAGTGTTCTTCATTCACACTCTTTGTAACACAGCTCCGATAACCAATGACATTTGCGTCACCGATGGTAACACCTTTCAGGATATCCACATTAGCAGCAATCCAAACATCTTTACCTATTTCAACCGATTTTAAAGAGACTTGTTCTACATCGTTTAATATAATAGTGTGTCCATCGGAGTCCCTTACATTAACATAACACCCCAAAAGACAATTATCTCCAAAAGTAACTTTTTCCGTACAAGAGATGAAGCAGTTTGTATTACAACTAAAATTCGCACAAAATGTACATACACCATTTTCAACTCTTATGGTCGTTCCTCCTGCGATAAATGCCTTTCCTGCGAACTCAATCTTACCTGTTTTTCCGATTATGATATTGGTTTTCTTAAAAGGTTGTATGCCTTTTATTCTGACATTATTTGAAAAAATATCGGAAGCCCCCCCCCCCCCCTCACCATCCAAATATAGCCAAATTATATACTAGTGATTTAGGTACACATAGTAATTTTTTATATTCATTTGTCGGCCTTCTTTCTAAAAAATACGGTTGCCATATCCATTACATATTGAATGCCACATTTAACTGTTGCTCTGTACAGAAGGACTAGTGAAACCGCACATACAATATATCCAACAATGGAGCCTATATTAAATTTGACAAAAGTATTATAAAACGCATACATAATAGCTAATGCGGTAATAAAATAAAACTTTTTCAAATGAATATCTACATAGAAATATCGATTTGATAAAATAGTTCTTAATGTAAAGAATACAATATAGGAAAAACCGGTCGATATCGCTGCCCCCTGGCAACCAAGTTTAGGGACAAGAATCGTATTACCTATAATGTTCACAATACACGCTCCCAGTGAAACCACGACCTGCATATTGCTCTTCTTTTTAAATACCAATCCATTTACAGTGGTTTCAGATATCGTATACATAATTGGATTGAAAATCAGGAACGGCAATATGTATGCAGCCTCTCTATATTTTGCTCCAAGCAAAACAGAAAACACATCTTTGCACAAAATCAATGTAAATCCAATGAAAAACATTATAACTGTAATAATTTGATTTCCTTTTTGGTAAAAAGACACATCTTCCTTATCATTTGTATAATGTTCTACCGCCATTGGCGCCCAAAGCGTATTAAAGGTTGTCTGGATAATAGAAAACACATGGATCAATGTCATTGTTGATGAATAAATTCCAACTTCTTCATATGAGCAATAATAATTCAATGATATTTTATCAATATATTGAAACAATGTTGTCACGCCCATAGAAAAAATATATGGATAAGCATATCCAATCAATTCTCCTTGGGTGATTGTACACTCGTTTTTCCCTAGCAACCCCGGATTCCATAACCGTCTCTCTGCTACGATGCTAATAATCATGCATGTCAGTGCTGCTAAAACTGTAGCTACGGCCAAAGACATTGTGTCCGAGAAAAAGTTTAGCTTAACAAAAAGTATTGTAAGCACAACATACACAGTTTTTTGGACAATACCGAGAATCGAATATAGTTTACTTTTATACTGAAGTCTTACCAAAAGTAAAGAAAAGCGATATATAATCTGAATAAAAGTATAAAAGCAAACTAAGGATAATGCCACTTTTCCTAATTCAAATTGAATAAGGCCTATCGCCGATAATATTAATACAACAATTCCAGAAACAGCTGTACCAATTACAGGATTTTTCAAGCATTTAAATAGTAGTTCTCTTCTATATTGATCCGTTTCTTTTTGATAAAAAAATCTAACCAATGATTGATCCAAGCCTAAATATAAAACCATTAAGGCCATATTGGAGTACATTGTAAAAATAGAGAACTGTCCATATTCAGTCGGACTAACAATGCGTGTAATTATCGGTGTCGTCAAAAAACCGATAACCATGCTTATAAAGGTTCCACTTCCTATTACCAAGAAGTGCTTAAGAAATTTATTATTCATCTAAATTTTCCTTTTTCAGCAACATACTCATATTCAGCATGGTACAGCCAAATAAGCAGTATAAATACATCGGATCTGAGTAGGTACCAATACCATTATATGTATTTACATGTGCAACAACAGCTAAAAATACAATTGAAAAAAGTATCCATCTTGTACAGTTTTTAATAATTCTTACCTCAGGGATTACAAAGAGAAAAACAAAAATCAATATAGTAAATAAGATACCAAATTCGAGTGCGTACAATCTATATGGATACTCAAATGCTGCTCTAGCCCACTCCTCAAGGTACGCATAACTATATTTGCTATCGGATCCATTTCCCCAAAAGAAATGGAAAAATTTTATACCTTTCGAACTAATACGACTCCAAACCTCTGCTCGTCCAGTTGTCAAAGAACCACTGAAACGTTGTAAAACAAGATCGAACACGCCATAAAAATAGCCAATGGCCAAAATGGCCAAAATGAATACGGTATACCGAATGCTTTTTACATACAAAACAATTAATAATACCAAAAAGATTGCTATTGCAGATTTTGAAGCAGTCAACGCAACACCAATCACTGTTATTAAAATAACCCATTTATCCTGCTTATGATTTTTCTCAAATAGTTCACCATATATATAGTTCAATCCAAAAGTCATTAAAAACAGTTCTGCGTTATAAAGCGGATGACCAATATATGAATACAGACGTATGGAGCCTAATGCCATATTTGCATAGTTGGCATCATGCGCCAAATTGAAATAGGATACAATAATTCGTCTTCCTAAGACTAAGTCCACAATGCCAAGACATACTATTAAAAATGATACAGTCCTAAAAGTATATACAATAATTCGAATTGTTTTCCTTGGGTTGTACATTTCATAAAAAAGCAATGGTAGTGGCATTATAAGTCCAAAAAATACTCGGACAAAACCTTTCAAAGTTCGTCCTGCATGAATTTCAGAAAGTGCCAATATTACAATCAAGCATACAATAATTAAATATGGTACAAAGTCCTTTCTTCGTAGCTTTCCTCCTTTTAGCGTGACATGAAATACAAACAAACAGCCCAATGCAGCAAAAATATTAATTTGATAAAAATTTGAAAGCACCATTTCTCTGACAAAAATCGGTACAGCAAATAGCCCTATCAATACCCATAGTATCGCTTGGTCCATTTTCCCATGCACACCATTATTACTTTTTCCCACTAGCATGACAGCTCCTTTTAGATCCGAACAAACAATTCTCTCCATTCATTAACAATCTTATCAATTGAAAAATCTTTCGCTCGTTCCTTTGCCTTTCTACCCATTACACTTCTTAACTCTTTATTTTTGCATATCAAGATAACCTTTTCCGCAAATGCATTAACATCATAATTATCAATAAGAAACCCATTTCTCCCGTCATTTATAATTTCCGATGGACCTTCCGTCTTGAAAGACACAACCGGTAAGCCACACTCCATTGCCTCTGTGGTCACAAGACCAAATCCCTCTTTTCTAGATGTCAAAAGCACAACTGAACCTTGCTGATAATATTGCATAACATTATCTCTTTGACCAACAAAATTTACACTATGTTGCAGATTTAACTTTGCTAAAGTTTCTTCCAGCCGCTTTCTTCCATTTCCATCTCCTACAATCGTCAATCGAGCTTCAGATATTTTCATTTTTACAATCGAAAAAATATCTGCTAATAAATCAAGCCCTTTTATATCATAATCAAGTCTTCCGACAAAGACCAACTCATTATTTTCCAGCTTTGCTTCATCCTTACAGACAAGAGTGAGAGGATTATATATTCTAATTGGATCACATTCTATGTATCTCTTATACCTATTAATGTCTCCATCTGTTAAAACTACCATCGCATCAGGCTTACTCAATAACTTCTTATATAAACCGTCCTGATGCCATTGAAAGTAATCTTTCTTTAAGAAATATACATCATAAGAATTATGTAACCAAACAACTTTCTTACTTTTATCGTTGAGTAACGAAAGCATCGCACCCGCTCTGGTACCGACACCAACGACTACGTCAAACTTATTATCAGAAAAAAATTGATTGTAATTTCTTACTTCATATGGAGGAAAATACACAAACTGTAAAAAGCTAGTGTTTCTAAATCGGATTATTTTCTTGTTAATATACCTAGCAATCTTATATAAGGAATCTCGCTTGCTTGGGCTCAATTTCTGACTCCATAACACCCTCACATTATTATTCAGGTAATAAAACCGTTTCATTGCAGTTTTATAATTCGAAGTAAAAACGATTGAAACATCCAAATCATCAGTTTTGGACATTTCACTTGCAAGTAAGGCATTGACCCTCTGTCTTCCACCCATTTCTGCAATGTTATTTGTTAGAAAACAAACCTTTTGTTTTTTTCTTCTTGTGAAATGTAGTTCATTGAGTTGAAGATAGCGTACAAGTTCATATATTCGTGCTTCTAACGTATTGGGATCGACACAATTTTGAGATAATCTGTCTTCTTTGTATGTTGCATCTAGCTGAAATTGAAATAATTTATCTACTAAAAATTGATTAATTGTTCCATTAAACATGTATGCAACAAAAGGATACTCAAATGCTGGCGAGTTATAACCGAAAGCAAACTTATTGAATTTTTCGCCGCCACAACTATTTCGTAATTTCAATAATTGGTTCGTGTCCAGCGCGTAATGTACTGCTGCTTTAAAATTATCAGATTTATAAATCGAATGATTTCCATACAATTTCTTTAATAAGGCGAATCCATACAGATCAAAAATATGATATCCTTCTTCTAATCCTTCGGTAAGCGAAAATTTCGATAGCTTATCGGTTATCTTTTTCTTAATGACCTTTACCGGATTTTCTGTGATACTGGCCATTTTCCGCGCATTCTGTAATTTTTTACTATGTTCAACCTCATCTGGACTTTTTTGATAGTCTACTACATGAACAATACAGCCGTCTTTTTTTACCTTAAAGTATTTTTTTTCCGCCGCAGACAAAAAGTCTTGGATTTGATTGTCGATGAATACGGATTTATTTATCTTGTTTTCCGTTTCAAATTCTAATATCATCGCCCCTGATGCTGCAAACCAAAGCTGGTGATTAAAGGTTAGATCATAGTCCTTTTCACCATTACAATCGGTTACTTCCCACAAGTTGTTATTAGAGTTGTACTCTTGAATCTTAAACAATTGTACAGCTTTTTCATAGTAAGAAAGGTCTTTAAACAATCTAGCAGATTCCACTAGCCCTTCAATAACCCACGCCTGTCCAATTAGTCCATTCGTGTGGTCGTATCTTGCATCTGTTCTACATCGAATGCTTCCGCTTGTCCCATAATTTTCTTTTCTTAACAGGTATTCACTCAGAATTTTTGCCGCATCATAGTATTCTTGCTTTCCTGTTTTCTCATAGAGATAACTATATGTTACAATCCAGTGAGCAGAATTTCTTACCGGTGTATCCTGATTATAATAAGGACCATTAAAACCGGCATGTGCGAATCCGTGCTCTAATATATAGGTCAGTTCTTTATCTGCCAATTGTTTTACAAGGGTATTGTAATCCATGTTCGTTCACCTCTGCTATACATTCTTTGTCTTTACAAATTTTCTGCCTGTCATTCTAAAGAAATCTTTAATATTTCTCTTAAAATTGCAGGGATCATTTTTAACTCCAAGGATGTAATAATGCATTGCCGTCTTTACATTGCCCGCTAAGCTGTAAAAATATGTCCCCATCAAATAAAAAGCAGCTGCTGATTTACGGTTATTTTCAAGATCTTTACCTAATTTCTGATGTAACCGTTCGTAAGCAATAATTCTATTTTCTGGATGAGCAGAAATTCTTTGACCTGCATAAAAATAGTAAACCGCTACAGGTTCATGTACATACACAGCCTTGTTCTCTTTCAAAATCCGAAGGTACAAATCCCAATCCTGTAATGCTAGCATATTTGCATCAAAGCCACCTGCTCTCTTTATAGCATCTACACGGAACATTGGGAATGAGCATGAGCCGATATTATTTTTTCCAATCAATTCATAATATAAATTTCCTTCATTTTGTTTTTTTGTAAACCGCACTGTTTCCTTACCTATATCTGCATACCTAATTACAGCATTACAGTACGCTATTACAGCATCTGGATGCTCTTCTAGCGCTCTCACTTGAAGCTCTATTTTCTTTGGCAGCCATTCATCATCATCGTCTAGGCAAGCAAAATACTTTCCTTTTGCTTTTTCCAGAGCTATATTTCTCGCTCTACAAGCGCCACCGTTTTTCTCAACAACAATATAATGGACCGTTCTATCTCCCGAAGACGAAGCAATCATATTTTTCAAATCTTCAATCAGTTTTTTATCAGTCGGACAATCATTAACCACAAATATCTCGATATTGTCATATGTCTGTCCGACAATACTATCTAATGCTCTTTTTACAATTTCCGGCTTTCGTTTATATGTAGTAATAACTGTTGTTACCAACGGCTCTTTATTTTCGCTCATAACTCCTCCCAACGGTTTTCCTTACAAGGAATTCAGCAATTTCGTTATATCTATATACTTACTCTTTCCAAAAGGCTCATAAGAAGCCATTATAGAATCATGTTTTGGGAACTGTCGTATAATAGTCCCCCCCCCCCCACTAATTCCAGGCCATTTCTTACACGTGAAGAACAATTTGTGCTTAAACGGAAGATCCATAAAATCATATATATTTTTTACAGCACACCCATTTTGGTCATTAAATTTAACCAACAATCTATCCCAATTGATTCTCTTACACCTTCGTTCCCATTTATCTTTAGCTTCTTTTTCGCTATGATAATGCAGGAAAAAGATCTCTATATAACTTTTACCATTTGAAAGTAATCCGACAGGATATGAACCAAAACGCCTATCTCCTGATACTTGGGGTGCGTCTTTCCATCGTGATTCTTCCGGCTTAATGAATTCAAGTGTTCCATTTATATACCCTTTTAAATCCGACAAAAATGTTATGTAATCCTCTGCCATAAAGAACATACCTACTGTAGGCGATTCTTTGGGCAGGTTATATGCTTCATATACAGTGCCACCCCAACAGTTGTTGGAAATAATAGTGAAATCCGTATTATTTAACTTCTTGCCCCGCGATCTACAGGTAAGCGGAATATAAACTTTGTTTCTGATTTTTAACCGAATTCCCTCTATAGATAGCATATTTTCATCCCCTATCACAGCGCTCTATAAAATACTCCTGAAGACGTGAAGCATCTAATTCTATATCAAAACCAGCTTCTATTGCACTATCAATTGCAATTTTTGAATTTGTTAATCGATCTGTTTTTCCCAAAGTAATAATTCTATTTGCCCACTTCAAATATTCTTCTAGTGACATGAAATAAACTAGATCCGTGAATACACATTCATTAGTTACGGTATCCGACACTAAACAAGGTAATCCTGCCATTTGCCATTCTACCACCACTAAGGGGAGACCTTCATGGATTGAAGGAAGTACCATTACATCCATTGCCTGGAGCATATCTGACACATTAGTAATGGAACCGGTAAAAATGACTCTATTTGATATTTTCAATTTATCTGCAAGTTCCATACACTTTTGTTTATTCTTCCCATCCCCCATAAGATAAAGCCAGGAATTAGGTTTTAATTGAAGTAATTCAGCAAATACATTAATCAGATATTCCTGATTTTTCTGTCGATTAAAATTCCCAACATGACCTATCAGCAAGTCTTCATTATGAACTTTTAATTGTCTGCGGAGCGCCGCTCTTTTAAGCTCATCAAATTTATATCCTTTTATATCACGCCCATTCTTTATTAATTGATATGGACGAGAGCCAAAAAGCCATTTTCCTGCTTCCTTCCCACATGCAAATGCATCTGTATATAAAATATAAAATAAAGGTCGCAATATTTTATCGGCTTTTTTATGGTCACAGGTTGTATTATGAGAATGAGCAATTCTTACCTTACAACCTGCAAGTTTTGCTATTCCAAGTTCTATTGACATAATTGCACTACTTCCATGAATATAAAGAGCATCATAATGTTGTAGTTTAAAAAGTTTATAAAACGCGATGATATATTTTCTCACGCTTGCTTTTCTGGATGGAAGGCAACGTATATTTATACCAGCGTTTTGAAATTCAACCACCAGATCATAGTTATATGAGCCTGATGCAATAATATCAATATCAAATTTATCTTTATCAAAGCGGGAGAAATAATCTAAGATGATTGTAGATATTCCCTCTTTTTTCCCTAATCCTGTAGTTGTAACTATAAGTATTTTTATTTTCTTCACGCTGTGGTTTTCCTCCCATATCAAGAAATCGGATATTACACTACGATATATTTTGGAGTAGCTCTACCCAGTCTCCCATTATTCTATCCCACTTACTAGGCTTAAAGACGACGAAAGCACATAATATATACAGTATAAACTCTCCAACACAGATTTTCTTTCCACTTTGTAAAGATCGAGCCTGATTTTGCAGGAATCCGCATGAAACATATACTTTAATTTTCTAAAATATTTTTATCTTCTCATCTGTAATTTTATCTCCTGTATAATATGTCCAGATTCACCATCTGGCATTTATTACAGTTGGCGTTTGACTTTTTTAGCAGGAAGAATCAGCCAGTCCCCAAATACCTTGTCCCAATTATTTGGTCTAAATGGTATAAAACCGCTAAAATGAAAAAATGTCATTTCACCAAAATATATGTTTCCATTTACTTCGTATAAATCAACCCGGACATGCGGGATTCCAAACGATAGCTTTTCTGCCAGGACTATCATTTCATTAAAACAATTCGGTTTTTTATTAGGAATCTCTGCATTTGGGTATTTCTGTGTTATGTCAAGATGATTAAATTCCATATCATAATAATCAAATTTTACATGACCAGAGTTTCTATCTGAAGCGATAAACATTGCCTTTGGCTCACCATTAAAACAGAAAAATTTATAATCTCGAAGTTCTCCAGTTTCAGCGTCCTCCATATACTTTTCAGCGATAATTCTAGGCTTAACATTTTTGTAAGGCCACTCGCGTCCTATGCAATAAAAATTCTGTTTTAAGCAATTTTCAATCTTTACTTTTGCAGCCTTTTTATCTAAAAGGTTTTTGTTCTTTACAATCACTAATCCCTCCGAGTCATGCGTACACTTCAGAACAAATTGATTAGGTAATGCCTCAAAATTTATATCTTCAAAGCGCTCCCAGATTCCAAGAGTTGGTATGATACCCCCCCCCCATCCCCGATTATTTTTTCTACATATTTTTTCACCTCATACTTGTCCACAAGCATCGTATATAACGGATTGTGATCATGTAATTTCAACCAATTTAATTTTTCATTGTATGTAACTGGCTTCTTAAGATTGGCAAATTTCTTAAAATGTGCAAAATAATTCAGTTGTATATATAATTCATCGGGCAAAAAACGTAATGCATATCTGACTTTCTTCGCTAATCTATTGCTGCTCATATTACCAATTCTCCTGAATAAATTTATCAATCATATTCACTATTGCCATCGGATCCTTGTTCTCCCAAGGTCTCACCCCGTCTGCACCGTCATATATTTTCTTGAAGCATTCGCCGAGATCGTCAAGCTCCAACCCTGCCATCAAAACGTATCCATTACTGCTAAAAGCTTCGTTATTTTGTATCTGATGATCATTGATATGTTCTCCATACTTTTCAAGGCGTGTTACAGCAATTACCTTTTTACCTGCATTAAGAGCTTTCATAATGGAACCGGATGCGCCATGCGATACAACAATATCAGCCTCATTAATCTTCTCGATGAACTCCTCAGGCGAAATAAAATCCTTGAATTTATAATGTTTCGGTTGATATGTAGATGTTCCTATTTGCGCGAACATTGGTTCACATAGAGTTCCATCCTCATACAACTCATCTAATTCTTTAAATAATCGATCAAAGGGATATTTTCTTGAGCCAACAGTTACAAATATCATTCGTTTATGTATCCTCCACAACCATAAGTTCTGGTATAATCTTTAATAAAGACATCCTCCATAAATGGCTTTCTTGTAATACTTCTTTTGAGATTCCCATTGTACGATAAAGAGAGCAGAGTGCTTCTCCATCCTCTTTCCTGCCACAGTAGGCATATTCGCTCTGCCAAACGTCTCTATATAAACAAACTTTTTGTGAAACAACACAGCTAGAAGATAAAATGAATAAGCAACCATAGTCCCTGTGGTAATCACAAAATCCGGACGCTCTTTAATCCATATTACAATGGATCTAAGGCAATTTATGGCCATCTTAAAAGGCATGAATTTATCCTTAAGGTCTGTTTGAATCATAAAATACTTCGCATTTTGTTGAAACTGCGTTTTTTCAGTAATCATAAATCCATCGTACTTATCTATTAATGGCTGCAATTTCTGCAACTGCTCCCAATGACCGCCCGATGAGGATACCAGGCAGAGCCTTGGTTTTTCATGCTTATGTTTAAAATTTTTATCCATATCTGTCTCCATTAATCCCTTTGGAAAATATCCCTCGTATATACTTTCTCTTTCACTTCATCCAGACACTTGTCATACCGGTTAGCAATGATAGCCTGGCTCTGCCTCTTGAATTCATCCAAATCGTTTACGACCTTACTTCCGAAGAAAGTATCCCCGTCTTTCATAGTCGGTTCGTAAATGATTACTATAGCTCCCTTGGCTTTGATCCGCTTCATTACGCCCTGGATACTGCTCTGGCGGAAGTTATCGCTGTTGCTCTTCATAGTCAGCCGATACACACCGACAACAACTTCCTTTTCCCGACTTTCATCCCAGGAATCATTTGCTCCATAAGCGCCGGCTATCTCCAGTACACGGTCTGCTATGAAATCTTTCCTCGTCCTGTTGCTTTCTACGATTGCTTCAATCAAGTTCTCTGGAACATCCTGATAATTGACCAGCAGCTGCTTGGTATCTTTCGGCAGGCAGTAGCCGCCATATCCAAAAGAGGGATTGTTGTAAAAATCTCCGACACGCGGATCCAGGCAGACGCCTTTGATGATCTGTTGAGTATTAAGCCCTTTCATTTCCGCATAAGTATCAAGTTCATTGAAATACGCCACACGAAGTGCCAGATATGTATTGGCAAACAGTTTCACTGCTTCTGCTTCTGTAAAGCCCATAAACAGTGTGTCGATGTTCTCCTTGATGGCACCTTCCTGCAGAAGCTCAGCAAAGGTATGTGCTGCCTCAGCTAGACGTTCATCTTCCATATCAGTACCAACGATGATACGGCTGGGATATAAATTATCATACAATGCCTTTGACTCTCTTAAAAACTCAGGGCTGAAGATGATATTCTTACTCCCGGTTTTCTCGCGAATGCTCTTTGTATATCCAACCGGAATGGTGGATTTGATGACCATGATTGCGTCAGGGGCATATTCCATAACCAGACCGATCACATTTTCAACTGCTGAAGTATCAAAGAAATTCTTCTTGCTGTCATAATTTGTAGGTGCAGCAATCACCACAAAGTCTGCATCCGCATAAGATTCTTTTGCATCCAAAGTAGCCGTCAGATTCAAATCTTTTTCAGCAAGATATTTTTCAATGTAATCATCCTGAATAGGGGACTTTCTATTATTAATCAATTCAACCTTCTCAAGGATAATATCTACAGCTATTACCTTATGATGCTGCGCCAGAAGCGTGGCAATCGAAAGTCCCACATACCCAGTTCCGGCGACTGCGATCTTCAAATCTTTAAACTCTCTCATAATCGTGTTCTCCTCCCAGCTCTTGTATCTCTACCGTCCAAATACCGCTCTTACATATAGAACTCTTTATACCACTCCGCAAACCTTCTCAATCCACTTCTCAGATCAGTACTTGGTTTAAACCCAAAATCACGCTCCAACGCACTTGTATCTGCATAGGTCACCGGGACATCCCCGGGCTGCATTGGCAACAGTTCCTTGTGTACATCGAAGTCATAATCCTCCGATAGCACGCCAGCCCTTACCAATTCCTCGCTCAGTATCTGCACGAAATCCAACAGGTTCTCAGGATGGTTATTTCCAATGTTATAGAGAGCGTAAGGTGGAACAGGAATCCCGTCCTCACCGATTGCTTTGTCAGGAGCCTTGGTCATCACCTTTTCCACGCCGGTCACGATATCGTCGATATATGTAAAATCTCTCTTACAGTTGCCATAGTTAAATATCTGGATCGTTTTTCCTGCCCTCAACTTGTCCGTAAAGCCGAAATACGCCATATCCGGGCGACCGGCCGGACCATACACTGTGAAGAACCTGAGTCCTGTAGACGGAATGTTGTACAGCTTCGCATAAGCGTGAGCCGTCAGCTCGTTTGATTTCTTCGTGGCTGCATAGAGGGAAACAGGATTATCCACCTTATCATCAGTGCTATACGGTACCTTCTTATTGGAACCATAGACAGATGAGCTGGACGCATAGACCAGATGTTCTACCGGCGTGTGGCCATCATCAAAAGAATGCCTGCAAGCCTCCAGGATGTTATAGAAACCGATCAGATTCGATTCAATATAGGCATCCGGATTAATGATAGAATATCGGACACCTGCCTGGGCAGCGAGATTTACAACAATCTGTGGCCTGTACTGTTCGAATACCTTATTGACCAGTTCCTTATCCGCAATACTACCTTGAACAAAAATAAAGGAAGGATGCGCTGACAGTTCAGAAAGCCTTGCTTCCTTCAATCGCACATCGTAATAATCATTCATGTTATCGATGCCGATGACTGTCACATCCTCCACATCTTTATAAAGTCGCTTTACCAGGTTAGAGCCTATAAAACCGGCAGCGCCAGTAACCAAAATAGTTTTGTTTTTCAAATCCACATAACTCATCTCGTGGTTCCCCTTTGTTTCTTTTCTCTATGATCGAAATCACTGCGGATAATCACCCAAGTATTCATAACATCTTCATGATTTCCACAGTGTCCTTTCTGCCAAGTAATTTATTCTGTCAATTTTTCATGTCTGGTCTATCCAATCAACGCAACGAGAATCTAGTAAAATCAATACCTGAAATGTTCATTCTTATTATCCATTCATCAACTATTTCCGTTTGGACAAACACTTCGAATGTTGAATACCTTATTGACTTCAATAATCCATTTTGGATAGACAGCCTTTGTACATAACAACCGAAAAACGATGCTTTGGATGCGACTAATATCATTTGGCTAGTCCTGCCATCATGTAACAAATATTTCTAAAAAGTCCTTGATTTATCAAGCTTTCAGCGGTATGGACATCATTCTTCGTGCTATGACTTTCGCCTTATAATAAGGTAATCACTCTCTGTAATCATCTATCCAAAAAGAATAATTTCATTCCCCTATCAGCCAATGACACTTCCCACTTTCGCTTTAAAATAGGAAAGACCTACGCCTGACTCATCACAGTTTCGCTTTATAATGAAGAGATCACTATACAAACGCTTCTACACGAAAACATCTTTTCCAACCCACTTTCATGTATTTTCCGGTCATCATACCGCTTTTCTGGCCAATTAATTCATGAGGCTAGCCATTGTCATACAATCCCTTAAATTCATGCAAGAATTCGGACTGAAGATGATATTGTCACAGTGGTAGAATTCATGCGCAAATGCAGTAAATCCAACCGAAATTGTGGACTTAATTACCAGCATTGTATCTGGATTATACTGACCCCCTAGCTTGATAACCACCTCGACCACATATGTGTCAAAGAAATTCTTCTTACCGTTGTAATTCATTGATGCAACAATAATCACAAAATTTCCATCAGAATATGCAACTTCTGCATCAAGTGCGACCACCAGATCCAATGTTCTTGTTTCAGATGCATCCTCACTCTCTGGCTGACATTTTTATTTACAGCCACTCGTTTTTGGTGACATATATTCCAAGATATGTCCCTAGGATTACAGAAAAACTCTTTATACCTTTCGGCAAACTTCCGCGTACCATCCCGCAAGCTTGGTACTCAACTCGAATTCAAAATCACGCTTTAGAACAGTAGTGATAACATACATTACAGTACACCATCCCTACATCGCTCCGCCTCTCCCCAGCACAACCTGCACTGTCTGAAGCAAAATCTTAATATCCAACCCCATCCTCCATTCAGTTATATATTCCTTATCCAGCTTCACGACCTCTTCAAAATCCGTAATCTCACTTCTTCCACTTACCTGCCACATACCTGTAATTCCAGGCTTTACACTTAATCTGACCCTATGATGCAAATCATATTTCTCCCACTCATCCACAGTAGGCGGCCTGGTGCCTACCAAACTCATATCCCCTTTAAGCACATTCCAGAACTGCGGGAACTCATCGATTGAATAATTCCTGATAAAATTTCCAATTCCCTTTTTTCCGCCTATAATCCTGGGGTCATTCTCTATCTTAAACATCATCCCGCCTTTTACACGGTTCTGATTCATTAATTCCTTTTTCCGTTCTTCCGCATCCATGTACATACTGCGGAACTTATATAATTTAAATCTCTTGCCATTCTTTCCAATGCGCACCTGCGAAAAAAAAATCGGTCCCGGTGACTGAACATAGATACAGGGCGCCACGAACAAGAACAATATTCCTGTCAATATACAGCCTAACACCCCTCCCGCAATATCCATGACCCTCTTAAAAAATGCCTGCCTCCATGACGCCATATTAATACAGCTGGTAAGAACCGTATAACTTCCCAAACGCTCCACATGCTGTATCTGTCCTTTCAGCCTACCCATCTCAATCAGCTTAAGATGTACTGTGACTCCCATGTCAATGAAATCATCCATAAGCTCCTGCGGCAGCGGCATGTTCTTCGGCAGATTTATGAACACCTCATCCACCCATTCCCGACACACATATTCAGCAATTCCGGTCCTGTCTGTCACTATGGTTACTCCATTTATAGTTTTGCCAGCCCAATCCGCATCCATCAGAGATACGCCTATGATGTGGAAACGTTCGTAATTTTTATTTAGTATATTCTGTACCACCTCTTCCACCATTCCCTTGGATGTAAGAATAAGTAAAGAACGCTTGCCTTTTCCTTCCAAACCTCTTGTCAATAAATATTTCTTCCAATAAATTCTGGCTATGTAACTAATAACAACATATAAAATGCCTGTTGTCACTAAGGTTATCCTGGAATACTCCTCCCCTTTTTGGGTCGCAAACAGATAAAAAGCCGCAATTAGAATAACCTGGCATACGTGTTTTATAGTTTCTGTAAGCTCCTTAAATTTCCCCCTTTTTAACACATTTTTAAAGCTCTCGCCAAAAAAGGTCACAAAAATTTGTATGAACAGAAATACAAATGCCATATTTCGGTACAACTGACTGGCATAAGGCCAACGGATCCCCTGTCGTATAAAGTATGCAGCAATATATGCGGCCTGAAGGCATATTGCATCTATTAAGGTGAAGTCACAATGCTTCAGCCAGCCTTTATCTGCTTTTCGATACATCTCTCTCCCACCACTCTTTTCTCCACAGCACTTCTGTAAAACCGGGGGCCCGGCTTCAGCCATTTACTGCCCCCGGCCAGTCTTTTCTCAATGCTGCTAGTTCTTATACACTACGGATAATGTACCAGACCCAGGAACATTGACAGCTACTGTTTTTGTTACCGGATCCACCTTAACAGCCGGAATCAGCTGCCACTGGCCAGTAGCATTGTCATAGAACAATACCTGCACGTTGTTTACATTGGAAACCAGGTTAGGCACATACAGGGATACCTCTACTGCACCAGTCTTAACAGCGCCGGTAGCCGCTTCCTTGGTAATGATTGCGTGTGTTCCTGTCAAAGCATTATAGCCTGTCAGATCAACCCCCTGTACAACCTGGTTCAGTGGTCTTCCCGCATTGATATCGTTGATAGCTGATACCACATCAGAAGGAAGTCCTGCTGTTGCTGCTGCGCTGTCTGCAAATGAAACAGCGGTGTCGCCGATAACAGCCTCTCCCTTGGAATTGGTTGTTACCTGCTGTCCTGTAGTCGTTACTGTGTCTACTGCAACGCCAATCGTGCTGCCTGTTGGGCTTGAACTGGTTGTGGCGCCTGTAGTCTTGACACCAGTAGCTGATACAGATACTGTGGTGTTGGACTTAGAGCTTGTAGTGCCTTTATTGCTACTGCTGCTGGATGAGCTAATAGAACCGCTGCCATCACTGCCGCTGCTGGATGCACTGCCTGCTGCAAAAGCCCATGCAGGCTGTGATGCCAAAGCTGCTGCCAGCACTAAAGCTGCTATGCATTTCTTTTTCATATCCTTCACCTCTCCTTTCTCTCCTAAGAGTAGTTATATTCAATAAACAGCATAATACCATGCTGGATATTGCAGTATTTTACTGCACCGCGGGTATGGCGGTTCTCTGCCCTGCCGTCCTATTCTATCTCCCGATAAAACAGCTCCAGCAGTATAGGCGTCAGTGCCTCTTTGTCAGCATAAAATTCATCATATCTGGGAGTCACCACGCCTTCACCAGGCACTGTGTAGAAATCTTCATCACTCAGTTTCCCGCTTCCAACTACGTCCATAGCTACTTTTAGATACTGGTCTTTGGCCATATTAGTAACCATGTATTCCTGAACCCGGTCAAATAACCTGACCACAAGCCCGCTGTCCTTAGCCGAATGCTTTTGGACTGCCTCAAAAAAACCTTTTATGTATTGCTGCTGCTGGTCCATACGGTATATTGCCGAGTGGTCAACACGAATATCCCTGTAACGGACGAATATCTCCGCCTGTTTTCCTTTCAGGATTACAGTTTCACCCTTCACCAACGCAGGATCCCTGGATTCCATCCCATCTGTTCCAATGGTTACGCTAACCCCACCAACCTCATCATTCAATACTGGGATGGCACTTGTGTCAGCTGCCATGTACCATTCTATTTTCAATCCTCCAAAAAGCTCAGATACTGCTTCCGCCATATACTCACAGCTTCTCTCCCGCCCATCCCCATACGCATATGCCAGATTCAAATGCTGCAGGTCTTTTCCCAACTCATTTCCACTTAAATCAGTGAGCATAATATCCGTCATGGTGTCCCGGGGTATCATCAGTATTTTCACCGTGTTCCGGACCGTATCCTGGGCAATTAAAAATAAACCGTCTGCCTGTCCCCCAAATCCAGTGGTGGTCTTCTCCGTCATATTTCCTGACCGATCCACCCCTATACACAAAATAGCCTTGACATAGCTGTTGCGTCTGTACTGCTTTCCCTTATATTTCACAACATCTCCGCTAAAACTGCACATGCTGTCTTCCTGTACCTCATACTGTTTCCCATGATTCCTGGCTGCAATCTCTGCCTCCAGGACCTTCCTGCCCCGATACAGTTGAACACCAGTCCAAATGAAACAGGTAAATGAAAGTGCTGCAGCTCCCACAGCTATCCGGTGCACCAAATTCTTATGGTTTCGGATCCAACTCATGCCTCTGCCTTCTCGTATCTGTCATATTTTCCATAATGACCATATTTAGAGTATTTCCCGTATTTTCCATAGTACTTACTATAGTATCCATTTCGTTCCATGCTTACCTTATTGAGAACTACCCCCAAAATACGGCACCCGCTTTTTTCCAGCTGTCCCTTTACCCGCTGCTCCAGCCGATAGCTTATTGAACCGCTTTCAATCACCATCACCGCCCCATCACATTGACGGGCCACAATAGCTCCATCTATCAGGTTTGCCATGGGTGGCGTATCAATGATGACATAATCATACTTTTCCTTTAATTTTGAAATCATGTCGCTGAACAGGCTTTCCTCCAAAAGCTCCGCCGGATTCGGCGAATAAGGTCCTGCAAATATGATGCTGAGATTTTCTATATTCGTATCATAGAGGACATGCTCAAGCGGCCTTTGTCCGCTTAAATATTGTGACAATCCAGGCACCTCATGTTCCAGCTGGTAACGTGAAACCAGAACTGATTTACGAATATCCGCGTCTATCATCACTACCCGTTTTCCAATCTGGGCAAGGGATGAGGCCATGGCAAAAGTTATGTCACTTTTTCCCTCATCGGGAAGAGAACTGGTCAGCATGATTGTCTTAATGCCGTTTCCACAGAATTGTATATTGGTCCTCAACGTCTTGATGGCTTCGTTATAATGATAGTCATCCTTCATTATCCTGTTTAATGTAACAAATTGACTCATGACGCATGGCCTCCTCTTTTCTTCTTTCTGGATTTTCCTACTGCTGGTTTGTTCTTTGGTTTAGAGGAAATCATTGCCTCTTTATCTTCTGGTTTCTCTCCCTCACGTTCCGGCACCGATGCAAGGACAGACAATCCAAGGTACTTTGTAACATCTTCCTCGGTGCGGATTGTATCGTTCAGAATTACATTCACTGTAATGAAACCGCATACCAATACTGCCCCTATAAAACCGCCTATTAATGCGTTCTTTGTATTGCTCGGACTAGATTTAAGAATCGGAACCTCACCTTCCTCAATCAGTTTAGGCGGTACCATTTCCATGATGTCGCCAATATAGTCAGAAGAAGTAACGGCTATCTTGTCTGCAATCAATTTTGCCATGGCGGGGTCCGGGTCCTCCACGGAGATGGAGAGAATACGCGTGTCCTGAGGATTATCAATGGTTACCTTTTCCACTAACTCTTTATATGTAAGGCTCAATTCCATATCTTCAATTACCTGATTGAGGACTCTTCTGCTTGTCACAATAATTTTATAGTCCTTTGTCAGCTGGCTTCCTATCTGCAAATCAGCCAGTGATGTCAATGTGGTTTCTTTTGAAAGAATATAAACCATTGCAGTGGATTTATACTGAGGAGTTAGTACAAATGCACTGAATGCACCTGCAACACTGCCAAACAGTATAATGGTGCCCAATATAATCCATATCTTCCGCCGAAACTCCCCCAGCAGTTCCAAAAGGTCGATTTCAATTTCGTCGTCATCATAAGTCTTTTCCATGTGTCTTTCTGTTCTCCTGTTTTACTTTTTTATATTATCTTTTCCGTATCACATTCTTTGCATTTCCCCGCAACAATCCATGCAATTTAAGACCATCCAAATGATTAACCAGCCATTGGAAACTCTCATCAATTTCCGGTTTTCTGTAATCCATTCGGTGCATGTCAGTTCCCAGACAATAAATCCTGCCCTGCATAATCTGTTTTCGGCACCATCGAACCTCTTTATCCAATATGCTGTTTCCCTTCAGGCTGCTGAAATTCATCTGCAGCCTGCAGTCGCACTGGAATAGTTCAGACATATTGGTATCTTCTCTCAGACATGCATAACGTTCTACATGTGCTATGATTGGAATATATCTGGCCATCGTCAGCTTCCTGACAGCCTGGTACATCTTCATGTAAGGTACCTGAGGGTCAAATTCCACCAGTACATACTGGCTCCCTTCCAGGGTAAGGGCTTTTCCATCCCTAAGATTCTCAACCAATCCATCGTGATAATATGTCTCCTGTCCCAACCCAGTCCGAAAATCAGGTGCAATCCTTCGTGCTTCTTCTTTCAGCTTTTCTGACAAATCGTATATGTCAGGGTTCAGGCCGCGTCTTGAATAATGCGGGGTCGCAATAATGTATCTGATTCCCTGGCGGTAAGACTCTTCCAGCATTCTCCTGCTCTCATCCCAATCTCTGGAACCATCGTCAATTCCAGGAAGAATATGGGCATGAATGTCAATAATTCCAGTCATATGAGTCCCCCGTTATATTTTCGATATAGATTTCGAAGGTAAGGAAGCATATCCTCTGCCCATGCATATTCAGGCATATAACTCCCTGAAAAAAGAGTTATGTAATCCGAATTACCCTTGATAAATTCGTAGAAATCACAAATAAACAGTTCCGTATCAACGGCATAGCTTCCTCTCTTTTTAATCAGTATCTGTTCAATCCCATGTTCCATTAAGTTCATGCGAAGACGATAGTATACAACCCTTAAATTATTTTTTGCTGTACGTTCTTCTATATTTTCATACAGTAGATACGTCATTTGGGATAGGGAGACACTGCTTCCGCGTTTTTCAACCATGATAGCGAGCATTTCCTTTGCCTTGCTGCTGGGAAAATACAACATTTTACCATTGACATAGACATCGAATCCATCGAATGTCTTTATAAATATATTTACATTTTCCGTATCTGCCATTAGCGTTATTTCTCCCGTTATTCCAGGCCGCATGCCACCATTCTTTGTAAGGATATACCACTCAATTGCTTTCAATATCGTTACAAAACCGTTTCAGAAGGCACTTTTTGGCAACTTTTGTAGTATTATGGAAATTTTAAATATAATTTATCCACTTAAAATGGGTATAAATCACAAAAATAACCTATTTAAACACATAATCAAAATTATGTGTTTGCAGCCGCTGCCGTAAAGAAGCTTGAATTTGTTTAAAATTGGATTTACAGTAAGAAGGTCAAACATCACATAATTCTGATTATGTGATTTCCCTATAGACAAGTCCTAATTTAGATAGTATTTTATTATGTTCTTTTCCGTTTGTTGGTATATATCCAGGCTGTTTTTATCCTGGAATACTCCGGGATCTCTCCCAACTGCAATATGTCTATCTCTATTCGATAAAAAATAAAACAGAGTTCCTTCATTTTCTTCCAAACATAGAAATTTGGCATAATCCTCAATGTATTCCTGCATCAACATCTTCTCCATTTATTTATCTTCCCCCTAATATTTTTGCAGTCAGTCTTAACTGTCTGTGTTGAACTATCATATCATTGATCCTAAAGCCTGCCAATCTGGGGGGTTATGGTGATTTTTTACAAAAAAAGGAAGCGTTCATATGAGAACGCTTCACACAGTTAAGCATATGTACTATATAATTCTACGACTCCCCCTCCTCAAAATAATCCCTTATCAAATTCGACAAAGTAACCTCCGCCCAGCTATACTCCGGCATATACTCCCCCACAAAAAAGTTAGAAGCCCCCTTGACCTGGCGGACCATATCGTAGCTGTCGCAGACAACCGCTTCTTTATTAATGGCATAGGTTCCCCTGCCTTTTATAACGATTTTCTCAATCCCATATTTCTTCAATGTCTGCTTCAGTCTGTGCCACGCTAAATGGACAGCCTGTTTGGCTGCGGTTTCGTCCCGTTCTCCTTCATTTAAAATTTCAGCCAGGTGAGATAATGTTACTTCCTTTCCGCTCCAGTCCACAAGTATTGCGAGAAGTTCTTTGGCTTTGCTGCTGGAAAAGTATATCAGCTCACCTTGATAATACAAGTCAAAACCACCAAAGGTTTTTACATATACCTTATCTGATGTTATATCAAACATGATTCATGCTCACCTATCATCCCGTATTCAAAGAGAATCTGCTTCTCTTTGTGTGCTCCTATTTGTATCCTCCTCAGCCATCAGGTCCTATTTATATGTTAACATAAATGTCATTGTAAGACCAGTTGTATATCCATGAAAATACAAATAATGCCCCTCCATATTTTACCTAAAATATGTATTTTTTCAACTGGTTTATTATATTTGTGATTTTAATCTGCCTCCGCAATGTTAGTACCCACCTGTGTTAAAAATAAGTGGTTAAAAAAGAAAGGCTCCGCTTCCATTCCGCGGCGCCCTTCTTTTTCACTATGGTCCTTCGTTTCTTATCCTAAAATCCTGTATATCCAGGTGTCAGCCGCAGCTTCCTCAGGGCTGCCGCCTTCACCACACCTGCATACCTCTTCTATTTTCCCACCACCTTATACGTTTCCTCCACAATACGCTCCATGGCGTTAAGGATGTTTTCATACCCGGTGCACCTGCACAGGTGGCCGGATATCAGTTTGCGCAGCTCGTCGCGGTTATACCTCTTTCCCGTACCTACGATTTCCACCGCTGTCATAATCAGTCCCGGCGTACAGAAGCCGCACTGCACAGCCGCTTCCTCGATAAATGCCTTCTGAATGGGGCTCAGTTCGCCGTTTGGCCCCTTCAGTCCTTCCACTGTCATGATACTGCGGCCTTCTGCCCACATGGTCAGGTAAATGCAGCTGTCTATGGCCTCTCCATCCACCAGCACCGTGCAGGCGCCGCACTCCCCTACTTCACAGCCCTTTTTCACACTGGTCAGTCCCAGACGGTTCCGCAATGTCTCCAGAAGGGATTCTCTTGGGTCCACTGCCAACTCCACTTCTTTTCCATTAACAGTCATATGCACTATATTAAGCATCCCACTCACCTCCTGCATTGATTACGGCCTGCTTTACGGCACGCCTGCCCAGCTCCTCCACCAGCTGCAGCCTAAACTCCCTGGAAGCCCTCCAGCTGGAACGCGGATTTACTTCCTCCAGAGCGCCTTTTCCCACAGCCTGGGCCAGGGCCTCCCCTGTTTCCATTCCCTTTACAGCCTCTTCTGTCTTATGACAGCGAATAGGAGTAGGCGCAGCCACGCCGTATCCCAGACGAAGGTCCTGGATATGTCTCTTATCCTCTGTCAGCTTCACGCTCACAGCGCATCCCAGGGTGGCAATCTCCATGGCATTCCTCTTGCCATATTTGATATAATGACCGCCGTATCCCTGGTAATTCTCTTTCTTAATCCTGATAGCCGTCAGCACCTCATCGTGATTCCTCACAGTCCTTCCCGGCCCGGTGTACCACTGGCTGATGGGCACCTCCCTGACGCTGTCAGGCCCCTTAAGGACCAGGACCGCGTCCAGACAGCACAGGCTGCTGGCGCTGTCCGCGCTGGTCACGCCGTTGCACACATTGCCGCCTATGGTTCCGATGTTGCGCAGCTGGGGACCGCCCGCCATGTCCACCGCGTCCCCCAGCATGGGAATGTGCTTCTGAATCATGTCATTATTGGCAATATGGGAAAATGTGGTGGCCGGACCTATGACAATGGTCCCGTCCTCCTCCATTCCTATGCCCTCCAGTTCCTTAATCCCGTGAATGCTTACCAGGGAGCAGCCGGCCAGCTTTCCCTCCCTGATTTTAATCAGCACGTCGCTTCCTCCGGAAATGACTACTGCCTCAGGGTCTTTCACTAGGGCGCGCACCGCATCTTCCACATCTGCTGCCTGATAAAATTTCCCGATATCATACATGCTGTTTCACCGCCCTTTCTATATTAATCCTGCTTCCTTGAAATGCTTCACCATCTTCTGGGGATCCATGGGCAGACTGTCCACGGCAACACCTGTGGCGTTAAGCACCGCGTTGCGCACTGCCGGGGCAACCGGTATGGCCGGCGGCTCCCCAAGGGCCTTATTTCCAAAGGGGCCTGTGGGGTCATCCAACTCCACAAAAAGTGCGTTTAAGTCCGGGGTATCCATGGCTGTTGGAAGCTTGTAGTCCAGCAAATTATCGTTTAACGGTCTCCCCTTCGCGTCAAAGAGCAGCTCCTCGCTGAGGCCGTAGCCCAGTCCCATGCTCATGCCGCCGTGTACCTGGGCGGCGGCCAGCTTGGGGTTAATCAGTTTTCCGCTGTCATGTACATTGACGATATTAGTCACCTTCACCTTGCCCAAAGGCATATCCACCTCTACCTCCGCGAAGCAGACACCGGTGGCAAATGTATTGGTCTTGCAATGGCTGGTGGCCTCTGCCGTGATATGTACGGAGCGGTCCAGGCTGTAAAATGCCGTGGTAGCCAGATCCTCCATGGGAATCAGCTGCTTTCCGGTCTCCTTATCCACGATGTGGTTATCCCTTACATCCAGGGTATCCTGTGGCTTCTCCAGCATATAAGCAGCATAATCCAGTATCTTTTCCTTAAATATAGCGCCGGTTTTCTTCACTGCCATTCCGCTGACATAGGTCTGTCTGGAAGCGTATGCACCTGTGTCAAAGGGACTTACGTCCGTGTCCTGGGTGGACAGCACATTTACCTTGTCTTCCGTGATTCCGGTCACCTCTGCCGCCATCTGGGTGAACACGGTGTCGGCGCCCTGGCCGATTTCCGTTGCCCCCATCTGAAGCTGCATGGAACCGTCCTGGTTAAGTATCATACGGCAGGACGCTGTTTCCAGGGATATGGGGTATACGCCTGTCTTATAACAGAAGATAGCCATTCCGATTCCCTTTCGCACGGGTCCTGTCTGGTTTTCATATTCCCTGCGTTTTTCGTCCCAGCGGATAAATTCACGGCCCTTTTCCATACATTCCGCCAGGCCGTATGTATTGCATTTTACATGGGTGTGGGGATCAACGTATCCCGGCCTCATGCAGTTCTTTTTCCTGAATTCCAATGGGTCCATGTGAAGGGCCAGGGCCAGGTCGTCTGCCATGCATTCCGCCGCAAACGCGGCCTGGGGAATCCCGTATCCCCTCATGGCTCCTCCTGTGGCCAGGTTGGTGTACACGGTCCAGGCATCTGACTCCAGCACTTTCTCATCCTTATAAATCTGCTTGAACTCATTGGAGGAGTTGGCTACGATGGCATGGGCATGGGACGCGTATCCGCCCTGGTTGGAATATGCCTCCAGCTTCCTGGCAACCAGCGTGCCGTCCTTCCTGGCCGCTGCCTTTACCTTGAACTCGATGGCATGGCGCACCCTGGTACATCCCAGAGTTTCTTCCCTGGATATCTCCATCCTGACCCCTCTTCCTCCCACCTGGGTGGTAAGGAAAGCATTTAAGGGCTCATAGAGTACATCCTGCTTGTTGCCGAATCCGCCGCCGATGTAGGGCTTTATCACACGGATACGGCCCATGGGCAGTCCCAGCGCCTGGCTGATGACACGGCGCACAATATGGGGGATCTGTGTGGATGTGGTGACGATGATTCTTCCCTTTTCCATATAGGCAAAGGAGATGGGCGTTTCTATGTGGCAGTGCTGCACGCTCTGGGTCCGGTAGTCCTTTTCTATCTCCACCAGTCCCTCCTCCTTCACTGCTTCCCCGTAAGTCCCTTCGCCCACCACAAAGGAGGAATGGGCGATGACATTTCCCGGTTTTTCATCGTGAAGCCGGGTGGCGCCCTCTGCCATGGCATCCTTCACGGTCAGGAGGGGAGCATACTCCTCATACTCCACCTTCACAAGTCTGGCTGCCCTGGCTGCTGCTATATCGTCCTCCGCTATAACGGCTGCAATATCGTCTCCATAGACCCGCACCCTGGTATTGAGAAGTTTCCTGTCCGCAATATCCTGATGGGCCGTTTCCACGGACCATGGATGGCCGGGGGTGGGGAACTGGATGTCCGGCACATCGAAGCACGTGACAATCTTCACTACCCCCGGCACCTTCAGTGCTTCTTCCAAATCAAAGCTTTTTACCACGCCGTTGGCGATGGTGCTGCGTATTACCTTTGCCACCAGAAGACCCTGTGGCTCTAAATCGGCTGTATACCTGGCACTGCCTGTGACTTTGTCAAATGCGTCAACGCGGGTCATGTTTTTACCAATTCCCATGGTGTGCTCTACCTCCTTATCCTGAATGCGCAAACGCCTGTATTCCAGGCGTCTGCATTATATGCTGCTCGTTTTAAATTAATACATACTTAAGTACAAATAATATAGCCAATATATACATCAGAAGGCTGATTTTCTTCTCCTTCGCATGGCCGGTTGCAACGTTGATAACCACGTAGGAGATAACGCCCATTGCAATACCTTCGGAAATGCTGTACATGAAAGGCATGGCGATGATGGCGATGTAGCTCGGGATTGCCTCTGTAAAGTCGTTGAAATCAATCTTTAAAACAGAGCTTATCATCAGGAAGCCTACGATAATCAGCGCCGGGGCCGTTGCAAAGGACGGGATGGCTAAGAAAACCGGTGACAGGAACAGGGACAGACCGAAGAAAATAGCTGCCACTACGGATGTGAGTCCGGTTCTTCCGCCTTCCGCAACACCGGAAGCGCTCTCAACGAATGTGGTTGTGGTGGAGGTACCGAATACAGCGCCCAGAGAGGTACCGATGGCATCAGACAGAAGGGCGCCTCTAATCTTTGGAAGCTTTCCGTCCTTATCCAGCATATCGGCCTTGGATGCCACGCCAATCAGTGTTCCCAGTGTATCGAACATATCCACAAACAGGAACGCAAACATAATGGTCACAAAGTTCAGGGACAGGATACCGCTGAAATCCATCTTAAAGAAGGTGGGAGCCATGCTCTGAATACCAAAGCCACCGGAGAAATCTGGCAGTACGCTGAACATTCCCAGCTCTGCATTTGGCTGGTACAGTCCGGTCACTTCACAGATAATACCTAAAATCCATGTGATGAGAATTCCCCAGAGAATATTTCCCTTTATGTTCTTAACAACCAGGATACCGGTGATAAGTACGCCCACGAGAGCCAGCAGTACGGTGATTCCAACGGAATTAAATGTTCCTGCCTCCAGAGATCCTTTGAATGAAAATACGGATACAAGTGTGGCGCTCTCCACCACGATTTTAGCATTCTGCAAACCAATGAAGGCGATAAAAAGTCCGATACCTGCGGATACTGCGTGTTTCAGATTCATGGGAATGGCATTGAAAATAGCTTCACGCACATTGGTAAGAGACAGTGCGATGAAGATAAGACCTTCCACGAATACGGCTGCCAGAGCCATCTGCCAGGTATAACCCATCTGGAGTACTACGGTGTATGCAAAATAAGCATTCAGTCCCATGCCGGGCGCCAGCACAAAAGGATAATTGGCAAAGGCGGCCATCAGCAGGGTGGCGACCAGGGATGCAAGGGCAGTGGCTGTAAAGACAGCGCCTCTGTCCATTCCCGCGGCGCTCAGGATGTTCGGATTCACTGCAAGGATGTAGGCCATTGTCATGAACGTGGTGATGCCGGCAATTACCTCTGTCTTAACGTCTGTGTGGTTTTCCGATAGGTGAAATACCTTTTCCAGGAATCCCTGATTTGATTTGTTCTCCATACTTCATACCTCCTTGAATTCATGCCTATAGTTTTCCGCTGTTTCTATATAAAAGAACGATACCCCATTCCGTCCTTTTTATACCTATTCAGTTTTCAGCTAAAATATCTTGCTGCCCGCCACATACTTGGCGTCAATATGGCGCTCATCCGAAATGTAGATGAACCGCTCCAGCCGCTCCTTTAAGCTCAGAGGCTGAGGATGCTTAAGGCTCTCGTCGTTCAGCACCAGTGCGTCTAGCTCATAGCCTTCCTCAAAGCTACCGGCCTTTCCGAAGAACCCGCCGCCGCCCTTTGTTCCCAGGTAGAATGCCTCCTCCGCCGTAAGGGGCTTCAGTGTCTCATCCACCAGTCTCCAGCGCAGCTTTGACACCTGGATGGCGTCAGCCATGGCCCTGAATACGGACTCTCCCGCACCTCCGGCCACATCCGTGCCAAGTCCTGTGTGGATTCCCTGTTCCAGATATGTCCTTACGGGCGCAATGCCGGAGGACAGGTTGGTGTTGGACTGCGGACAATGGGCCACGTATACGCCGTTTTCCTTCATTCTCTGTATTTCCTTTTCCGGAGGCCACACACAGTGGGCCATGATGGTTTTTACGCCGTTGCCGAACATGCCGAAATGGTCATACGCATCTCCGTAAAACTCAGACCACGGGCACAGTTCCTTCACCCAGTCAATCTCTCCCTTGTTTTCCGACAAATGGGACTGGACCGGAAGATCATACTCCATCTGAATCTTCTTGAGCTCTTCCATCAGGGTGTCGGAGCAGGTGGGAATGAACCTTGGCGTGAGAATGGGAGCCGTGTTCCTGTACCGTCCCTTTATGTCCTCCAGCCATTGTCTGGTCTCCCTCAGGGATTCCGCTGTCTCCTCCACCAGGATATCCGGGCTGTTCCGGTCCATGTTGACCTTGCCTACCATGGTCTTAAGTCCGGTCTCCTCCATCAAATCCATGAGAAGCTCCGTAGCCTCCCTGTGCATGGTTGCAAATATACAAGCCCTTGTGGTTGCACTGTGTTTCATGTTTTCCGCAAATATGGTATATGCCTTCCCGGCATACTCCATATCGCTGTACTTGGCCTCCTCTGGAAACGTCCGCGTGTTCAGCCATTCCAATAGTTCAAGGTCCATACCCAGACCTCTGAATGAATACTGCGGGGCATGGAGATGAAGGTCCGTTAGACCCGGCACAATCAGCCTGTCTCCATAATCCGTCAGAGGAAAGCCTGCATACATCTGCGGAAGTTCTTTGTACACGCCGGCTGATATGCCATCTGTACATACCAGATATCCCTGTTCCACACATATCAGTGCGCGGGAATTCTGGCTGTAGCAGATATTGCCCTTTAATACAAAATTCTCTGCCATATGCTCCTCCTTTTTCCGTGATACGCCGTTGACCGGCGCACCCTTGTATTCACCCGTACAGCGGCGGGCCCGGGTGTCCATCTGCATTTTTTGCAAACAAAAAAACCACCGCTGTTCCTAAGGCTCCACATCAGCCTGTCTCCGGCGCCCCGGGCAGTACCTGATGTGAAAACTTATAGTCAACTATTACGGTAGTTGGTAGAAACGCTCAACCTATCTTGAGCATATATAAGTTTTGAATACTTATACTTCTATTCTATTGCGTCATCTTCTGACATCTTGAGTCTATCACAATAGACAACTCAATGTCAATATATCTTGTGTTTTTTGTGCATTTTCTACATTTTGTATAAAATAATTGGCAGATATATGAAATTCCTCCTTTTTCTTTGTGCGAAACCAATATTCTTTTCAAAACATAACGATGTGGTTAATATAGATCCGCCAGACGGAGGAGCTGTCCCAAACGTGTCCGGAACGCCGGATGGTTTACGGCTGGCATATGCCGTTTTACGGTGTGATTTTGTTTATTCCGGTTAACAGAAACAGTATAACAGCAGAAGAAACAGGCCGGTTATGAACCTATGCAAAAAACCAGAAGGAACTCTCCATCAAGAAAATTTCCTCCTGGTTTTTTTACATTTTTAAAGAGAAAGAGCTGTTTGGTCATCTGTTTAAATGACTTTCCCCCACGCATCCCATCCTCTGTCACCGCGCCAAATCGTCTGCCAAGCGCTTGATCTTCTCCCGCTCCCCAATCACAATCACCGTATCCTCGTCCTGGAACACATAATCCGGGCTTACATCTGTGGTCAGCCATCCGCCTCTGGTGATAGCGATTATGTTGATGCCGTACCGGTTCCTCAGCTGTGCATCCCGCACAGACTGGCCCGTAAGCTTCCTGGTGGTCTTTATTTCAGATATATCCACGTTCTGGTCCAGCTCAAAGAGATTGAATATGCGCTTTGAGATAAGCCTTCTGGCCAGGCGGACTGCCATATCCCTCTCAGGATACACCACCTGGGCCCCGATTTTCTCCAGAATCTCGCCCTGTTCCGGACTGTTGGCCTTGGCCACCACCTGGGGCACGCCCAGATTGATTACATTGAGGGTGGTTAGAATGCTTACATCCACCTTGTCACCGATACAGACCACTACCACATCACAATTTTGTATTCCCGTCTCCCGCAGCGTCTCCTTCTGCAAATCCTTTACCACATACGCATGTTCCGTATAGTTTCTGGCCTGCCTGATTTTTTCCTCACTTCTGTCCAACACCATAAGCTCTTTATCCGCCTCGGCCAGGGTTGCGGCCAGTGCGCTTCCAAACCTTCCCAGACCTATGATTCCATAAGACATTGCCTCTGTCTGTTTACGTACCATAATAACCTCCTCTATCCATTTAAAATGTGTTTACAGCCATATCAATACTCCTATCCTATCCGATGGAAATGCTTCCCTCCGCATAGGATACGGATTTAGTGGGTTTGAATACCCAAATCGTCACGACGGTCAACGGCCCCAGTCTGCCGATATACATTACCAGCACCTCCAGAAGCTTGCTGAGGGAGCTGAGCCCCGGCGTAATGCCGGTGGACAGACCCACGGTTCCGAAAGCCGAAGTGATTTCAAACAAAATATCCTCAAAGGGAACAGCCGGCTCCAGGATACACATGAAAAATGTTCCCAGACACACCACCAGGGCCGACAGAGCCGTCACAATGGCTGCCTTGTAAAATGCCTCCTGGGGAATCCGGTAATGGAAGGCATGGGGCTCCTCATTGCAGGCAGCACCTTTGATGGTATGAAACAAAGTAAATAAGGTGCTGGTCTTGATGCCGCCTCCTGTGGACCCCGGTGAAGCGCCGATGAACATGAGCACGGAAACGCTCAGCAGTCCGGCGGAAGTGAATTCTCCCAGAGGAAATGTGGAAAAGCCCGCTGTCCTGGCCGATACACTGGTAAAGAACGCGCCCAGCCAGGTAATATCCTCTGTCAGCCAAATCAATACTGTGCCGGATGCCAAAAGTATCAGGGTTGTCACAATCACCGCCTTGGAGTGAAGGCACAGCTTTTTAAAGGAGCGGTTCTTTATCAAATCCATGATGACCAGGAAGCCCAGCCCTCCAAATATAATCAGTCCGGCCGTAGTCAGGTTCAACAGCACATTGTCCTGATATCCTGTCAGGTTTTTAAGTCCCCCCAGTATATCAAACCCCGAATTGTTAAACGCGGCCACAGAGTGGAACAGGCTGATGCCAACCGCCTTTAAGGGCGGATAATCCCTGGAAAATACCAGGAAGCTTAAGACAGCTCCCACTCCCTCAAAACAAAGGGTGGTAATCAGTACATTTCTCACCAGACACACGATTCCCCTGCCGGAATCCAGGTTAAGGGCTTCCTTTACCAGAAGGCGTTCCTTTAAATTCACCCTTTTTCCAAGAGCCAGAATCACGCCCACGCCCACTGAGGTCACACCCAGACCGCCGATCTGAATCAAAAGAGCCACCACGGTCTGGCCCAGAGTCGTATAGGTATCGGCTGTGTCCACGGCTATAAGACCGGTAACACACACTGCGCTGGTGGATGTAAACAGAGCATCCACATAATGAAGCCTGACTCCCGGCTTTACACACACCGGCAGCATCAGCAAAAAAGATCCTGTAAGGATAACGGCCAGAAAACCAATGGCAATGATTCTGGCCGGAGACTGCCTTTCCAGATACTTCATATAATCACCTCCTAGTGCCTTCAAGCTTACCACTAAGGGCATAAAGCAGGTATAACGGAACCGCCTCCGGTATAAAGATTATATAAATATTATATAAAGATACAGTCATTTAACCCAAAGATATGATATACTGTCCGGGTAGACAATGAAGGAGGTTTTTCATTCCATGGCCCGTTCCCGAATCCTTGACACCCTAAAAACCATGGCAGTCCTGGCCGCAGCCACTGCCATTGGATTCCTGTTAGAAACCCTTGGCCTGTCCCAGGCCAATATCATTACCGTATATATTCTGGGAGTCCTGGTGGTAGCGGCAGTCACGGCCAGCCGCTGGTACAGCATCAGCGCATCCCTGGCCAGCGTACTGCTGTTCAACTACATATTCACAGAGCCCATGTTCGTTCTGAAGGCAGAGGACGCAGGCACCCAGCTTACCCTTCTGATTACGTTCCTGGCAGCCGTATTCACCAGCTCCTACACCGTTCAGATGAAAGAAAAGGCACGGCTTTCCCAACAGGACGCCTACCGCTCCGGCGTCATCCTGGACACCAGCCAGATGCTCCAAAAGGCCGCTGCCCCGGCGGACATCCTTTCCTGTACCGCCAGACAGCTGAACAAGCTGCTCAAAAGGGACATTACCTGCTTTGAACAAGATGGTGCCGGCCTTAAGTCCCCTCTTTGCTTCCGTGAGTACTCGTCCCCCGCAACGGGGCGGGGCCCGTCCCCGGATACCCTGGAGGAACTGACTGCTGCCCGGAAATGCTTCCGGGAAGGAAAGGAAACAGGGGCTGCCACAGAAGTGTTTCCCGCGGCGGCTTACCATTTCCTGCCCCTTCAAAGCTCCGGTGCTGTCTATGGTGTCATGGGAATCCTTGTGGGCAATACACCTCCCGGCGACTTTGAAAACAGCCTTGCAGCAGCAATCATAGCCCAGTGTTCCATGGCGCTGGAAAAAGAATATATATCCAGAAGCGGGAGGAGGAGGCTGCCATGGCCCGGGCTGAACAGCTCAGGAGCAATTTGCTGCGCTCCATCTCCCACGACCTGCGTACCCCTCTCACCAGCATATCCGGCAATGCAGGCGTCCTGATGAGCGATGGAGGGAGCCTGACAGCCGAACACAGAAACCGGATATACAGAGATATATACGATGATTCCATGTGGCTTATCAATCTGGTGGAAAACCTTCTTTCCATCACCCGTATGGAAGGGCAGGGCGTCCATCTGCACATGGAAACCGAACTGCTGGAGGAAGTCATAGATGAGGCCATGCGCCATATTAACCGGCGTCATGAACACCACACCATCAAAGTGAATCAGATAGGTGACTATATCCTGGCTGACATGGATGCCAGACTGATCATACAGGTCATAACCAACCTGGTGGACAATGCGGTGAAGTACACGCCGGAAGGCTCCACCATTATGGTAAACAGCCGCCAGGAGGGCTCCTCTGCTGTCATTGATGTCAGCGACAACGGACCCGGAATCCCCGATGAGTCCAAGGAAAAGATTTTTGAAATGTTCTATACCACCGGTCATAAATCCGCGGACGGAAAGCGGGGCATGGGACTGGGGCTGCCCCTTTGCAGGGCAATACTGAGCGCCCACAGGGGCACCATCGAAGTTTTGGACAACAAACCTGCCGGAAGTATTTTCCGGCTTACATTACCAGCCAAGGAGGTATCCTTACATGAATAAGCCATCCATCCTGATTATAGAGGATGACAAAGCAGTGAAAAATCTCATCGCCACTACCCTGGAGATGCACGATTACCATTATACATGGGCGGATAAGGGAGAACAGGGTATCCTGTCCGCTGCTTCCCAGCGGCCTGACATCATCTTGCTGGACCTGGGGCTTCCGGACATGGACGGAGTGGACGTGATTCTCAAAGTCCGCTCCTGGACCAATACCCCCATCATTGTCATCAGCGCCAGAAGCGAGGACAGCGATAAGATAGCCGCCCTGGACGCCGGGGCGGACGACTATCTGACCAAGCCTTTTTCCGTGGATGAGCTTCTGGCCAGACTCCGCTCCACCCAGAGGCGGTTGCGCTATATGCAGTCCCTGGAGGAAGTCCAGTCCTCCCTGTTTACCAACGGCGGGCTCACCATTGACTATGCGGCGGGATGCGCCTGCCTGGACGGGGAAGAACTGCACCTGACCCCTTATGAATACAAGCTCCTCTGTCTCCTGGCCCACAACGTGGGAAAGGTCCTGACCCACTCCTATATAACCCGGGAGATATGGGGCGCTGCCTGGGAAGGAGACGTGGCCTCCCTCCGTGTCTTTATGGCCTCCCTGCGCAAAAAGATTGAAAAAAATCCCTCACAGCCCCAGTACATCCAGACCCACGTGGGAGTGGGGTACCGGATGATGAAGCGGTAAGGGATGAAACAAATAATGAATGATTATGTCATGAAACCTTTCAGAGCCCAGTCATATGTATCCATGGCCTGCTGGAAACCTGCGTCTGCCCTTTCTTTGGCAGCAGCGGCGTCCATGTAGGCCGCTTTTGCCTCCAGATATTCCTGGCGCGACAGCATTCCCAGGGCCAGCTTGTTGGACGCGGCCTGAAACGCGGCTTCCTGTGATTCCATGGACGTTAAGGCGCTGGTCCAGAGAGTCTGGCTGGCCAGGACATCCTGATACAGGGTATCCAGCTGACCGTACATTGCCTCCTCGCTCTGGCGGATATCACGCTGGCGGGCATGAAGTTCTTTATTGGAGCTGGCTCCCCCGCTCCTTTGTTCCCTCAGGGAATAATTGTTTCCCAGTGCCCGCCATTTGTCGACGCTGCCTCCCATCTCACGGACACGCTCCGGCCGGGGCGCGGGCATGGGACCGATTTCCGTCTGGGATCCTTCCGGATATCCGGTTAGAATGAGTAATTCCTTCTTCACCCGTTCCATCTCGTCCCGGGCAGCCTTTGCCCTGGCAGCAGCCCCATCGGCTTCCTTTCCCGCCTGGTCCGCCTGGGCGGCAGAAGCGCTTCCTGTCTGGACCTGGCGCAGCAGCTTCTCATACTGGCTCTGTTTCCACTCTGCCTGAGCCAGAGCAGCCTCCTGTTCCGCTTTAAGGGTATTATAGGTGCCCATGAGATTCTGGGCGGTCCAGAGCACGGTATCCTCCATCCTGCGAAGGGACATGGATGCCTGGCTGCCCTGGGCCGACCGTATCTGCTTATCCATATCCTTGGCCGCATCCTCCAGTGTCTTGGCCTGGGCCCGGTACTGGCTGGCACTGTCTTTGTCGCCGTCCTTCTCCAGATCCTCGGCCTCCTCCCTGAGAAGCCGTCTGGTTTCCATGATTTCCTCTCTGGCATTTTCATACCGTGCCAGGCGGCTGTCATACTGCGCCTGTTCCATCTGTATCTGGGGGCTGTAGGCTTTCACCAGAGTCTCCAGTTCCTCATAGCGAATGACGTCGGGCATTGCGTCTGCATGGACCTCCAGAGGATGCTGGCAGGCAAAGAGGATGCCGATGCAGAGCAGTAAACATTTTTTCACCATATCCTATGCCCCCTCTGTCTGTGCAAGGCCATTGACCGCCCATCTGTAATCCTCCAGGGCCTGCCTGTATTTCAGGCCCGCTGTGTCGCATGCGGACTGGCTGGAGACCATGGTTCCCTGCTGCTGTGTATATTCATTTTTGGAAATCATGCCCAGGCTGTATTTGCGCTCGGCTGTCTGGGCCCCGGTACGGGCCAGCTCCAGCTCGCCCGCCGCCTGTTCATAATCAGCCCTGGCCTGCTCCAAAAGCTTATATCTGGCTTCCACATCCGCCTCAATCTGCCTGCGGCCAGTCTCCACCTTCTGGTTCATCACATCCCACTGGGTCCCGTTGCCTGTAAATATCAGACGGCGCTCATTGGCTGTCTGGGTAAAGTTCTGCTCTATGGCCCTTTCCTTATCAAACTCCAGGTCAATCTGATCCATCTCCCCGGCATCCGGCACCGGCACTTCCCTGATATCCGGCTGGGCATTGTGATCCCAACCCGTCATGACGCAGAGCTCTCTGCGCAGTCCGTCCCTCTCCCTGTCATTGGTCTCCAGGGCTGCCTGGGCTGCCTCCATCTTTTCCCGGGCCCCAAGCAGCTCAGCCTGAGTGGCCATGCCCCGGCCAGCTTTCACTGCCATGGCTTCATACCTTGACCTGGCCTGGTTCACATCTTCTTCCAGGGCAGGACGCGCCTTGGCCTTCTGCCAGTAGGATATCATCTTTGTCTGGGCATCCTTTACAAGGACGGCCTCCTGTCTGTCGTACTCCAGTTTCTTTACCCGTCCGTCCTCATTCTGGGAATCAGCCAGCTCCTGGTTCTGTTCAGCCTGAAGACGGGCGCTTATGGCCCCCACCGCTGTCCCCGCGTATCCCGGCTGGTCCTCATTGACGGAATCCATCATCTTGTCGCTGGAATCGTAAAGCCTGTCAGCAATGTCCTGGTAGGCATTCTTCATTTCATCGTGGTCCTTGCCTCTGTATTCATCGTATTCCAGACGGTTATTGATGACCGTGGCATTGTATTCATGGATCAGGTCAGCCAGCTCCCCGTATTCCAGCACATCATCCCTCAACGCCGCCCATTTTTCCGCAGAATAGGCAAATTCCGGGCTGGCCCACGCAGTCACCGGCCGCAGCATACCCTGGGCCGGGACCAGCATCAGGGCCAATCCAATGGCTCCTGCTCTCTTGCATGTACCGTTCATCCGTCTCACTTGCTTTCCTCCTGTCCCGATTTATGATTTTCTCGTCAATGCTTCTTGACCGGCTATTCGTAACGCAGCGCGTCTATGGGGTCTGCCTGGGCTGCCTTGGAAGCCGGATACAGTCCAAAGAAGATACCCACCACTGCCGAGAATGACACCGCAACTATGATGACCGCCGGTTTTATGACCACCGCAAATCCCAGCAGGAATCCCCCCAGGGATACGGTTCCCACTCCCAGTATGACTCCGATAATGCCGCCGCAGGCTGACAATATGGCTGACTCCGTTAAAAACTGAATCAGCACATCTCTGGTCCTTGCGCCCAGGGCTTTCCTGATGCCGATTTCCCTGGTGCGCTCCGTCACGGACACCAGCATGATATTCATGATGCCGATGCCGCCTACCAGCAGTGAAATGGCCGCGATACCGCCCACTGCCATGGACAGGTTTCCCATCATGCTGTCCACCGAGGTCATTTCCTGCATGGCCGTGTACATGTACATATCCTCCGGCTGCCTGCCGTGCATCTTGGCAGCATATGCCTTGAACTGGCTGAAGAACTGGTCCAGGTTCACATCTTCCTTTGCGTACACATGGAGCTGGTAAAAATTATCATTGGGCCAGGTCAGCAGGGTGTAAGGCATGAATGCCGAACCCTTGTCATTGCTGCCGCCCATCATCAGGGCCTGGAGGGCGTTAGTCTCCTTGCGGTACACTCCCACCACCGTAAAGTCGTCGGTAGAGCCATATAAGGTGGTCCTGAAAGACCGTCCAACCGCATTCTCAGTGCCGAACAGCATCTGGGCGCTCTTGGTATCCATGACCACATTCTTCCTTCTTCCCAGGATGTCTCCCTCGTTGAGATAGCGGCCGTACACCACGTTCACCGGCTGCACATCCTGGTAATTGTAGTCAATTCCCTGATAGTCAAATTTAATCTTAGTCCGCTTATACTCGGCATCACTGCTGGTATAGGCACTGCTGTCTATATAGGCGACCTGGTCCTTAAAGGCCTCCTTGGCCCGCTCCATCTCGTCCAGGGTAAAATAATCGCTCTGCCGCACATCATCTACCCAGTAACCAATGGATATATAGGCCTGGGTAATCCCCACATCCTTGTATAAATCAGAGAAAAGTCCGCGCATGGTATCTCCGATGGACACGATGGCTATGACGGAACCAATGCCGATGATGATTCCCAGCATAGTCAGGGCGGAACGCATCTTATTGGACCGGATGGCAGAAAATGCCATCTTCATGTTTTCAATCAGCATTCTGCTCTCCCCCCCTTCCCGTCCTCAGAAGTCACCCTGGCCGCATTCAATTTGTCACTCTGTATCTGCCCGTCGCTGAACCGTATCACGCGGTGGGCAAAGGCTGCTATATCCTCCTCATGGGTAACCAGCACCACGGTAGCCCCTTCCTGGTGAAGCTTTGTAAACAGCTCCATGATTTCCACCGAGGAGGCGGTATCCAGGTTTCCTGTGGGCTCGTCTGCCAGAATTAAGGGCGGTTCATTGGCAAGGGCTCTGGCTATGGCAACCCTCTGCCTCTGACCTCCGGAGAGCTCGTTTGGCATATGTTCCTTCCTGGCTCCCAGCCCCACCCGTTCCAATAGCAGCTGGGCCCTGACCGCCCGTTTGGCCTTTGGCACCCTGGCATAGGTCATGGGCAGCTCCACATTCTTAAGGGCCGATGTCCTGGATATCAGGTTAAAGGACTGGAATACAAACCCGATTTTCCGGTTTCTGATATCGGAGAGCTGGTCCGGCGTCATGTCCGCCACGTCAATGCCGTCCAGGTAATAGTGGCCCAGGGTGGGCCGGTCCAGGCACCCAAGTATATTCATCAGGGTGGACTTTCCGGAACCGGAGTGTCCCATAATGGCCACAAACTCTCCTCTTTCGATGGTAAGGTTTATCTTTTTAAGTCCCAGTACCTTGATGGCTCCGGTATCATATATCTTGACCAGATTCTCCAGCTTAATCAGGGGGCCGTCATGGACATCTTCCTGCATTCTGCTGTCCCTGTGCAAAAACTTCATCCACTTATTCATACAGCGCCTCCTGCTACTGGGTGATCAGCACGGCAGCACCGTCAGCCAGATGAGGGCCCGGATTGGTGATGACCTGCATTCCCTCCTCCAGCACAGTGCCGTCAGCGGGAATGACCTCCACCACCACGTCTCCGTCCACGCCCATGGTCACAGGTATGCGTTTCACCTTCATATCCTGCACAATGGCTATGTATGTCACTTCCCCGTCGTCAAAAAGCGCCGATGTGGGAACTACGAAAACATCCTTTGCCTCCCTGATTAACAGTTCTGCTTTTGCCGTGATTCCCGCAATAAGCTTCGAGCTCCCGCCGTCCACCCGTATGGTAGTGGGGATGACCCTCTCCGTGGAACCGCCGCCCTTTTCCTCGCCTGTGGGCGATATCTTTATGACTTCTCCTTCCGCGGTCTCACCGCCCAGGATATCCGCTGTGATGGTCGCCATCTGTCCTACCTTTACCTTGCCGATGGAAAACTCGCTCACCTTGATTTCCAGCTCCAGCTGCTCCAGGTTCTCAATGCTGAGAATGGGTTTATCATCCTCCACCTTATCCGCAAACTGACCCACCTTGGAATTGACACGGACCACGGTGCCGTCAATGGTGCTCCTTATCTGGGTATTATCCAGTTCTTCCCTTTTCTTCTCCAAATCAAAGGCCGCATTCTGTATCTGAATGCCGTAGGATGAATCCGCAACACCTCTTCCGTTCTCAACCGTGTAGCCTTCCATCTGCCTTCTGGCATCATTCAGGGCATTGGCGCTGGTTTCCAGTTCCATCTGGGAAATGTCGCCGGTGGCAAAGAGCTGGCTGTTCCTGCTGTGATCCAGGCTGGCCTTCTGGAAATCCTGGACCGCCTTTTCGTATCCAAGGGCTGCTTCCTTATCTTTTTCCTGCTTATTAGCCACCGCAAGGTCGTAGGCGTTCTGGGCAATCTGCACTTCCCGCTCCAGATCCGTGCTGTCCACCACGGCCAGCACCTGTCCTTTTGTCACGGTATCACCCTCCTTCACATTCATGGCAGTGATTTCCGCATGAATATTGGACACCACATCCACGCTGTCTGTGCCTGATACAGGACCGCTTACCGTAAGCTTTTCCTGAACGTCCTGTTTGGCAAGGGGCATCACGGCAACCGGGATCCCCAGATCCTTCTTTCCTCCAGACATACGGGAGAACCCAAACAAAACCACTGCCGCCAGTACCAGGACCGTGATTATCTTGCGCTTACGGCTGAACCCCTTAAAGCGCCGGACGGGGTGAAAGCCTCCCTCCGATGACCGGTGTCCGGTCTTTTGCTTTTGCTTTTTCTTCTTTTTCTTTCCGTTTCCTTCCTCCTCCGGAGCCATCAGCTCCTCCACACGGCGGTCAATTTCCTCAGACTCTGAAATGCCTTCCAAAACCTGGATTTCCTCTAAATCACCAGCTTTTTTCTCTGTTCCCATGACTCCCTCCTTAATACCAGCGGATACTGTATTATTTATATTAATACAGTTATATCACATATGGCATACTTATACAACAAAAAATAAACATTTGCGCCATTGCTGTTCATTTAATAAGGCTATTATATAGGTTTGCCATAAATATTTCATCCTGTATTTTCATAACATTTCATAAATGAAAACGAAAGATTTACTTAAGCCTGCAAATAAAAAGTCAATAGGAAAATGAGAAATTTTCAAGATTTATTG
>ERZ791895.141-NODE-141-length-74953-cov-8.379983_pt1 | contig 74953 bp, 79 predicted proteins | sample MGYA00510153_ERZ791895 | MGnify/ENA primary metagenome ERZ791895 (study PRJEB30046, sample SAMN00792064) | human gut metagenome | study: EMG produced TPA metagenomics assembly of the A metagenome-wide association study of gut microbiota in type 2... | reverse complement strand
CACCTGTCAGCGCAGGATATCGTCTGGATCGAAGGTTATTTGCAGGAGCCAAGCGGCTTTAACAGCGCTGGTGAGCCGGTCGCACTCAATTTTGCCACCGGGGAGCTGGATACCCGGCAGCTGCGTCACCCTGATGGGGTGATCCTCGATATCGGCACCCATGTCCTGGCGATGCTCCGCGAAACCCTGCACGCCAGCGGAGGCGATACGGCGCTGAGCCTTTCCCTTCGGGTGGCGAAAGACCGCCTCGGCCATGACATTGCTCCTGGGGATACGAGCACTGCCGAGGGGGAGGCGCATCTGCAGGGAACCCTGGGCACTATCCCGCTCAATATCTGGCTCAACAAATACGCGGGTCCCGCGGGCGGGCAAAAGGGTATGCGGATAGGACTGCGGGACGGGCGAATAATTACCTTCGATCGCGCCCCTGAGGGCGAAGTGGTGACGCTACAGGACGGCGAGCGGGTGCAGCGCTGGACCCGGCCCGGGGCGATCTATACGCACTGTCTTGATGAGCAGATCCTCGGCGCGGATAATTTGTTTATCCGGGCGCCGGACAGCGTGGCCGGGCTAACGCAGCGTAGGCTTGAGGAAGTGGAATGGCTGCTCAGGTTGCAGCAGCAATTACGCGGCCCGCATTAAACCCGGAACATGATAAAATAGGTGCAGATAAACGTTGAAAGGAATGGTTATGGAACTTGATTGCCCTCTGTGCCACGCGCCGTTAGATGTCAAAGGCAGTAGCGCGCATTGCGCCCAGTGCGAAAGGGTGTTTGCCCTCGAGGCCCGCTGCCCGGAATGCCACCAGCCGCTGGAGGTGCTGAAGGCGTGCGGCGCGGTGGATTACTTTTGCCAGCATGGGCATGGCCTTATCTCGAAAAAACGGGTGGAATTTATTCCGCTGGTTTAGTGGGCGAAGGCTTTCTGGCCCGCGTTTTTTTCACCGGCGCGATCTGCTTCACTTCGCTTTCGACCCAGCCGTCTTTCAGGCGGGTGGTGAGCCGATCGCCGGTTTTGACCTGTTTTGTCTGCTTCAGCACCGTACCGTCGCTCACCGAGGTGACGCTGTAGCCCCGCGCCAGGGTGGCTAAGGGGCTCACCGCCTCCAGATGGGTCACCGCGTTGCCAAACCGTTCACGCCGCTCGCTGAGGCGGCCACGCATAATTTCCGCCAGCCGGTATTCCAGCTGCTGGATCCGCGACTGCGCGCGGTGGATCCGCGGCTGCGGGTTGTAGTGATTCAGACGCTGAACGGTGCGCTTTTGCCGCTGTTCTGCGCGCTTAAGCTGTGACTCCACGGCGATACGCATCCGCTGGCGCAGGCGTTCCAGGGCGGTCTGCTGGCGGGCCAAGCGCAGCTGTGGATGCTGTTGCTGCAGGCGATGGAACAGCTGGGTAAAACGGCGCTGGCGACTGGCGAGGAAATAGTCCATCGCCATCTCCAGCCGCTGCTGTCCGGACTGCAGCTGGCGCAGCAGCTCCTGCTGGTTGCGGCTGACGATTTCCGCGGCGGCTGAGGGAGTCGGTGCCCGCAGGTCGGCAACAAAATCAGCGATCGTGACGTCGGTTTCATGGCCGACGGCGCTGACGATAGGGATCTGGCTGGCGAAAATAGCACGCGCCACCCGCTCATCGTTAAAACTCCACAGATCCTCCAGCGAACCGCCGCCGCGTCCGACAATCAGTACGTCACACTCCTGGCGCGCGTTGGCCAGCGCGATGGCGCGCACAATCTGCCCGGGGGCGTCGTCACCCTGGACCGCGGTTGGGTAGATGATCACCGGCAGCCCGGGATCGCGGCGCCTGAGCACATGGAGAATATCGTGCAGCGCGGCACCGGTTTTCGAGGTGATGACGCCGACGCAGTGGGCGGGAGAGGGGAGCGCCTGCTTATGTTTTTGCTCGAACAGTCCTTCCGCCGTTAACTGCGCTTTCAGCTGCTCATACTTCTGCTGCAGCAACCCTTCGCCGGCGGGCTGCATGCTTTCGACGATAATCTGGTAGTCGCCGCGCGGCTCATACAGCGTGATGTTGGCGCGAACCAGCACCTGCTGCCCGTGCTGCGGGCGGAACGTGACCCGGCGGTTGCTGTTGCGGAACATCGCGCAGCGCACCTGGGCGTTATCGTCTTTTAAGGTGAAGTACCAGTGGCCGGAGGAGGGCTGGCTGAAGTTAGAGATCTCGCCGCTGATCCAAACCTGGCCCATTTCGCGCTCAAGCAGCAGACGCACCGTCTGATTGAGGCGGCTTACGGTAAAAATTGCGGGGGATTGAGAGGGTAACATGTGAGCAAGATCAAACTTTAAATCAGCAGGTTATTCAGTCGATAGTAACGCGCTCAGAGGGGATGGCAAGTATTATTTGCAAAAAAGGGTAGATGCAATCGGTTACGCTCTGTATAATGCCACGGCAATATTTATCCACCCTGGTCGAGATATTGCCCATGCTACGTATCGCTAAAGAAGCCCTGACGTTTGACGACGTCCTCCTCGTTCCCGCTCATTCTACCGTTCTGCCGAATACTGCCGATCTCAGCACTCAGCTGACGAAAACCATTCGTCTGAATATTCCTATGCTCTCCGCAGCCATGGATACCGTAACGGAAGCGCGTCTGGCTATTGCCCTGGCACAGGAAGGCGGCATCGGCTTTATTCACAAAAACATGTCCATCGAGCGCCAGGCGGAAGAAGTTCGTCGCGTGAAGAAACATGAGTCCGGCGTGGTCACCGACCCGCAGACTGTTCTGCCGACGACCACTCTGCGTGAAGTGAAAGAGCTGACCGAGCGCAACGGTTTCGCCGGCTACCCGGTGGTTACCGAAGAAAACGAGCTGGTCGGCATCATCACCGGCCGCGACGTGCGTTTCGTCACCGATCTGAACCAGCCGGTCAGCGTCTACATGACGCCGAAAGAGCGTCTGGTCACCGTTCGTGAAGGCGAAAGCCGTGAAGTGGTCTTCGCTAAGATGCACGAAAAACGCGTTGAGAAAGCGCTGGTCGTGGATGAGAGCTTCCACCTGCGCGGCATGATCACCGTCAAAGACTTCCAGAAAGCAGAACGTAAACCGAACGCCTGTAAAGATGAGCAGGGCCGTCTGCGCGTAGGCGCGGCGGTCGGCGCCGGTGCCGGCAACGAAGAGCGCGTAGACGCGTTGGTAGCGGCAGGCGTTGACGTTCTGCTGATCGACTCCTCGCACGGTCACTCAGAAGGCGTTCTGCAGCGTATCCGTGAAACGCGCGCGAAATATCCTGACCTGCAGATCATCGGCGGCAACGTCGCCACTGGCGCAGGCGCACGCGCGCTGGCGGAAGCCGGCTGCAGCGCGGTGAAAGTGGGCATCGGCCCGGGCTCCATCTGTACTACCCGTATCGTCACCGGCGTGGGTGTGCCGCAGATCACTGCTGTTTCCGACGCGGTGGAAGCGCTGGAAGGGACCGGTATTCCGGTTATCGCTGACGGCGGTATCCGTTTCTCCGGCGATATCGCCAAAGCGATCGCCGCCGGTGCGGCGGCGGTGATGGTTGGCTCCATGCTGGCGGGTACCGAAGAGTCCCCGGGTGAAATCGAACTCTATCAGGGTCGCTCTTACAAATCCTACCGCGGGATGGGCTCCCTTGGCGCGATGTCCAAAGGCTCCTCTGATCGCTATTTCCAGAGCGATAACGCCGCTGACAAACTGGTGCCGGAAGGTATCGAAGGCCGCGTGGCCTATAAAGGCCGCCTGAAAGAGATCATTCACCAGCAGATGGGCGGTCTGCGTTCCTGTATGGGTCTGACCGGCTGTGGTACCATTGACCTGCTGCGTACCAAAGCTGAATTCGTACGCATCAGCGGTGCGGGCATTCAGGAAAGCCACGTTCACGACGTGACCATCACCAAAGAGTCCCCGAACTACCGTCTGGGCTCCTGATTTCTTCGCCCGACCTTGCGTCGGGCGATTTATTTACTCTGTTTCACTTGCCTCGGAATTAGCGTCAATGACGGAAAACATTCATAAACATCGCATCCTCATCCTCGACTTCGGGTCTCAGTATACTCAGCTGGTGGCGCGTCGCGTGCGTGAGCTGGGCGTCTACTGTGAGCTGTGGGCATGGGATGTCACGGAAGCACAGATCCGCGAATTTAATCCAAGCGGCATCATTCTTTCCGGCGGCCCGGAAAGCACCACCGAAGAGAACAGCCCGCGCGCGCCGCAGTATGTGTTCGAAGCCGGCGTGCCGGTATTTGGCGTCTGCTACGGCATGCAGACCATGGCGATGCAGTTGGGCGGCCATGTAGAAGGTTCTAACGAGCGTGAGTTTGGTTACGCGCAGGTTGAAGTGGTTAACGACAGCGCGCTGGTGCGCGGTATCGAAGATTCCCTGACCGCAGACGGCAAACCGCTGCTGGACGTGTGGATGAGCCACGGCGACAAAGTGACCGCCATCCCGGCGGACTTCGTAACCGTCGCCAGCACCGACAACTGCCCGTTCGCCATTATGGCCAACGAAGAAAAACGCTTCTACGGCGTGCAGTTCCACCCGGAAGTGACCCACACCCGTCAGGGAATGCGTATGCTGGAGCGCTTCGTGCGCGACATCTGCCAGTGCGAAGCGCTGTGGACCCCGGCGAAAATCATTGACGACGCCGTTGAGCGTATCCGTCAGCAGGTTGGCGACGACAAAGTGATCCTCGGCCTCTCCGGCGGTGTGGACTCTTCGGTGACCGCGATGCTGCTGCACCGCGCTATCGGCAAAAACCTGACCTGCGTATTCGTGGACAACGGTCTGCTGCGCCTGAACGAAGCGCAGCAGGTGATGGAGATGTTCGGCGACCACTTTGGCCTGAACATTGTTCACGTTGAAGGCGAGCAGCGTTTCCTCGACGCGCTGGCGGGTGAAAGCGATCCGGAAGCGAAGCGTAAAATTATCGGTCGCGTTTTCGTGGAAGTGTTCGACGAAGAAGCGCTGAAGCTGGACGACGTCAAATGGCTGGCGCAGGGTACCATCTACCCTGACGTTATCGAGTCTGCCGCTTCCGCCACCGGTAAAGCGCACGTCATCAAATCTCACCACAACGTGGGCGGCCTGCCGAAAGAGATGAAGATGGGCCTGGTTGAGCCGCTGCGTGAGCTGTTTAAAGACGAAGTGCGTAAGATCGGCCTGGAACTTGGCCTGCCGTACGACATGCTCTACCGTCACCCGTTCCCGGGCCCCGGCCTTGGCGTGCGCGTGCTGGGCGAAGTGAAGAAAGAGTACTGCGACCTGCTGCGTCGTGCGGACGCTATCTTCATCGAAGAGCTGCACAAAGCTGACCTGTATAACAAAGTCAGCCAGGCGTTCACTGTGTTCCTGCCGGTTCGTTCCGTCGGCGTGATGGGCGATGGCCGTAAATACGACTGGGTGGTTTCCCTGCGTGCGGTGGAAACCATCGACTTTATGACCGCGCACTGGGCGCACCTGCCGTATGATTTCCTCGGCCGCGTCTCCAACCGTATCATCAATGAAGTGAACGGTATCTCCCGCGTGGTGTATGACATCAGCGGCAAGCCGCCAGCAACGATTGAGTGGGAATGATTAACGGCTACCTTATAGCTAATCATATCTACTCAAATTGAAATACAACCCTCTGTTTTTACAGAGGGTTTTTCTTTATATCACATCAACACTACTCACTCTATCTCACATTTTTTGACGGTATACCTGACGGTATTACCATTACGGTATACTCTCGTACCGTCAGAAAAAATGATGCATCACGGGTGAAATGTGCTTACCGATACCAAACTAAAAAACCTGAAACCGCAGGGCAAAATGTACAAGGTCTCCGATCGCGACGGTCTATACGTAGCCGTGCTGATCTCAGGCACCATCTCGTTTCGTTACGATTACCGCATCAACGGCCGCCGGGAGACGCTGGTTATCGGTCAGTATGGTCGTGACGGTATCACACTGGCTGAAGCCAGGGATGAACTGATAGCCGCTAAAAAACTGCTGAACGCAGGCCAGTCGCCGGCTGCGGCGAAGCGTGACGGTATCAAGCGGATCCGCGGCGCCGAAACATTTACGGTACATACCGACGCCTACATGAAACATGTGGTCCTGGCCGACAGCACGCGGTCTATGAAGCAATCAGTAATCGACCGGGATATTTTGCCTGTTCTCGGAAACAAAATGATGTCCGAGATAACGACCCCTATGGTGCGTGATCTTTGCGATCGGATAGTCGAGCGCGGCGGACGTGCGACGGCGGTGCAGGCGCGTGAAATCATCAGCAGCGTTTACCGGTACGCCAATGACCGCGGGCACGGGTTATTCAACCCGGCCGCAGATATCAAACCTTCAGCGATCGCCATGTTTAAACCGCGTGACCGTTGCCTGCAGCCTGAAGAAATCGGCGTGCTTTTCAGGTCGCTCGATACCGTCAGCACGTTGCCAACCTTAAAACTGGCTGTGAAGCTCATCCTGATCACGATGGTGCGCAAAACCGAGTTCATCATGGCGACGTGGAAAGAGGTGGATTTCAGCAAAGGAACCTGGACGATCCCATCTGACAGGATGAAGGGGAGCCGGTCGCACGTCATCTACCTTCCTCCTCAGGCGCAGGATCTGATGGTAGGCCTGCAGATGTGTGCCGGCGGGAGTGACTATCTTCTGCCCGGGCGCTACAGCACCAGTAAGCCGTTATCCAATGCCGCTCTGAACTCAGTCATCGATCGCGCGGTTGCTGCGGCAGTGGATGCCGGGGAGAACCTGCAACCTCTAACAGTGCACGACCTGCGGCGTACAGCGAGCACGCTTTTGCATGAAGCGGGATTCCCGTCAGACTGGATAGAGAAGGCGCTGGCGCATGAACAGAAGGGCGTGAGGGCGGTTTACAACAAGGCCGAGTATTCCCGGCAGCGGGCCTACATGCTGCAGCAGTGGGCAAATATGGTTGATGCATGGATAAACGGGGAGCATTACGACCTTGTGCCGTTCTCCCCGTCTGCATTTGAAAAGTGGATGAATGAACAATAGTCCGCCCGGAGGCGGCTCATTGTGTCGCCTGCGAAGAATTCTCAAAGAGTCCGCGCAGGAACTTAACCATCGCGTTTGCAGAATCCCGCTGCTCACGGTAGCGCGCCGCTTCTCTCTGCAGGTGAAGGATCTCACCATTCCTCTGGTTGATAATGGCGCGCGCCTCTTCGAGTTGTCGTATCAGTGAGGCCTCTTCGGCAATGTTCATGCGGCCTCCGTCTTCACTACCGGCACTACGCAGCCGGGCAGCAACTCAACCGCCGGCGCCGTGCTCTGGTTCCCCCACACATCGAAACCGTGAGACGACTGGCGGGCGAAGAGCTCAATGCGCGGGACATCGCCAAGCAGCTGCACCAGTTTCTCGCGGATAACGTCCGGTTTGCGCGAGTTCTCCAGGCGCGGCGCCGTGACATGCTGGCAGATTGAGGCATCCATGCGGGCCGGTAGTTTCCCGCGCACGGCAAACAGGCAGTCTTCGCTGTTCGCCCGGGTCATATGGCCCATGCCGATCGCACTGTTCCCTTTGTGCTTGTTCGTCTTGTGCCAGGTGAATCCCTTCATGGTCATCAGGCGGAACCCCCAGGCCTCCATGACTTTCAGCGCCTCTACCGGCTGAGTCGGTACCCACCACATAGCCAGAAGACAATCTTCGGCGGCGAGCTCCCATACTGGCAGCCGGCAGATATCCAGAACGTTCATAACCGGATATTTGAAACCGGCGCCGCGGTCACCGTCAGCTGCCTTGTCGCGGTATGCCCATGGCGGATCCGCATAGATCAGGGTGTATTTTCTGCTCATGCCGCACCGCCTTCAACGCGCTTAAACGAAATAACCCAAACCCAACTGTTGGCCTTCCAGCTTTCCTCGCCGTAGATGGATTCCCACAGGCGCTGGAATGCAACCTTGGCCGTTGCAAAATCACCCTTCGGAGTCAGGAATGTTCCCGGGTAATCAGGAAGCAAACTCCCTGCAGGCGGAACGCCTTCGGCAGTGGCATCTTCCTCGCTGATAGCGTTCAGCCGCTCAACCCGCACGTCGGTGATTTCCAGCAGAATGCGGCTTGCCCAGCGCGGCATGTGGATTGATGGTCGCCAGCAGCAATGCAGTTCATCATCTGCATCGTAAAACTCTGGCGCAGGCACGCCGTCAGCCTTGTAAACACAAAACTCTGACTTCTCAAAAGGAGTTGAGTCTTTGCAATAGCTATCCATAAGGTCGAAATCGAATAGCGGCCCCTGAAACGTCTCTCGCACCCAGATACGATCGCCGACGGAACCGAACGGACATGGATGCCAGAAATCGAAAGCATGCTCTGCATCTTCGCTCCACGGCCATTTGCTACCGTCTTCACGCTCACCAATTTCAGTGAACCGAGTCTGTTTCCATTTGATAGGTCGCCGGGTCTGCGTCTTCCGGCCGTCAAGGATGGCCCGCACCATCTCCCCGTTAAAAATCATTCCGCGTTCTTTCATGCTGCCACCTTCTTGCTATTCAGTTGTTCAGCCAGACGCTGAGCCTTCAGCGGGTTCTGGATAACCTGTCCTCCCGGCGCCAGCCATCCACGGCGCACGGACGAATAAACCAGCGTGATACTGCCTACGCGAATGCTGTCGTGTGGGTTAGTCATAAATCACCCCGGCGGTGGCGCAGATCCCGGCATAGCATCCCTGGCGAAGCCGGTTCCCGCGGCCAATGCACTGATCGCGGCGTATAGCGATACGGGCCCGCTCAACCTCGCCAGTGGCCGCATCCATGCACTCAAGCCAGAGGCGAGCGGCCAGGCGGTACTGGCCTTTGTTCTCGCGGGCAATAGCGCGCTGCTCGATCTCCATTGCCGCCGGCGTTACGGCGACAAGAGGTGGCGCTTTGCGCTGCGAGACATAATCCGCGTGGTATTTTTCCATCCGATTCATCGTATCCAACCCTCTCGAAAAATGACCGCCAGCAGGAACAGCCAGGCGGATACAGCGGCCAGGTACAGAATCCATCCTGACCACCTTTCCCAGTACCTCGCCAGCGACGTCACGCCGCGTTACCAACCGGGCGAAATACTCGCTGCTCAACCGGAGGCTTTTTTCCAGCAAACTCCGTTGTGCCGTTCTGCTGACGTTCATCAAGCCAGCGCTCGATCTCTTCGCTGTTCCAGGCACAGCGCTTGTCTGTGATCCAGAAACGCTTAGGGAACTCCCCGTTTTTCTCCATGCGGTCGATAGTGCTCATCGATACAGGCACCACCGCCAGCAGTTCCTTTTTGCCTAATGCACCTTTCATTGTTACCTCTCTTTTTTCAGTGCGGCGCCGGGCGCGCCGCGGTGGTGATTACATCGGGATTTGATTCAGCTCTTCGCGGCGGATGCTGTAGACGTCGGTAGCTTTAGCCAGACGCTCATCATCGTTAGCGAGCTTTTTGGCAACGTATTTGTAAGCGTTGTCCAGGTCCTTCAGCGTGTTGTAGTTCATCGCTGCGTCAGTGAAAGCGCACAGAATTTCTTCTGGATCGCGGTCGTCGCTGCTCTTTGGTTTCTCTTCCGCCGGTTGTTCAGGCTTCGTGTTGATCAGCTTGTTCATGCCAGATGCAGTCGCTGGTGTTGGCGTAATATCGCGCTCAATACGCGGTGCTGCTTCCTGCAATTCGTCAGGGGTGTAGACGCCAAGGAGAACATCAGGGGCGTGCAGGCGTGCCCAGCGCTTAACGCACAGGTAAGCCAGTTGCTGACGCGGATCCTGCTCCCAGAGGGGTGAGTTGCGCACTCCGTCTTGCGCCATGCTGATGGTCAGGGTGCGAGGCTCAGATTCGCCTTTAAGGGTTGCCCACACTGTCACTGTCAGGCTCGGAGATTTGTCGGTTTTCCCGCTTACTTTTGACCAGTCGCCATCCCATTTGTAGTTCAGGCGAGTGGCCAGAAGGTTTGAGGAAGAGACAACCGCATTAACCAGTTGCGCTTCATAGCCCAGCGTGCCGTTAACCACATGGGTTTTCTGCGCCACCGCGAACGGGTTCATTCCCCACTGCGCCGCCTGCATAGTGACTGCCAGGCAATCAGCTGGCTTTCCAGCGAGGTGCGCCGGAACGGTGGCTTTGCTGTCAGCCATCAGGGTGGCAAATCGCACCAGGCGATCCATCCCTTCCGGGCTGAAGATTGCCGCGGCGGTGCCGACGGTAGCACCTGGCTGAGAAGTGATTACGATATCGTTGCTCATACGTACATATCCTGTTTACGTGCCCACTCAGGGCGTTTAATAACTTCAAATCCACCCCAGTCACCTGTTTCGCGGCACTGGTGATAGGTATTCAGATCCCGGCGGTAGAGCGCATGCCCTGTGTCCACGTCCTGCGCATCCAGTTCGAAAACCCGCACCGGGTAGCGGCCGCAGTCAATGGTTTCGCTCACTGCCAGGAAGAAGAATCCATGCGGATCTCCGGTGGTCTGCTGCGCACCTTCGCGGTACATCGCGTCCTGTACGTGATACCGGAATTCCTCAATGTGGCGCGAGAAACGCTCCATATCGGCAACCTTCTTCACGTCCAGCAGGACAGGGTGATTCTTCAGGCGCTTGTCCGGGCGTATGCGGCACAGTTCGCCAGTCTCCGGATCTGTCCAGTAGTGGGAGGCTTCGCAGAATCCTTCCGCCTCAAGTAGCCATCGCGCTGCCGGGTGCGCCATTGCGCTATCACGCATCAGTTTCAGCTTCCGGCCCTGTTCGGCGTCCATTACCGTCATGCCCATGTTCTCGACGTCTTTCAGGAAGGCTTCCTGATCTGCTTTCCCCTGGTTGGTTCTCAGGTTGAACTGCGGTGCCACGATGAAGCGCTTATCGAACTCTTCCGGCTCCAGAAGCAGGCAGTGCAGGGCAGTTCCCATATCCAGAGCTTTCAACTTTTCGGTATCGACAGGTGCTGATTTCTGCCACTGCAGAAGGGCCGGGCTCAGCGCCACCATATCCAGCTGTGACTTACTCACGCCGTCGCCGGCGTGGTAGTCCTCGTTGCTGATATCGAAGTAAATTCCTGGTGTCATCACTCCTCCCGAGCCTTTAGCATTGCGTCAGCAATTAGATACGCATCTTCTGATAATTCTTTGTACTGCGGAGAGTTTGTCCCTCCACCAAAGGAGTGTCCGTCCCATCTACGTACAATTGCCGCCATTGCCTTAGCAGCGAAGTAATCGCGCAGCGTCATTCCGGCCAGTGCTTTTGCTGATTCGGCAATGTATTTAGCTTCATCGTCACCGGCCAGCTGCATTGCTATCCGATGCGCGGCACCATCGGCAACCGGGAAGGCTGGTCCACCTGTTTGTTTGCTCATGCTGCGTTCCTCGCCGTATCAAGCTGGTCTGCCAGATCCCACTTGGCAATGATGCCGGTGAGTTCCCGCTGATATGCGGCCAGGCATTCTTCAAACTCAGAGCTCATCATCAGCTCTTCCAGGATCTCGCTGCGCACGCCTTTGCGCTCCAGTTCGTAGAATGGCTTTTGCAGCTGATGGAACTTGATCGCGTCGATAAGCTCGACGTGGCGCTCATACAGCATCTGGTTAAGCTGGTAGTCGCCGTCAATGTTGTTCATGATTTTTTTCAGGTTATTAATCTGCTGAATGTTCACTTGCTCACCCCCATACCCATTTCCGTTTTTGCTGCCAGTTTGCTGACGAACGCCCAGCTGATTGCTTCCGGCAGCGTGCGAAACTTCCAGCCCATCAGCCCGCATGCCGTAACGCAGTACCAGCCGTTAATGATTTGCCATTGCATACACACCTCACTATTACCATTTGGTAAATATCAGGGGTGTGAGAAAACCACCAAGTGGTGGATTTCTGGTAATTCAACGCCCTGTTGTTACCGTTAAGGTAATAATCTGATCAATTTATGGTTGTGTCAATAGATTTGACGTGGAAAAATTTACCATTTTGGTAAGTGTATGAGGCGCGGGGAGTTATCCCATCAGGGAGTGACAGGTAGGTTAGAGGTTACTGGTTCTGGCTGACGATGAACTTGATGAAGGCGGCGATCTTGTTTTTCTCTTCCTGCGGCAGCCCGGCGTATTCATGGTGGTCATAGTCAATCAGACCAGCATTTCCAGGCGGCAGGATCAGCTCATATGCATCGCGGCCGAACGCCCTGGCGATAGCCGACAGTACTCCAATGCTGGTGGAGCCTTCGCAGTTCAGGATGCGATTTACGGTCGCCTGGCCGATGCCGGCCGCTTCCGAAACCTTTTTCTCTGAGTTCAGATCCGGATGCTGTCCCATCCATACACCCAGGGTAAACGCTGCCTGCTTTTCCACACTCCATTCCTGCGGGTCGATAATCTCCGGCAGCGTCGGGGTATCTGACAGATGGTCGATATCCAGCCAGAAACGACCTTTCCCGGCGAACGACTCGATCTCGCGTGCCGCGTTAGCGCCGATATTTTTTGTCCCCTTGCTCCACCTGTTAACGAGGTTAGCTGATTTTTTGATTCTCTCGGCAAACCGGAGTTGCGTGTTATCGAAATCCTTCCGGATTATCTCATTGAGGTTGTCGCGTCTTATGTCGTAGATGCTTTTCATTTCTATTTTTTTAGCCTGAAATTGTTACCTAACTGATTAAATTTAATAGAATATTACCATAAAGGTAAACTTACCAAAAAGGTAACAGTCATTGATTTTTACACCAGATTGGTAATAATCAGGCTGTCTAAAGTTAGTCCGGGACTAAAAAAATATGAGCGATGTGCAAAAATTTGACTTCAAACGCTGCTGGCTCGACCTCTCGCCGGCTGAGCGAGAAGAGTTCGCAAGTGACGCCGGCACGACCAGCCACTACATTCAGGTTCACCTGACTGGCCGTAGAAGAATTCCACGTAAGCATCTGTTAGAAAGACTGTTTAAAGCCTGCAAATCCCGTAAGTGGATCTCCGCAAAATCCGACCTGGTCCTCTGGTTCCACGAACGTTAATCCTCAAAACTCACCCTCGCCGCCACCCCCAGGCGGCTCCTACCTCTCCATGCACACCAATTTGGTAATAATTATCCAAATACGGTTGATCTTTTTTTGGCTTGCTGCAAAATTACCGTAACCACAACCAGAGTGAGACAGGAACTATGGAGATCATTACTCGCGTCGAAGCGGCAAAAGCAGGACTAAAGCGCTACTACACCGGTAAGCAATGTAAGCACGGCCATGACAGTGAGCGATGGGTATACAACGGGCATTGTGTCGAATGCACCCTCGAGACTAACCGCCGCCGCCATGCTGAGATAAAACGGCTAATGCATGAGGCCTCAAAAGGTAATGCCGTGGAGGTGATCTGATGGCCCGCATTCGCACCATTAAGCCCGAGTTCTGGACCGATGAAGACATGGCAGAGGTATCAGAACCAGCCTGCTTGCTGGCTATTGGTCTGCTTAATTACGCAGATGATGAAGGCTATTTCAATGCAAACCCGAAGCTTATCAAAGCTGCAGTTTTCCCTATCCGAGAACCATCCGTTCCTATTCCGGTACTAATACGGGAGCTTTCCAACTGTGGTTATTTATCCATGTTTTCCACCCCTGATGGCAAGCATTTTGGGGTCATAACGAATTTCCTTAAACATCAGGTAGTGAATAAGCCAAAAGAAAGCAAAATCAAAGGCTTACCCATAGTACCGTATGAGTACGGTACTGATACGGTACAAGTACCATTAGGAATGGATCAGGGATCAGGGATCAGGGAAATAAAAACCCCTCTCTCTGCGCGCGAAGTAATTCAAGTCCCTCCGGTTGTCGTTGATGGTATCGGAGAGCCAATTGGCAAATTCACCATGCATGAAAACTGGAAGCCGTCAGAGGACTTTGTCATGCGCGCCAGAACATGGGGCCATGCGCTACCAGCTGACGGTTACAAGAAATCAGACCTGATCGAATTCATCACCTACTGGATGGCAGAAGGCAATGTGATGCAACACGTGCAGTGGGAGCAGAAGTTTGCCCGGCTGCTGATGAACAGGAAAAAAAGAGCGGCAGGAAAGCGCGGTGAAAGCTCTGACGATGAAGTACCACACTGGAACAGCCCTGAAGGCTGGAAGGATTTCTTATGAGTAACGTATTCGCAGCAATTCAGAATCGTGATGCCGGCGCCCTGGCTCGCATGATGGGTCCGGACAATCACCAGGCTCAGCAAGACAATGTTGTGAACATCAGCGCAGAGAGACTTGTCGATGCCCTGTTTAAACAGCTCAAGCAACTGTTTCCGGCAGCAGAGCAGACCAACCTTAAGACCGCACAGCAGGAGACCGACGCTAAGCGCCAGTGGATCGCCGCTTTCGCCGAAGGTGGTATCCGTACCCGCGAGCAGGTATCAGCAGGAATGCGCCATGCCCGTGCCAGTGAATCACCGTTCTGGCCGTCACCAGGTCAATTCATCAAGTGGTGCAAAGACAGCAAGATGGTGCTTGGCGTGAGCATCGAAGATGTGATGGGGGAGTTTCACCGCTACGCCAAGGAGAAAAGCCTACAGCCTGGCGGACCAGAACAATTCCCGTGGCGCCACCCTGTCATGTACTGGATTGTGTGCGATACCAGGCGCGCGATGTACCAGCGTCAGTTAAGTGAGATTGAGGTTGAGAAACATGCGCGTAAGCTTCTTGAAGAATGGGCATCAAAGGTCGCGGCAGGTCATCAGATACCTGATCCGATTCTGAGCATCCAGGCGAAGCCAGAGCCTATAAAAACCCCTCCATACCCCGGTGGCAATACCTACCATCCGCCAGGTCGAAGTTTCGGATGTATGCCTAACGCGGCGACACTCGGAGGTATAACCCCGGCACAGTGGCTGATGGAGGAATACCGGCGAGGGAAGGCAGCAGGACTCATCAAGTAATACCGGCGCGGAAGCGCGTTTTTTTACGCCTCAATGTTTACCAAAAGGGTAATAAAATATGCGCAAGACTATTGATATTGATCCGTATATGGTTGTAAATTACCAATAAGGTAAAAATCATGCGAAAGACACTACAGGCACTTGGCCGGCTTAAAGCGGGCCAGATGAACAAAACCGAAACGTCCTACGCGCAACAGCTTGAACTGCGTAAGCGCTACGGGGAGATAGCCTGGTACCGGTTCGAAGGCATCAAGCTGCGTCTGGCTGACAACACGTTCTACACGCCTGACTTCGCCGTGATGCTGGCAAACGGCCAGATGGAATTGCATGAGGTGAAAGGGTTCTGGACTGACGATGCCAGGGTGAAAACCAAAGTCGCAGCCGACCAGTACCCATTCCGGATCATCGGAGTAACGAAGCTCCCGGCAAAATCCGGCGGCGGGTGGAAGGTCGAAGAGTTCTAAAACAACGATCTTCATTGATATCAATTGAATCAATAAGTTAAACAGGTAAGCGGGGGTAAGTATGGACTTTGATTTCGTGAATTACAGCCGGCGGTCACTGCTGCTGTTCGTGATGGTGGCAAACATCATTGGGTGGGTGGCAATCGTCGCCGTCCTGTATGTGGCTTATCTGGCGATCGAATGGGTGGCGGCATGAACATCGAAACAGTAAGCGAGCTCATTCAGTCGCTGGAGAGCGCAGGCGAGCTGTCGATCAGAGAGCAGAAGTTCCTGAGGCTGGCGAAAGCGTTTAAGCAGCTGGCTGCGGAGAATGTGGCGCTGAAAAAATCAGCGCCGGCACCGTTCAGTAAGCTGATGATGGAAGCGCTTGATACTTATCATTCGAAAGCTGACGACGTGCCTGAGTTGGCCATGCTGAGCGCATACGTAAAACTGCGCGATGGGCTAAAAACCCCCGCCACCGATCGCATCGTAGCCGGCTTTAAGGCTGATGGTGTAGCAGAACGGGAAAAGACCATCACATTCACGGCAGCTAAAAAGCGCACGCAGGATGGAGTAGCGTTAATCGCTATCGGAAAGCCTTATAAAATTCACAACGATGATGTGATCGGCGAGTTCTTCATCGGTGAGCGAGGTCGTTACGGCGTAATCACCATGGACAGACTCAATTACTTCGCAACGTCTGATGAATACGCATGGGTGTTTTCGCTGCGCGAGGGAGCCGACAAATGAGCAACCGTATCCCTAACTTCGGCTGGAACCGCCTGAAACTTGCAGCTCTCACTTATGAGCAACTGGCTCAACTGGAAGAGCAGGTGAAGGCCGAGCACGCCTGCAAAAACGGCATTCACCTCTTCGACAAAGCCGGTCAGCGCAAACTAGATGCCCTTAGCTGGGCCGTATACAACAAGCAGAAGGCGGAGCGTGCCGCATGACAACTGATATCATCGAACTGGCGCAGAGCCTGAAAGCTGCAGCAGAGAAGGCTACTCCGGGTGAATGGGTTTATTTTCCGAAAAATACCAGCATTGAGTATGACGTAGGCAGTGATGAATCTCAGGGCTCAATCCTCTATGTCGATAGTGGTGATTTCACCCAAGCTCAGACAGACAGGAATGGAGAGTTCATCGCCCTGGCTAACCCAAACAATGTCATCGCGCTGGTAGAGGCGCTGGAGAAGGCGCAGCGCTACATCGAGGAGTTGCGGGAGTGGAATGCTGGTCTGGCGCAGGAGTCATGCGAGCGACAGCAGCTGATTTCTGAGCTTGAACCTATCAGCGCAGCAGCCGAAAAACTGGTCCGCTGTAAAGGTCGCTATCACAGCGAGCAGAACTATCGAGCGCTGGCGGCGCTGTTTGGCGTGAAAACCCCAGACCTGCCGCCGCTGGAGCATGAAAACGTCCATTATGCCGACGCTGCAGAGATGGAGATTGCCGCACTGCGCCAGCGAATCTCCGGGCTGGAGTCCCGCACCGTCACCGTGAAGCTACCAGAGTCATTCAAGTTGGCTAAATCATCGAGCGGATTAAGGTACTACTACGCCGACGAGGTCGATGCAGCGATTATCGCCGCTGGCATTAAGGTGGAGACTGAGTGATGGGAATAACCGAAGGATTTTGCGCCGATTTGTATTGCGACTGTGAAGGTTGCCAGTCAGGGAAAATCTACCCGCAGGGGCAGGCTGATTTTATTGGCCGGAATATGACCGACATTTCTCAGCAGGCGCGCAAAGCTGGCTGGCGCATAAGCAAAGACCGCCAGCGCTGCTATGCGCCGGGCCACAAAATTTCACGGGGAGCCAACCAATGACCAAATCAGCCATAACCAGAGAGCGCCTGGAAAAAATTAACTCATGGCGTGAAACCTATGGCGCCGGAAGCAACGTAATGCTGCCAGCTGAGGAGGCCGAGGAGCTGGCTCGTATAGCGCTGGTCGCAATGGACAGCGAGCCGGTTGAGATGCCTCTCGACTACCTACAGGGACACAAAGACGGCCTGGAGCGGGCCTCCCAACTGGCAGAAGCCAATCACCCTGACACTGGAGACTGGCTTTACGATGACCCTATCGAGCTGGCAAAAGCCATTCGCAAAGGTCCAGATATGCCGCCAGCGCAGCCGGTAGCGTACAGCGAGCCGGTGGGGTGGACTGATGAAGAAGAACTGCGTGATGTAAATGTTGCTGGAATCGGCTATTTGTTTGGCATTGACCGAGAAGCGAATAAATTTGCCGACCCACGTCGCCAGATCATGCTCTATCGCCACGCGCAGCCAGCGCCGGTAGTGCCGGTAGGGCTTGAGCATTTGCGCGCCATTGTCGCTGACCCGCGGTTACTCCCCCGACGCAAGGAATGGATTGGCGGACAGCAATACAGCTACGTTTTGCTTGAAGAAGTTGAGGCCATTGTAGATGAAGCCTGCCGCGCCGCCCCTCAGTCACCCGGCAGTGAACCGGTCACCGTGCCGGGTAAATGGATTCCGGTAAGCGAGCAGATGCCGGTAGAGTTCGAAGCGGTTATCGCCTTTGATGGAGATCAGGTTTATGGCGAGGCTATGTATAGTTCCGGGGATGGATTTACCATTGACGGATATGACCCATGCGACAGGGTGCAATTGCAAAGCGTCACCCACTGGATGCCGCTGCCGGCAGCTCCGGAGGAGGTGAAAGGTGAGTGATATCTACGCATACCGCGATGACGCTGCTAACTGCGTAGTTCTCAAAGATGGCGAAAAGCTTTTCACGTTCACGCCTGAGCAGTGGTCAGTAATCTGCATGGCTGCCGACGCCGATATGGAAAATCGTCTCTATGCACTCGTACACGGTGAAACATTGCGTATCGAACGTGAGATGAAATGGAAAGAGAATCGCGAAAAGGGTGGCAGGAAGAATGGCTAAGACATCAGCAGAACGCAAGGCCGCGCAGCGCGCGCGGCAGTCTGCCGCCGGTGAGCGCAAAATTGAACTGGTGCTGGATGAACAGGAGCAGGAAATGCTGGCGCGTAATTGCGCTGCCCGGCGCCCTGGTCGCGATCCCTACGAAATGGCCGAGTACATCGCGCTGCTGATCCGCCAGGATGATGCCCGGGTGCGCGGCCGGATTAACGCCATCAGCAAACGCCGCTGTGGCAAGTGCGGCGATCAACTGCCGGTGGCATCCTGCCCTTGCGCTGGTGACTCTCAGTGCTGGGCCACTCTTGGCTGGCACGAAACAAAACTACCGCTGTGACATGTCACGACAGATTGACTAAATCCTCGCATGATTGTACTGTTTAAATATACAGTATTTTTATGTGAGGTCATCATGGGGTTTCCATCACCTGCCGCAGACTACGTTGAGCAAACGCTAACCGTTTCCCGCCTTTGTCAGTATGACGCCAACTGTCGCGCCCTGGAGACTGCCGCCGGTTATGCCATCGTCGATGTCTGCCGCAGGCCAAAGCAGGGTGATCATGTCCTTATCGCATATGCCGGGAAAACTGAATTCGCTGTCGTCCGTGGGCAGGCGCTGATCACTGATGATGGTGAGGCGCTGGAAGGGGAAGCCCTGGACGATGTTGAAGTGCGGGGTGTCGTTACCTACCTGATAAACCGGGCCGGGTGGGTGAGTGATGATGATATTCCGATCATGTAACATCGCTGGTGGCATGGTATTATTACCTAAAAGGTAATTATTTTCGGGGTGTTTACCATGCCAAAGGATCCGAAGCGCAAATCAACTCAGTACAAACCGTTGACGGTGATGCAGGAAGCCTACGCCCAGGAGTATGTGAAATGCCCTGAAAATCAGACGCAGGCGGCCATCAATGCCGGGTTCTCCCCAAAGTCTGCCCACGTCAAAGCCAGCACAATGATGCGTGATGAGCGTATCCAGAAACGAATCGCTGAGCTGATGGAGGAGCGCAACAAGCGCCTGCGCGTCAGCGCCGATTACGTGCTGCTGCGCCTGGTGGAAATCGACCAGATGGATGTGCTGGATATCCTGAACGATGACGGCGGGATGAAGCCGATCGCTGAATGGCCGAAGGTCTGGCGTACCTCTCTCAGTGCTATGGATATCGCTACCATCAAGACGACCCAGGCTTCTCTGCAAAAAGAGAATGGCGAGGCTGATCTCTCTGTTGAGGATGTCGAGCATATCCTGAAGAAGGTGAAATGGCCCGACAAGGTGAAGAACCTCGAGCTAATCGGTAAGCACGTCGACGTTAACGCGTTCAAAGAGCGCATGGAAGTTAACGTGAACGTCACTATCGCCGACCGCATGGCCGCCGCGCGCAAGCGCCTGAAAGAGCGCAATGGTGGTGACCAGTGACAGACGCCGCTTTATCCCCGGAAGAGCAGCTGAAAGAACAGCTGATCGAAGATATCGCCAGCTTCACCCATGACCCGCTGGGCTATGCGCTGTATGCGTTCCCGTGGGGCGAGGATGGCACAGAACTGGCGCACGCCTCCGGGCCGCGACAGTGGCAGGCTGACGCATTCCGCGAGATAGGCGAGCACCTGCAGAATCCCGCGACTCGTCACCAGCCGCTGATGATTTCCCGCGCATCCGGCCACGGCATCGGAAAATCTGCGTTCATCTCGATGCTGATTAACTGGGCCATGTCCACCTGTGAAGATTGCAAGGTGGTGGTGACCGCTAACACCGACAATCAGCTGCGCACTAAGACCTGGCCGGAAATCATCAAATGGTCGAACCTGGCTATCACGAAAGAGTGGTTCACCTGTACCGCCACCGCGATGTACAGCAACGATCCTGGCCATGACAAACGCTGGCGAGCCGATGCTATTCCCTGGTCTGAGCACAACACCGAGGCGTTTGCTGGCCTGCACAACGAGCGCAAGCGCATCGTTGTGGTGTTCGACGAAGCATCCAACATCGCGGATCTGGTCTGGGAGGTTGCCGAGGGTGCGCTGACGGACGAAGACACCGAAATCATTTGGGTGGCGTTCGGTAACCCGACGCGCAACACCGGGCGATTCCGGGAGTGCTTCCGCAAATATAAACACCGCTGGAAGTGCGCGCAGATCGACAGCCGCACCGTCGAAGGCACCAACAAGCAGCAGTTGCAGAAATGGGTGGACGACTACGGCGAGGACAGCGACTTTGTGAAGGTCCGCGTGCGGGGGATCTTCCCGGATGCATCAGAGCTGCAGTTTATCCCTACCGGCCTGACCGATGAGGCCATGAAGCGAGTCGTTACCGCGGCGCAGGTGGCCCACGCCCCGCGGATAATCGGCGTCGACCCGGCATATTCCGGCGTGGATGATGCAGTGATTTATCTCCGCCAGGGGCTGCACAGCAAAGTGCTCTGGACCGGCAACAAGACCACCGACGATCTGATTATGGCGAAGCGTATCGCTGACTTTGAGGACCAGTACCAGGCTGACGCGGTGTTTATCGACTTCGGATACGGCACAGGGCTGAAGTCCATCGGCGATGGCTGGGGCCGCACATGGCAGCTTGTGCCGTTCGGCGGCGCATCGGCAGATCCGCAGATGCTGAATAAGCGAGGCGAAATGTTCAACGCCTGTAAGACATGGCTCAAGCTCGGCGGCGCGCTGGACGACCAGGAGACGGCGGACGACCTGTCCGCAGCAGAGTACAAGGTGAGGGTGGACGGTAAGATCGTCATGGAGCCGAAAGAGGATATCAAAGAGCGTCTGGGCCGGTCGCCGGGCAAGGGTGATGCGCTGCTTCTGACATTCGCCTATCCAGTGACGAAGCGTTCAGATTTCCCTGCTGCCGGCGGAAAGCAGCCCAACGTGATCAGCGAGTACGACCCGTGGGCTTAATCCTTTCTGTTTTTGTTATCTTTGATAATATATTTTTTATTTATCTCATCATTTTTTAAGAGTGAATTGTCAATTTTTGTTTTGATGCTGTCATATAGATCTAACGGTTGCAAAGGAGCCGATTGCTGTCGATTGTGCTGTGATGCAATATCAAGATTGAATTGCGCCAATAAAGATTCTCTTGAGTTTTCAAGCTGGCTAATGCGCTCATTCTTCTCAGTGATAATTGAATTTGCGTCCTCAATATTTGATTTAAGGTTTTGAATTTCTTTATTTAAAAAATTTATTTTTTTACGTAACTCGTCTCGTTCACTGGTAAGCTCGCCCATTCTTGCCTGAGATTCAGTTATTTGTTCTTTCATTGATTGGATATCTTTTTCAGCGCCAGTTTTAACTCTGTCGTAAGTCACGTCATGCTTGGCCTTCAGGCGCTGCAATCGCGTGGAGCGTTGAATCATGCGCGCCTGTTTGAAATTCTCAATTGAATCTGCATTGTCAAGAGGCTTGCTTTGCCATTTCGTTATAGCATTATTAACCCATGGTAAACCAACACATAAAACAAGTGACGAGAATGCAGGTAAAATAATTACGCTCCACCAACTGCTATTTTGAGAAATATATTCTATTTTGTAATAAATTCCGTTATCAGCAAAAAACAAATAAAGTATTTGCTTCCAGTTAAATGCGCACCATGAAATTGCGAAAGCACCGAATGCAGGGTTCTTAACGCGATTCATTGCTGTGTTGAATGTCGATGTCGTGAATTCTTTAAGTGATTCTAACATGATAAGCCCATATGTTTTTTATGGGAGTATACCGATATGGTAGCGCTCAGTCACCAGGCAAAAAAATGCCCGGACGAACCGGGCGAAACAGGGATGATGGAAAATGCCGTCCATGGCTGGGTGTCACAGGGTTTACAGCATGAAGTCATCGCAATGGCGTCCTGCTGTAAAAAGGGCGGTAACTGCCACCGCCAAACTTGCACTGTAACTACGGGTATCACAGTCCTGAGGTGTGATTCTGGTGCAGCATGCAGGATTCGAACCTGCGACCAACCGCTTAGAAGGCGGTTGCTCTATCCGACTGAGCTAATGCCACAACGAAGAGAGCACTGATTACCACAGTGGACCGCCCGGCGAGGGAGGCGTTGCTTCCGCCAATGCTCTCATCGTTGCATCCTCGTCTCTTCCGAGGTGTCACACCGTACCGCCACGATGGTGAGTCGCTGTCGTGCATGCAGGGCATGGCTTGCACATTCCGGCTACCCGCTGGGCCATGTACCAAGGAGCCCTCGGACCGCTATCGGCGCATGTGCCATACGCCGGATGCTTTCACACCTGGAAGCGCACTCCGCCATCTGAGTAACGACAAAGCCACCAATGGAAGGGAATGGGGTGCGCTTTCATGTTGTGTTTACCAAAAAGGTAATAATTTATCGTCAAAAGGTCAATATACTACGACAAATAAATCATATGTGGTTAAATTGGTAATAATTTAAACGCGTATGGAGTATCGATATGTGCATTGGCAGCAAGCCTTCAGTACCTGCGGCACCAGAAGTTCAGGCGGCTCCGCAGGAGCAGGACCAGGCTGTAGTCGATTCCCGCGATGAAGAAACCAGGCGCCGTCGTGCGGCCGCCGGGCGTAGCTCTACGCTGCTGACCGGGGCGCAGGGCGACACTTCCACCGCCAATACCAGCGGTAAAACGCTGCTCGGTCAGTAACGGAGCGCGCAGAGATGGCGGAAACCGAAAAAGAGCGGCTGCTGAAGCAGCTCGCACAGCTGAAAAATGAGCGCACTTCGTTTGAGCCGCACTGGCGCGACCTGAGCGACTTCATCAACCCGCGTGGTTCCCGCTTCCTTACGTCTGACGTTAACCGTGACGATCGCCGCAACACGAAGATTGTTGACCCTACCGGCTCGCTCGCTCAGCGCATTCTGGCCAGCGGTATGATGTCAGGCATCACAAGCCCGGCCCGTCCGTGGTTCAAACTGGCAACGCCTGACCCTGACATGATGGACTACGGCCCAGTGAAGCTGTGGCTTGAAGTCGTTCAGCGTCGAATGAACGAAGTGTTCAACAAGTCTAATCTGTACCAGTCTCTTCCTGTCATGTACGCCAGCCTGGGTACTTTCGGTACCGCCGCCATGGCTGTACTGGAAGATGACCAGGATGTGATCCGCACAATGCCTTTCCCGATTGGCAGCTACTACCTGGCGAACAGCCCGCGTGGTAGCGTCGACACCTCATTCCGTCAGTTCTCTATGACCGTGCGCCAGTTGGTGCAGGAATTCGGTCTGGACAACGTGAGCACGTCCGTTAAGGGCATGTGGGATAACGGCACATATGAAGCGTGGGTGGAGGTTAACCACTGTATCACGCCAAACATCAACCGCGACAGCGGCAAGATGGACAGCAAGAACAAACCGTTCCGATCTGTCTATTTCGAGACAGGCGGCGACTCCGACAAGCTGCTGCGAGAATCAGGATTTGATGAATTCCCGATCCTTGCTCCGCGCTGGGAGGTTAACGGCGAGGATGTTTATGCATCTTCCTGCCCTGGAATGCTGGCACTTGGCCAGGTTAAAGCTCTTCAACTTGAGCAGAAACGCAAAAGCCAGCTGATCGACAAGGCCACCAACCCGCCGATGGTCGCTCCAACCTCGCTGAAAAATCAGCGTGTTTCTCTGTTGCCTGGCGACGTGACGTACATCGACGTGCTGAGCGGCCAGGACGGTTTCAAGCCTGCGTATCTGGTAAACCCGAATACCGCCGACCTGCTGGCTGACATTCAGGACACTAGGCAGACCATCAACAGCGCCTACTTTGTCGACCTCTTCATGATGCTGCAAAACATCAACACCCGCTCTATGCCGGTGGAAGCGGTGATCGAGATGAAGGAAGAGAAGCTGCTGATGCTTGGGCCGGTGCTGGAGCGTCTGAACGACGAGGCTCTCAACCCGCTTATCGATCGCGTGTTCTCCATTATGGCGCGCAAGAACATGCTTCCGCCTCCGCCTGACGTTATGCAGGGCATGCCGCTGCGCATTGAGTACATCTCCGTGATGGCGCAGGCGCAGAAATCTATCGGTCTTACCAGCCTGTCGCAGACCGTTGGCTTCATTGGCCAACTCGCACAGGCCAAGCCGGAAGCGCTGGACAAACTCAACGTGGATCAGGCCATCGATGCATTCGCGGAGATGTCCGGTGTCTCGCCGACAGTCATCGTTCCACAGGAACAGGTTGAGCAGGTTCGCGAGCAGCGCGCTCAGCAGCAGCAACAGCAGCAAATGGTGGCTATGGGCATGGCTGCTGCTCAGGGCGCCAAGACCCTCAGCGAAGCGCAGACGGCGGGTCCCAGCGTACTGACAGCGCTTTCTAACGCAGCAGGAGCGTCGCAGCAATGACGGACTTCGACGAAGAAAAACTGCGCATTCAGAACGAGCGGAAGAAGCACGACCTGGAGCAGCGCGAGAAGGATGACATCAAGTTCGTCATGGATAGCGAGCAGGGCCGCCGCGTCGTGTGGGGGCTACTGGAGAAAGGTCAGGTTTTCGGTACCTGCTTCAACGTAGACCCGCACATCACAGCATTCAACGAAGGGCAGCGCAACCTGGCTCTGGTTCTGTTTCAGCGCGTCATGATGCACTGCCCCGATCAGTATCTGAAGATGGCCGCAGAGGCCAGTGAACAGGAGTAACCATGAATTTATTTGAACGTTTGCTGCATCGCCGTCTTTGCAATGAGCAACCTGCTGATGGTGGCGCTGCACCGGCACCGTCTGAGCCACCCGCACCTGCTGCTGACCAGGCAAAACCAGAAGGCGATAAGCCACAGCATGGCGCTGAAGGTGACAAGCCTCAGGACGATAATCCCGCTGATGGTGATAAGCCAGCAGACAAGCCTGATGACAAAGAGCAGAAGCCAGAAGGCGCGCCGGAGAAATACGAATTCAAGCCAGCTGAAGGCCAGGAGCTTGATACTGCAGCGCTGGAGCAATTCGAGCCTATCGCGCGTGAGTTGAACCTGACTAATGAACAGGCTCAGAAGATGGTCGACCTGTACGGCACGAAGATCATGCCAATGGTGCAGAAGCAGCAGGCAGAAGCCTGGCAGAAAACCACTGAGCAGTGGGCCGCAGATGTTAAGGCTGACAAGGAGATCGGCGGTGACAAACTGACCGCAAACCTCAGCGCTGCGCAGCGTGCACTGGAACAATTCGGCGATCCAGAACTGAAAGAATACCTGGATTCAACCGGTCTGGGTAATCACCCGGCGCTTGTTAAAGCGTTTATCAAAGTCGGCAAGGCAATGTCAGAAGACAAGGTTGTCACCGGCGGTCATGAAAGCGGCGGCAGTGACCTTATCTCCGCCTTCTATCCCAAAAAGTGAGGTATGAAAAATGGCTTTAATCGGTCAAACTCTGCCATCGTTGCTTGACATCTACAATCGTACTGACAAGAACGGGCGAATCGCGCGCATCGTGGAGCAGTTGGCGAAAACCAACGACATCCTGACCGATGCGATCTATGTGCCGTGTAACGACGGCTCAAAGCATAAAACCACCATCCGCGCAGGTATTCCTGAGCCGGTATGGCGCCGCTATAACCAGGGCGTTCAGCCAACCAAAACCCAGACCGTGCCAGTGACCGATACAACCGGTATGTTGTACGACCTGGGCTTCGTTGATAAGGCTCTGGCGGACCGTTCAAATAACGCCGCCGCGTTCCGTGTTTCCGAAAACATGGGCAAGCTGCAGGGCTTCAACAATAAAGTCGCCCGCTACGCTATCTACGGCAACACCGATGCAGAGCCTGAGGCTTTCATGGGCCTGGCTCCGCGCTTCAATACGCTGAGCACCAGCAAAGCTGCAAGCGCAGAAAACGTATTCAGCGCCGGTGGTAGCGGATCTACCAACACTTCTATCTGGTTTATGTCATGGGGTGAGAACACTGCTCACATGATCTATCCGGAAGGCATGGTAGCTGGATTCCAGCATGAAGACCTTGGTGACGACCTGGTAAGTGACGGTAACGGCGGCCAGTTCCGTGCGTATCGTGACGAATTCAAGTGGGATCTTGGTCTGAGCGTGCGTGACTGGCGTTCAATTTCCCGCATCTGCAACATCGATGTGACCACACTGACCAAAGACGCATCAACTGGTGCTGACCTGATCAGCATGATGGTGGATGCATATTATGCCCGCGACGTGGCGATGCTGGGTGATGGAAAAGAAGTTATCTATGCCAACAAAACCATCCACGCATGGCTGCACAAACAGGCTATGAATGCCAAAAACGTAAACCTTACCATCGAAGAGTACGGCGGTAAGAAGATCGTTTCCTTCCTGGGCATTCCTATCCGTCGTGTGGATGCAATCCTCAACACTGAATCAGCCGTAACGGCGTAAGGAGAGAGAATCATGTTGCTTGATCAGCAGGCTTTGTTCTCCGCGGCTCAGGCCATTACGGCCACCGCGGTATCAACCAACGTTATTGACACCGGCTCCAGTAAGGATGTCGGTAAATATGGCGATATCCCGCTGCTGATTCAGGTTGTTGAGGCATTCAACAATCTGACCAGCCTGACCGTAACGGTGCAGACTGATGACAACTCGTCTTTCAGTTCTGCAACAGATGTGATCTCCATGGTCATTCCTCTGGCATCCCTGACCGTTGGTTACAAAACGCCGGTCATCACGCTGCCGATGAAGCTGGAGCGCTACATCCGACTTAACTACACCGTCACCGGTACCGCGCCGACCACTGGCAAAGTAACCGCTGGCATTGTTGGCGGGGTGCAGACCAATGTCTAAATATCGCGTCAAAGAACGCTCCTTCATTAACGGAAAGCTCTGCGAGCCTGGCGATATTGTGGAGTTTTCCGGGGAGGCTGGCAAAAACCTTATCCCTCATAACGACGGTGATGTCGTGGTGAAGGATGACGATCTGCCAACCAATGAAGAGCTTCAGGAACTGGACCAGCTTCGTACCATTTACGAAGAGATGTTCGGCGAAGCTCCGCATAAAAACACCAGCGCAAAAACTCTTAAAGAGAAGATTGATGCCCGGCGTAAAGAACTGGGCGTGTAAGCGCTCGATAAAGTGCTAAAAGCCGGGGCCATTCGGCCCCGCTTTTCTATAATGTGGGGGATTAAATGGCTTCCGTTATCGAGATCTGCAACCGGGCACTGAGCAACATCGGTAATAACCGGAGTATCAACAGCCTTGAAGAAGCCAGCAAAGAAGCCGGGCAATGCTCGCTGTATTACGAGTCGATTCGAGATGCTGTGCTGGCCGACTTTGACTGGAATTTTGCGACCAAGAATATCGCGCTGGCTGACACCAACAACCCGCCGCAGGACTGGGCATTCGCATACACGTATCCGACTGACTGCCTGAAGATTATTGAAATTCCGGTCCCCGGTGTTCGGTATCCAACGGCTGCTATGCGCGTGCAGTACGTGGTCGGCGCGGACAGCGCTGGCACGGGGCGCCTGATTTACACCGATCTGCCACAGGCCTGGCTTCGGTATGTTGCCCGCATCACCGACGTGAATATGTTCGATTCCATCTTCCAGGAGGCTCTATCCTGGCGCCTGGCCGCGGCTATTAACATGGTTCTCACGGGTAATGCCGACCTCGGCAATAACGCCCTGAGCATGTATAGCCGGATCATCCTCAGTGCTGGCTCTCACAGCATGAACGAATCGCAGGAACCGCAAATGCCTGACGATCCGTTTACCGTAGCGAGGATGTGCTGATGGCTGTTAGCTGGATACAACCGAGCTTCTCAGGTGGCGAAATTGCCCCATCGCTCTATGGCCGCATCGATATGGCGAAGTACCAGGTGGCGCTGCGCAAGTGCGATAACTTTATTGTGCGGCAGTATGGCGGGGTAGAGAACCGCCCGGGAACGCAATTCATCGCCGCGGCGAAATACCCGGATCGCAAATGTCGCCTGATACCTTTCCAGTTTTCGACGGTGCAGACCTATGCGCTGGAGTTTGGCCACAATTACATGCGCGTCATCAAAGACGGCGGCCTGGTGCTGACCACCGGCGATGTGATTTACGAGCTGGCGACGCCTTATACAGAAAATGATGTTTTCGGCCTGAAATTCACCCAAAGCGCCGACGTGATGACGATCGTGCATCCTTCCTATCCGCCTAAAGAATTGCGCCGTTACGCGCATGACAACTGGCAGATCGTCGATGTGCAGACAACTAACGGCCCGTTTGAAGATATCAACGTCGACGAGTCCAAAACTGTCTGGGCCAGCGCTACCACTGGCACAATCACGCTTACCTCGAGCTCTGCAATATTCGGCGCCGAGCAGGTCGGAAAGCTGTTCTACCTTGAGCAGCCAGCCGTTGACTCTGTACCGGTATGGGAAACAAGCAAGAGCACATCGATCGAGGATATCCGGCGCGCCGACAGCAACTACTATCGCGCCAATACCGAAGGAAAAACCGGGACGTTGCGCCCATCACACACTGAAGGTATGGCGTGGGATGGCTGGGGTGGGACCGGCGATGATGATACAGGCGTGCAGTGGGAATACCTGCATAGTGGTTTTGGCATTGTGCGGATCACTGCCGTCTCCGGTGACGGGCTGACTGCAACCGCTGATGTGGTTTCTCGTATCCCTGAGAACGTTGTCGGGGCTGACAAGGCCAGCTACAAGTGGGCGCGCTATGCGTGGAACAGCGTCAATGGCTATCCGGCGACGGTCGTCTACTACCAGCAGAGGCTGTATTTCGCTGCATCCCCTGCTTATCCGCAAACCATCTGGGCCAGCCGTACCGGTGACTATAAAGACTTCGGCAAGAGCAACCCGACGCAGGACGATGACAGGATCGTTTATACCTACGCTGGTCGGCAGGTTAACGAAATTCGTCACCTTATCGATGTCGGATCGCTGGTTGTTCTGACCTCTGGCGGTGAGTTTGTTGTGACCGGTGACCAGAATAAAGTGCTTACGCCGTCTGCATTCTCCCTGAGTTCTCAGGGCTCAAACGGCTGCAGCGATGTGCCTCCTATCGCGGTTTCGAATATCGCGCTCTTTATCCAGGAGAAGGGCAGCGTCGTGCGGGATCTGGCCTACTCGTTTGATGTTGATGGATTCCAGGGCAACGACCTGACAATCCTTGCTAATCACCTTTTCCAGAAGCGCAGCATTGTCGACTGGGCATTTTGTATTGTCCCGTTCTCCAGCGCGTTCTGCGTGCGTGACGATGGAAAATTGCTGGTGCTGACCTATCTGCGTGATCAGCAGGTTTTCGCCTGGTCTCCGCAATCCAGCGCCGGGAAATATGAGAGCACTTGCGGTATCAGTGAAGGCAGCGAGGATGCGATCTATTTCGTGGTTAACCGCACCATCAACGGCCAGACGAAACGCTATATCGAGAGGCTGGCAAGCCGCCAGTTCACCGATGACCTTGACGCTTTCTTTGTCGACAGCGGACTGACCTATGACGGACGCAATACAGGCAGCCGGACGGCGACTATCGGCGGTGGAAGCGGGGACTGGAGCTATCAGGTGCCGTATACCCTGACGATGAGCGGAGCCAGCTATTTTACCGCTGGAGACGTCGGCGCACAGATCCAGTTCCCCTACACAGGAACCGATCCTGAAGATGGTAGCGCCGTCGCCATGCAGCTGCGCTGCGACATAATTTCGGTTGAAAGCGGCAACTCGGTAACCGTCACAGCTAACAGAAATATTCCTCCTGTCCTGCGTAATGCCGCCACCACTAACTGGTATATGGCCCGCCAGACATTCGCCGGACTCGATCACCTTGAAGGGCAGACCGTCAATGTACTGTCCGACGCCAGTGTAGAGCCGCAGAAAGTCGTCACCGGCGGCGCCGTTACGCTGGAGAAACCCGGCGCCGTGGTCCACATCGGCCTGCCGATTAACGCCCAGTTTGAAACCCTGGACATCAATATTAACGGGCAGGAGACGCTGCTCGATAAGAAACAGCTGATCAATTCCGTGACGCTGGTGGTCAACGCCAGCCGAGGCATCTGGGCATCAACTCCAGGCGGCCAGTGGTACGAATACCCTCAGCGCGAGTTTGAGTTTTACGACGATCCGGTTGATGACGCCACAGGCAAAGTAGAGGTCAAACTCGACAGCAACTGGGATAAAAATGGGCGGGTAAAAATCCGTCAGACTGACCCGCTGCCGCTTTCTGTGCTGGCGGTGATCCCTCGCATTACCGTGGGAGGCTTTTAATGATTAACGCTCAGATAGTCCCGGCCACCGCAGAGCACATCGCTGAAATTATCCCCCGCGTGCGCCTGGCAGACATCGAAGAGTTTGCCGCCACGAATGGCTGGAGTGCTGCCCGTGTTCTGGAATGTGGCCTTCGCACATCAACCTTCTGCTGTGCCGGTTTGATAAATGGCCGCGTTGTCACCGTATTTGGCGTGGCGCCCGCTTCAATGATTGGCGGCAGCGGGATCCCCTGGCTTGTCGGCACGGATGATCTGGAGCGCTATCAGCGCACATTTCTGCGCCGCTGCCGGAAGGTGGTTGCTGCAATGCTGTCCGTCTATCCGTATCTCGAAAATTATGTCGATGCCCGTAACCACGTCGCAAAAGTGTGGCTGCACTGGCTCGGTTTTACCCTGGAAGACCCGGCGCCGTATGGTGTGCTCGGCCTGCCGTTTCACCGCTTTTACATGGAGAAAAACTGATGTGTGATCCGACTATCGCCGCGGGCGCGACTTTAGCGCTCAGCGGCCTGTCTGCATATAACCAGTATCAGCAGGGTAAATATACTGCCGCGGTTGCTCAGCAGAATGCTGATGTCGCAACTGCCCAGGCTAATGACGCCATAAATCGCGGTAACGCGGAGGCTGATCAGCGTCGTCGTGAGACCCGGCAGCGGCAGGGCACGCAGGCGGCAATAATGGGCGCAACTGGTGCTGATATGAGCTCAGGATCTGCGCTGGATATTTTCGGGGATACGGCGCAGTTTGGCGCACTGGATGCTCTGACGACCGTCAATAATGCTCAGCGAGAAGCTTACGGATATCAGACGCAGGCGGCTAACTATGAAGCGCAGGCAAGCGCGGCTAAAAGCTCAGGAACTATTGGCGCGGCGACAACGCTGCTTACTGCGCCACTGAAAGCCTATGGCGCTTATCAGTCATTCGGCGGAACCTGGAACCCGTTCACGCAGAGTAAGGCCGCACCAATTTCTGCTGCCATCGGCACGCCTACCGGTCGATAAGGAGAGAACTATGCCAGTTGTACCAACAGTCGCCGGTCGTCAGGTTGAAAGCCGCGGCGTGCAGACCGGAGGTTTTCAGGCCGTCGCTCAACCAAACGCCGGCGATGCGCTGCTGAGCGCAGGAAGCCAGGCGCTTGACGTGTTCGGCCAGGCTAAACAGCGCGCTGATGTCGCTATGGCTCAGGATGCATCGCTGCAACTGACACAGACCGCAAGCGATCTGATGACCAACCCGCAGAATGGCCTGCTTAACCTGCAGGGTAAAAATGCCCTCGGCAAGGGGCAGGAATACACCCAGCTTTTTGACGCAAAGGCTCAGGAGCTGGCGATGCAGTTGCCGGAGTCGGCGCGCCAGGGATTCCTGCAGCAGGCTCAGCAGCAGCGCATCCAGTTTACGTCTCAGGCTGGCCGGCATGAGATAGGGCAGCTCAATGCGTATGAAGAGGGGCAGTTCCAGGCGACGCTTACCACCGGCGCCAAAACCGCTTCGGCGATGTACGGCGATAACGCCAACTATGTGCTGGCTAATCAGCAGGCGTTTCAGCAAATAGAAAGCTTCGGCGCTGCACATGGGTGGAGCCCTGAGCAGATCCAGGCCAAAAAGGTGGAATTCAAAGAGAAGGTAGCTGATGGCGCGCTTTCTCAGTGGTCAGCAAATAACGCGATCGGATTCATTCAGAGCAACGGTGAGCTGAGCGATACGGCCGCCGGTTCACGGCGGGCTACTGTTAACCCTTATGGTGGTGAGCCATCATCTACGAAAGGAATGGTTACCCAGGGGAACATTAACTTATTCAACCGACCATCTGTAAAAAACGAAGATGGTACTATCAGCACGGTAAGAACTATTTCCATAGGCACAGATGCTGGTGAAGTCCTGATACCAACGGTCAGTGATGACGGTAAATTACTTTCAGATGATGAAGCAATCGCGCTATATGAAAAAACAGGAAAGCACCTTGGAATATTTGATAATCCTGATGATGCGACTGCATATGCTGAAAAGTTGCATGAGCAGCAAGATCAGTATTATGTGAAAGGTGATAGCGGCGATACCAGGGGTATCCGCAACAACAACCCGGGGAACCTAGAAGCCAGCTCATCAAACCCATGGGTAGGGCAGACTGGTAGTGATGGCCGGTTTGCAAAATTCGAGACTCCGGAACATGGGATCCGTGCGCTGGGGCGCAACCTCATATCCTACCAGCGGCAGGGGATTGATACCGTTGGCGAGATCATTAACCGTTGGGCGCCGCCGTCTGACAATAACGACACAGCTGCATACATCAAAGCGGTTTGCGCGCAGTTAGGCGTAACGGCAAACCAGCCGCTTGATGCATCAAACCCTGATACGCTGCAGGCGCTCTGCGCCGCCATCATTAAGCATGAAAACGGCACGCAACCATACAGTCCTGACCAGCTATCAACCGGCGTCAGCGCCGCGCTGGGCCTCACTCAGTTGCCGACCAGCAATAAACGCTACACCGGCAATGCAGCATTCGACGCCGCCACGCCGGAAGCGCAGGCCACTTTTCTGCGCCAGGCTGACCAGATCCGCCGGCAGCAGCAGGCCGAATACAGAACGGTTATCGATAGCCAGGTTCGCGACGCCACCGCGGCTTACATGCGAGGTGTTGAGTTCCCAAACCCGCCAGGGGAAGCTGATTTTATGGCTGCCTACGGCGTGCGGGAGGGAAACCAGCGTTACACCGAATTCAGGAATACGCAGATTGCCGGGCAGTACATTGGCTCATTCCGCAACATGCCGACCAGCAGCATCACAGCCTACGTCAATCAGTTGAAGCCAACGCCGGAACAGACAGGGGAGGGTTATGCGTCTCGGGCCGCGCTTTATGACAATGTTGTCACCGCTGCTACCCAGGTGATTAAACAGCGTCAGGCTGATCCTATTCAGTTTTCTCTGTCTTCCGGCCAGAGTAAGCCTATAGACATGACCAACCAAAATAACTTTGGCCAGAGCATTGCGCTGCGTGCATCCCAGGCAGCCGAACTGGCAAAATCATACGGCACGCCGTTAACTTTTTTTTCAAAAGAAGAGGCCAGCCAGATCGGGACATTCTTCCGCGATGCCCCAGTTTCACAGCAGTCTGCATACCTTGATACGATCAGACAAAGCACCGGTGGAGGGAAGGTCTATATGGCTGCACTGCAACAAATAAGCGCCAATGCCCCTTCTGCTGCGGTCGCCGGTATCCTGATGGATAAGCCTGGCGGAATTGTTGCTAAGAAAAGTTGGTTCAGCTCTGACATTACTGTATCTCCGGAATCAGCCGCCCAAACCATTCTTTCAGGCTCAGCAGCACGTAGAGGAACCAAAGACGCCAAAGGCATTGCTATGCCAAAGGATACAGAATTGCTGCCTGATTTTACTGACATAGTAAAAGATGCATTCGCTGGTGATTCAGACGGTGCTTCTATGGCCTATGACATCGCCAAAGACTACTACGCAGGAATCATGGCAAAGAAAGGTGTTGTCTCTGGTGAGGTGGATAGATCGGTCTGGAAACAGGCTGTTAACGTAGCCACTGGCGGTGTGCATGACTATAACGGCATGGGAAGCGTTTTATTGCCGTGGGGTATGTCAGCTGATCAATTCGATAAGCAGGTTGATCAGGCATGGAAATCCCAGGTTATCGATGCCGGCATTAAAGCGCCACCAGGCCAGTATGGTTTGCAGAGTTATGGCGACAGTCAGTATCTCGTGAAACTTGGTACCGGATACCTTCTGAAACAGGACGGAACACCGGTAGTTATCGATCTCACGCAGCAGCGGCAGCGCTTCTCTGGAGATATCCCTCAATGAGTTACTTCGGACTTAACCCGGTAAACCAGAATCAACAGCTGGATGATGCAGCTTCAAATCCTGCTGGATTCAACAGTGATGTGGGTTTCTTCGATAATGCAGCCGGCGCTGGCCTGTCTGGTCTCTATTCTGGCCTGGTAGCTAAACCAGATCAGTTACTCTGGGCAGGAATGGACAAGCTGGTTTCACCTATCGCCAAATTCGTAAACGAAAACACCTCAGTAAACGATACGTCTGCGGAATACATTGCCGAGCAAAGAAAACTGGCACAGCAGCAAGTTAAGCGCCTGACACCAGACGCGGCCACTACAGGAACAGCTGGGCAGATCCTGCATGGACTGTTCGATATGGGTGGGCAGGCTGTAGTTGGTTCACTACTTGCTGGCCCTGCCGGCGGTGCGGCGGCAGTGACATCCCTGCAGGGGTTTTCAGAGTATGAGCGCCTTACTGCGCAGGGCGTAGATTTCAGGACGGCGCAGGAAGCAGGACTGGTGCAGGGTATCACTGCTGGTGCAGGAACCCTAATCCCAATGAGCCTTGGCTTGCGTGCTGGTGGCGCATTAGCGGAAGGGGTTGGCGCACAGCTGGCGAGAACTGGTGAAAGTGCAGTACGCAGTGCGGCGGCTACCGCAGCGCGAGCAACTCCTGACATTGCCTATGCAGCTGGAACTAACATTGCCTTTGGCATGGCTCAGCGCGGGTTGACTGCGCAGACGCTGCGTGATGGTGGCTATACCGAGATGGCTAATCAGTACGATGTATTTGATCGCCAGGCCATAGCTATTGACGCAGTGCTCGGTGTCGCTTTCGGCGGTATAGGCCGCTTTATTAATGCCAGAGGTGAATCGGTAAATACACCAGAGTTCGCGCCAGAAGATGTGGACGCGGCCCTTTCTGCCAACGCCGCACATCATGCTGAGATCGATGTAGCTCCAGGCGTACCGGTCAACGTTCTTTCACGTGATGCTCACATTCAGGCTTTACAGAAAGCCATGAGAGATGTCAGTGAGGGCCGTGCAGTGGATGTTGCCAGTATTGCCGAGCCCGCCTCATTCAGTGATATACCAGGGCGCCGCAGTTTGATTGCGCAGTCCATCGATGAGGTTCTTTTTCAGGCGGATGAAGGTTCTGCGGCGCGTGCAATTGAGACAAGGATTCTTGAAGAGCAGGCCGCGCAGGTTTTACCGCGCGGGGATCGTCAGGTTTACCAGTCTGAGATCGCCAACAGTCAGCGCATTATTGATAACCTGACAGAACAGCGTAACCAAATCCTTTCTGAAGAGCCTAAGGGAAGCGGAAAGCAACTGGCGCAGTCACGCGCTGATAAGCAATCCAGATTGCGCGACCTTGATCAGCGAATCACCGAGGCACAAGGACGCCTCGAATTCTCCCGTGAAGCGCTGGCACCGCATGAGCCTGGCGGGGCGATATTTGAGGCGAGGGCAGAACTTGCTCGCCGCCAGCAGGCCGAGGCGGATCTGAAAGCGCAGGCTCTTTCATTCTATAAAACTGCAGAAGTGCGCAGTGCTGACGAGGCTGCCCCGTTTGATACTGCTGCATCTTTACGCCAGGCAGAGCAGAAACCAACGGCGGAGCAGGCCGGTGATATGGATCTTCGCATTGCCGAGGACTCGTTAAACGAATCGCCGGATATGGTGATCACCGTTCTTGATGAAGATGGTAACCCGCAGTCGCGTAGCGCTCGCGAGGTGCTTGATGAAGCCAGCAGAGAAAACGAACAGGCAATTCAGGATTCCAGCCTGTTTGATGTCGCCGTAGCATGTTTCTTGAGAGGATAGTTGAATGAGACAGGAATGTATTCAGGCAGTACAGCAGGCGGCGCAGAGAACCCTGACAGCCAGAGAAATTCAGAACATTGAGGACCGCATATACCGAAATATGCGGTCGCTGGCGCGTGATGATCCTGCATCATGGCGGCAACTTACTGATGCAGAGCGACTGCGTCGAGCCGGGCAGTTAGCTGCTGACGAACTGCAGCAGGAGGCAGCACTTAAGAAACGCCGGGTAGCGCTGACTATAGCAGCACGCCAGCGGCTGGATAATTTTATCAATAGCTATCATGGCGCGGATGGAAAGTTGGGCGCTCTCAATCGCACGATTGCATTCAGCGCAGACGGGAAATCTAATTTTCTGTCAGTAGAATCACGCACGAAAGCAACCCGCGACTATGCTCTTAGCCAGTTGCAGGAAGCCTTCGAAGCCGTGGATCCGCGTTTCTTTGGTTTATTCGAGGATGAGTCCGGAGTACGTGACCTCATTTTTGAGATCCGCGGGCAAAAGACCGGGAATGTCAAAGCCAGTAAGGGCGCAAAAGCCTGGGGTGAAGTCACCGAACTATTGCGGCGCAGATTCAATGATGCGGGTGGTGACATCGGCTACCTGGAAAACTGGGGTATCCCGCAACATCACTCGATGGAAAAAGTTGGCAAGGTATCGCGGGATAAATGGGTGAGCGACGTTATCGGGAAGCTTGACCGCAAATATTATACTCGCGCTGATGGGCAGCTAATGAATGATTCAGAGTTATCAGCGTTCCTTGGTGAAGCTTATAACACTATCGCTACCGGCGGCCTGAACAAGCTCAGTGATACAGGAATGCGGATATCTGGTGCGCGCGCTAATCGCGGTAACGCATCGCGACAGATCCACTTTAAAGACGCTGACTCATACCTCCAGTATCAGCAACTTTATGGCGATCGCTCCCTGTGGGAAATAATGGTGCATCATCTGGAAAGCATCAGCAAAGATATTGCGCTGGTAGAAACTTACGGGCCGAACCCGGATCACGTATTCCGTTCTATTCTCGACGAAGTCACATCAGAAACGGCAACTGCTAATCCTCAGCGCGCCGGGCGTGTAAAGCGCCTGGCTAACAGCACTGAAAATCTTTACAACTTCATTTCCGGGAAAACACAACCGATAGCGAATCCGCATATCGCCAGATGGTCTGACAATATCCGTAACTGGCTGGTGGCCAGCCGTCTTGGCTCCGCCCTGCTCGCATCCTTCTCTGATCTCGGCACTATGTACCTGTCAGCAAAGGTCACTAATCTGCCAATGAACCAGCTATTCCGTAACCAGCTGGAGGCGATGGACCCGACGAATCGTACAGAGCTGGCACGTGCTCGCCGGGCCGGACTGGCGATGGAATCATTGCTTGGCAGTGTAAACCGATGGGCGATGGATAACATGGGGCCGTCTGTTTCGCGCTGGTCGGCAACGGCGGTAATGCGCGCCAGCGGGCTTACGGCTTGGTCAGATGCGCATAAGCGCGCTTATGGCGTAACTATGATGGGTAGTCTTGGTGATGTCGTCACCAGAACGCCTGATCTGCGCAGCCTCGATGATGCTGATTTTCGCATTCTGAAAAGCAAAGGGATCACCGAGACCGACTGGAGCGTGTGGAAACTGGCACAGCAGGAGGACTGGGGTAAAGGCAATAATACGATGCTGACCCCGGAAAGTATCATGCGCATTCCTGATTCTGCCGTACAGCACCTTGGATCGCCAGAGCGTGTAAAATTCGAGGCTATGCGTAAGCTGCTTGGGGCTGTCACCGAAGAAGTTGATATGGCAGTTATAACTCCTGGTGCACGCGAACAGATGCTGACCGGCTCTGGTATTCAGCGCGGAACATGGAAAGGGGAATTAACCCGCAGCGTATTCCTCTTCAAGTCATTCCCGATATCAGTCGTCATGCGCCACTGGTCACGAGCTATGGGAATGCCATCAGCTGGGGGGCGAGCAGCTTACATTGCGACATTTATTGCCAGCACGACAATCCTTGGCGCGCTATCTCAGCAACTCAATGATATGGCTTCAGGTCGTAACCCGAGAGATATGGCTGGTAAAGATGCCGCTAAATTTTGGCTTGGCGCATTGCTGAAAGGCGGTGGTCTTGGCCTGTACGGTGATTTCCTGTTGTCTGATCACACACGGTACGGAAGCGGTGCGCTGGCGTCAATGCTCGGACCGGTAGCTGGTCTTGTTGATGATGTCATTAAGATCGGACAGGGTATACCCCTCAATGCTGTGGAAGGAAAAAATGAGCAAACTGGAGGTGATCTGGTTAAGCTTGGCAAAGGCCTGACGCCTGGTGCTAATATCTGGTATCTAAAGGCAGCGCTGGACCATATGATATTTAACCAGATGCAGGAGTATTTCTCCCCTGGCTATCTGCGCAAGATGGAGCAGCGTTCGAAGAAAGAATTTAACCAAACATACTGGTGGCGCCCACAGGACACACTGCCTCAGTGAGGGTATATGGAATTAGAGAAAATTGTTGAGCTTCAGAGTAAATACTATGAGCATAAGCGTAGTGCAACTATCGGGCTGTATATAATCCTCGTTGGTGTAATCCTAATAGTGGTGAATATACTTGGATGGTCACATGAAACTCAAATTATTCAAGGCGTTGTTTTGGGTGGCGGGCTTGTGTATTGGGGGATGCACTTCGAAAAATATTCAAAGTTGTATAAGCAACTAGATATCCTATGCCTGCAAAGGTATGGGAAAGGCTATGAAAATTCTCTATCAGAGATCGTCTCTGATAGATATGGAAAAAAAGATAGGTGACTACATGCAAGCTATTGGTTTTATCGTTTACATCGTGGTGGGGCTTTTCCAACTGGCGGCTATCATGGCTGGACTAGAATCGTGGTGGGGGTTGCACTGGATAATAGCTGCGCCAATAGCATTCATCATTAGCTATATACCACTAGTTGGGTCTATCGTGGGAATGGTAGGAGCTATGGATGTTTGGCGATGGGAGTGGTGGCAGGCTGGGCTTCTTTTCTTTGGTGGCCTGGTTTTTGCTATTGCCTGCGGAGGAATGTCTTCGTTCTTCGAATGGCTATCATTCAGGAAAAGAGTGTGACATGTCACAGCGCCACCCATTAAAAAGCCCGCTATGCGGGCTTTAAGTTAATGGAGTTTTTCTTTGCTAATTACCAGAAGGCGGTGGGTATGAATATCTTGGTCATTACCCCAGCAGAAGTCAGCCCATACGCTATAGAAATCATCCCATGATGTCATAAACGTTAATGGACGATCCATTTCAGTCCCATCAGAAACGTATACATGATAACCATTAGTGGTTATAGCCCATGAGATCATTCGTTCCCAGAATCTTCTGCCATCTAACGTTTGCTGCTCGTCAGATACCACTATCGCATAGTGTTCAAGGAAGAACGCGAAGAAGATCTGAGGCAGGCCATGTACAGCTCGGTCATGAATCACGTTAGGCGTACGCCAGACTAAAATCTGAGTACAACTTTTTCTGGTTTCAACAATGTCTTCGCGGAAAATCAGTTTTACCGCGTAGACTGTCTCAGGATTTTCGCTGTCTGTGATCAGCCTGTAATGGTCATCTCTGATCGACTTAACAAGGCGATAACCATATGGCGTAGTAAACCCTGGCAGAGTAAAGTCATTCACACCTTTTGCAATGTAGTCTTCGGTGTGAGTAACATTTCTCTCCGACATGTTCAGTTTTCTGTCGAAATCTGCTTCAGGGATTATGTATGGCATCGCTTTTCTTATCGTGTTCAGGTTCATTTCGTCCTCCATGTTGTGTGTCGGACGTATCAGGCATCTAAAAGGTGCTCAACAAAAGGTTGAATACCTTTGGGCTAAATATACTCACAGGTATTGTTGGTTGCAAGATGAGCAGAGCAATAAAAACGCGATATCAATAGATATGAATAGGTTACGTGTCATGGTTTTTAAGGCGCTTCCCTGCGCCAGCAGCCTCAGTAACCCTTGGCCTTAGCCATCACGTACTGAGCATGCGTCTCTATGTCGCGCAGTACGGTGCCGATACCAACAATGTAGCTGAGCATGGCCGTGACCTCCGCCGCCGCGCCGGATACGTCATGCCCGTCAGCATCGAGTTCGCGGAGCAGCTTCATCACCATTGAGCTTTTCGCCAGTTCACGCAGGCCATCAGGTGAATGGATGTGATCCTGATAGCGTCGGTTAAGAGGGAAGGTGTAGTGCTTCTGCTCGACCTGCAATGCATCCATGATCGCCGGCAACATGCTGCTGGTCATCTCCTGCGCCAGCATGCGGGCTTTATCAGCCTGGGATAGTTCTTCCCGAACGTAGCGGCCAGTCTTGCGGATCTGCGGCAGCACCTCGCTGGTTACCCATTTGCGGAAGCGGTAGGGGATGGTGCCAGGCGTCACCGCATCGCGGCAGCGGAGGATAAGAGTGTAGAGGCCAGACTCGGAGATGATAACTGATTCCTGCTCACCACCAAGGGTGTCGGTTGAGCCGACGCCCTTCTCATCATCATCAAGTTTGCGAACTGCATCACGATGGTTTGCGATGCCAATCGCGCGGCAAACATCGGATGCAAAAAACCAAGGATTGCCATCGATCATAATGGCGCGAATAGCTGAGTCGGATTCGAAATTGAAAATAGAAGTTTTGGTGTTCATTGTGATACCCCGCTTAGTAGAGTTATCACCACCGCAACGCCAATTACTGGTGGTGAACTGAACGGAGTTGGCGTACCGGCCTAAACGGATACCGGCGTCCTTTCGGACCCCCGCCCAGCCCACCATTGGATAGGTGCGTCAGAGCGCGTGCACAAAAAAACACGCAGTGCGCGTGTTGTGCGCCGTTTAGTTATCCGGGACGCCAATCCCGGCACCGGAATTTGCCAGTGCCTGATTACTATGGCACAAGAAATATGCGTTGTAAATTTACCATTTTGGTAATAATAAACCCATCGTTATTTTTATTTCAATCACTATCTGAGTTGTTGCCGCAACTGCATGGCGCAGAAATCCAGGTGTGTTTGCAGCTCCCGCATCGACAACTGCGAGCTAGTCACGTAGTTAACCAGTGCCACCAGTTCCGCCGCCGCACCGCTGACATCGTGGCCGTCTCGCTCCATCTCCCTGAGCAACTCCATCAGCTGTGATTTTACAACCAGGGATCTGACCCCTTCCGGGGTGTGAATACGATCCGCAAAACCTTCGTCGACAGGATACTGGTACCGCTCTGGCATTATGAATACTCCCATAAATACTGTATATATATACATATATCAAAAGCTAACAAAGTTTTCCAGAGCTCTTTTGTTTACCTTAATGGTAATGTTTTTGCTCGTTTAGATCTGTTTTATTCATATATGGTTTAATGGGTAATAGAATGATCTCCAGTGTGGCGCGCCGGGCGCTGCGACATCCGGAGATTTCATATGACGGTCTCAACCGAAGTCGACCATAATGACTACACAGGGAACGGCGTTACCACATCTTTCCCGTACACGTTCCGCATCTTCAAGAAGTCAGATCTCACCGTCCAGGTCGCTGACCTTAACGAAAATATTACGGTGCTGACTCTGGATACCGATTACTCCGTTACCGGGGCGGGTACCTATTCTGGCGGGAATGTCGTGCTGATGTCACCGTTGGCCAACGGATGGCAGATTTCTATCTCGCGTGACCTTCCAGTTACCCAGGAGACTGACCTTCGTAACCAGGGGAAGTTCTTCGCAGAGGTTCATGAGGATGCGTTCGACAAGCTGACCATGCTTATCCAGCAATGCTTCAGCTTTCTCCGACTGGCGCTGCGCAAGCCGTCGTTCATCGCTAACTATTACGACGCACTCAACAACCGTATTCGTAACCTGCGTGACCCGTCACAGGCGCAGGATGCGGCCACGAAGAGATATACTGATGCACTTTATAATGATGCGATTATACATGCTGACGAAAACTTCAATAAATCAGTAAGGGTTACTGACTCTTCAATACCTTCTCTACCTGGAATTGCGAGCAGAAGAAATAAAATTCTTGCATTCAACAATGAAGGTAATCCAATAGTTGTGTTGCCTGAGTCTGGCTCAGCTGCAGATGTATTAATAGAGCTTGGATCAAGTGCGATACCTGGCTCTTCACTTGTAATGCATTCCGATGGTAAAACCGTTCAGCAATATATAAATATTTTAAATCGCAGAACCAGTTTTGTAATGCCAGAGGACTTTGCAGGAACGGATACCCAGCAACTTTTAGCGGCCTTAAGCTATGCAAAGACAAACGGTATCGGGCGTATTGAACTCATCGCGGGGAAAACATACACGCTGACCGGTACCGTCGGGCTGGATATTGACCTTGGATATTTCTCGTTTGGTTGTAATTTTGGTCGTGCGACCATTGATTCTACAGGCTTTACTGGTGACGGTGCTGTTTGGGTTCATTCATCTGCTCCGTACAATGATGGAAACAGAGTTCACTCAAATAAAATGAGAGGGGTTGAATTTAAAGGGACGATAAATGAAATCGGACAGTCTTTGATTATCATTGGCAACAAAAATAATACCGCCAATGGTACATACAACGGCGATTGCCATATTGAGGATTGCAGCTTTAAAACTTGCGACAAGGTTCTTCTAGCTACTAACAGCACATGGCGCTATAAATTTATAAATTGCGGATTTACAAATGAAATGACCGGGGGAACTCATATAATGCATTTCCCAGCCGGCCTAGCTGATTCAGGGGAGAGCGTGAGTTTTGTTAACTGTAAAATATATGACACAAAGCGAGCATTATTAGCTGTGGACTGTGCTAACTTTGCTATAGGTATGCCAGGAACATCGGTTCTTAACTGCCCCATAGAAATTAATGGTGCTGGCGCTCTTATTATTCTTGATTCCGCTGCAAACATCGAAAACCCGGGAGCTACAGCATGGTACCGTTATGCCAAAGTCACCGGTGTTGCAGCTCGTCTTGTTATGAATGGATGTACACTTGTTTGCAATCAACCTTCTCTACAGTTGCAACCTTTATTTGAAGTAACACCAAATGCTTTTATCGACTACAGTCATGTTAAATCTCCCGGGAACAACTATCCATTCCAGAATGGTGCTGAGGGATTCAGAACGTTCGTTGAGGGAGATGGTTATGTTATTGCGGAGGGTTGTATAGCAGATATCGGATCTGGCGCGGGTAATATCCCGATCCATAAGTCACTAAACCCTACAAGGAACTTCGGTTTTGCTACTGGTGATCTGACGTCATGGTCATTCAACAACCAAGGATCAGCAAGTCAAACTTGCGTCGTTGATGCTGCATATAAAAAGACTGGCTCTTTTGGTGCGAGAATGACGTCAATCGGTTCGTTAAGTTGCTTCCTTACTCAGAACGTTAAAGTAACTAAGCACAACTATTACACATGTTCACTTCTGGTGAATGTAGTAACCCCAGGAACTGGCGTATCAGCGGGGGGATTAACTGTTACATTTTATGACAGGTCAGGAGTAAAAATTATAGATGGCATCTCATCCAATATACCTAATACGGTTTCTGGCTGGATATCTATTGGACAGTTTATCCAGGGTAGAGTTGTTCAAAGTGCAGAATATTGCGAGGTTTCAATACGCTGCCGCGAGGGGGCTGTAATAGATGTTGATAGCTTTATCATTAATTTCACTTAAGGAGTGAACCATGATAAAAATTAATATTTGGTATGATGCTGATTCCACCGTTTCTTTACCTGAACTGCTATCAATAAATATTGAAAGGGATTCTTTTGAGAATCAATCAGATCTAGATAATTACATCATTGATTACCTTATGAACAATGGGTACGGAGGAAAAACAAATATAACATGGCAAATTTTATAATGATATTTTTTTGCCAATATATTGATTAAATTACCGATAATCACCATTTATCCATAAACGGTTTATTGTGTATGATGAACTTACCAAACTAAGGAGGTTCATCATGCATAGTAAACGGTGGTCATCATGTCTGCATCGCTAACCGCTGATACGATAAATCAGGGGCTTAGCTACGGTGCGCTGGCAGCAGTCATCGCCGGCGTACCTCCTGAAGTGGCGCTGGGATCGCTGGCCGGGGCGGTAATTTTTGTTACCTCTGCTGTTGAGTATCCGGTCAAGCGCCGTGTTCTCCTGGCGCTGCTCAGCTTTCTTTGCGGTCTTCTCTTCTACAAACCCACAGCATCAATCCTTATCGGCGTTGCCAGCATGATCCCCACCATCACACAGGACTCGTTCGAGCGGGGTATTGTCTACTCCGCCGGCGCGTTCGTTGCGGCAATTGTCGCGGTGCGGGTCGGGATATGGCTGTATCACCGCTCTGACAATCCGCGCGATTTAATCCCGGGAGGAAAAGACGATGACAGGCCATGATCTGCTGCTTATCGCTAATGCCCTCATCTGCGGCGGGATAGCGCTGAGGGTGATGTTCTTCCAGCGCAACGGATCGCGCCACCGCCGCTGGGGTGGGTGGATCGCCTATTTCCTCATCGTGGCGGCGGCCAGTATCCCGCTGCGCACCGCGTACTCATACCTGTACCACTTCCCCATGACCGCAGATCTTTCTGAGGTCGTTATCAATGCTGTGATGTTCGCCGCGGTGCTGAAGACGCGCGGCAACGTCGTGCAAATCTTCAAGATATCGAGGTCGCAACATGGACATTAACGAGTTTCAGAAAGCTGCCGGCGTTAGCCTGGCGCTGGCCACACGCTGGCATCCGCACATCGTGGCGGCCATGAAAGAGTTTGGCATCATCAAGCCGCTGGATCAGGCGATGTTTATTGCCCAGGCCGGGCATGAAAGCACTGGCTTTACCCAGCTCGTTGAGAGCTTCAATTACAGCGTGGCAGGGCTGGCTGGTTTCGTCCGTGCCGGGCGACTGACGCAGGGCCAGGCTAATTCCCTCGGGCGCCGGCAGGGTGAACCATCGTTGCCACTGGAGAGGCAGCGGGCCATTGCCAATCTGGTGTACAGCAAACGCATGGGGAATAACGGGCCGACCGACGGCTGGTTTTACCGCGGGCGCGGCCTCATCCAGACCACCGGACTAAACAACTACCGCGATTGCGGGGCTGCCCTGAAGGTGGATCTGGTTAAGCAGCCGGAGCTGCTGGCGCAGGACGAGTATGCAGCGCGGAGCGCGGCGTGGTACTTCGTGAAATATGGATGCCTTAAGTACACCGACGACCTGATGCGCGTCACGCAGATCATCAATGGCGGCCAGAATGGTATCGACGATCGCCGTGTGCGTTACCTGTCGGCCAAGAAGGTGCTGGCATCATGATCACGGCATTCGTGAAAGCATACTGGAAACAATTGCTTATCGTATCGATGCTTGCTGCTCTGGTGGCCAGCGGCGTTGTAGCCTGGAATATTCACGGTGACAGACAGTACGACGCCGGGTATGCGAAGGCGAAGGCAGACCGCAAAGCAGAAGATGATAAAGCCCGTCAACATGACGAACAGGAGAAAGCAACCAATGAACGTGAGGCGCAGCAGAGGATCGACCAGGCGCGCAATGATGCTCTTGATGCTGCCGCTCGCGCTGGCCGGCTGCAGCAGCAGCTCGTTGCCATCCGTGAGCAGCTCAGGCAGTATAACGCCACTGTCGGCGCTGGGTCGTCAGCCGCAGACACCGGAGTTTTGCTTGCCGACGTGCTCGAAAAATCTCTCGAACGAAACCGGCAACTGGCAGAATACGCTGACCGGGCAGCTGAAGCCGGAAGGGTCTGCGAAAGACAGTACGATGAACTAACCAGGTAGCATGGTATTTTTCATGGTACTGTTTCCCGGTGACGGTATATAAAACGGTACGCAGAATTTATCGTTTCATAAACTTGTTTTCAGTCAATTGGTTACGAGTTCTGTAAATAATTGAGTGGGAGTAATCCCCGGCGTTAGCTGAGTAAAACGAAACCCTCTGTGTTTACAGAGGGTTTTTTTATAGCTGCTACATTAAGGTCTCCCACCTGACGGCAAGCGCTAATCGCGCATATATTGATGCATCTGGGCCGCCGTCAGATCCCACTGGCTTCCTTCAAACGGGGGCATATAGCTGCCATCATCTTCGCCAATCTCAGCGGCAGTGAGCTGATTGAGTTTATCGTTCATTGTCATTAACAGTTCCCGGTATTTCTCTGGCTCCCGGGCGAGGTTATGATTTTCTTCGGGGTCGTTAACCAGATCGAAAAGTTCAACATCATTATTCTCCAGCAGCTCGGCCAGGGTAGCAGGAATATGATGCTGCTTGAGCGAAAAGTAGCGGGCAAATTTATAGCGTCCATCGTTGATCATACGGATCCCTGAGCGATGGGAAAAATCAGGATGGAGTGACGCGATTGCTTTTTTAAATTGATCGTGCGGGAGTTTTTCTCCAGCCAGCTTTCTGAATTTTGCCGTGTATTGCGCATCCATATACAGGATCATGCCGTAACAATAAAGCGAACCCGGACGCAGCGCATTTAAGCCCGCTTGCTCAGGATGCGCCAGTAATGGGCTCATATCCTGGCCTTTTCTGCCCTCCAGGACTTTCTCTCGCAGCGACCGATCGCGTCCAGTCAGACCAATCAGGGTCGGTACTAAATCCAGATGATTGGTCAAACTGTTGCAGCGGATATTTCCCGGATACGCCGGATGGCGAATGATCATCGGCACATGGATCTGCTCTTTATACACCGAGGAACCTTTACCATGCATCTGGTGGGAGCCACCGAGTTCCCCATGGTCGGCGGTAAAGACGATAATCGTATTTTGCGTCAGTTGAAGATTATCAAGTTCATTGAGAATCGCCTCAAGATGCTGGTCATTATCGCGAATACAGTTGAAATAATAATCCAGTAATTTGCGCCAGCGCCGGTCTTCATCGGGGAACTGTCCCTCCATCACCGCCCTGGCATTCTGGTACTCTTTATGGGCGGCAGGTCTGCCAGGCTCATCGAGCGGCTGGTGGCGGTTTGCAGGCAGCGGATAGTCTGGCCAGCTTTGCTGATAGATTTGGTTGTGCGGGGGTTGGGTTGGCAGCAGGGTGTGGTTTTCTTTATCCATTGGCCCTTTCCACTGCACCTGCTCACCATACTCATCGGTGTCGATAAACATGACATCGTGGGGGTTAACCAGGTTTACTGCCGCGAACCAGGGTTTATTTTCATCATTCAGCGGGCGGCCGGTGTTACGTAGCCAACTAATGGTCTGCCCCGTGGTGACTGAATCAAAGAAATAGCCGCCCTTACTTTTCCCGATGACATCGCCAATGCCGTGATAATCAGAGAAACCATACTTTTCCATAATTTCATGCAGTCGCGGCGTCGGGATCTCGCCCAGGTCCATTTCTTCTACCGATTTACCAGCGACCGGCTGATCGATCTCCCGGGTAAGATGCCATTTACCTTTATACGCCGTGTAATAACCCAGTTCACGCATCATATGGCCCACGGTACGTAATTCCGGATCCAGATCGTAATTCATCCAGGGGAAGCCAAGATTATCAAACATCCGGGTGTGCGGCATATGGAGCCCGGTGTACATGACAGAGCGCGATGGCGTACAAACGTTGGCCGTGTTCTGATGATTGGTAAAAGTGATACCCGTTTTCATCAGGCGTTCCCGGCCCGGCACCGGAAAGGGATACCGCTCGAAATAACGTTCCTGATCGCAGGTTATTAGTAAAATATTGTAGCCTTCGGGCAGTGTGTCAGGGATTTCGCCGGTGAAAGGAATATCCCATGCCGCTTTCGGGGCGGCATTATTTTGCGCGGCGTTTCCCGTCTCTGGTAACAGGCTCACGACAGCGGCAATCCCCAGACCTTTGAGGAGAACGCGGCGATTTCCATCTATTTTATTTGGTTCTTTCATCTTCAGACTCCGTTAATTGTAATATATTTTGCCGAATCTCCGGGATAAGACTCATAATGAGCGCGGGCGGCTGGCAATTTAATAAAAGCCTTCGCATGACGTTCATATAGGGCGTGATATGGCCGAAAAAGGCTAAATAGCCGCTGCACAGGTAATTCTGTGCTTCGTCGTCATGGATGGTAAAACGGTGTTTAGGGCATCCCCCATGGCAGGCAAAGCGCCAGTGGCAGCTCTGACAGCGGGCAGAGAGTTGGCCCTTTTGCTTCCCGAACTGTTGCTGAAATGGCGAGCTCGCCATCGCTGCCATAGCATCTTGCTTCAGATTACCCAGCTTATATTCCGCTGAGACAAAGTGATCGCAGCTGTAGACATCGCCGTTTTGCTCCACCAGTAAACTCTGCCCACAGACAGGCTGCATGGTGCAGAGCGTGGCGGGCTGGCCGGCCCATACGCCGAGCAGATTATCAAAGTACTGGATAAACACCCTGCCAACATCGTTTTCCAGCCAGTCGTCGAAAACACTGCACAAAAATTTGCCCCAGCCCTCAGGGGTAACTGACCAGGGAGCAGGGGAGTCAACGAGAGGAATAAACTGGAGATGGTGAAGGTTTAGCTCGCGGCTCAGGCAGCGATAGAGACTTTTCCCCTGGCTTGCAGACTGGCGGCTGACCACCACCATGGCATTTACCGGAACGTCATGCTGCTGCAGGCAGCGTATGGCCTGCACAACTTTTTCCCAGGTGGGTTTTCCGCAGCCCGTCGTACGCCAGGTGTCGTGGAGTGACGCAGGGCCATCAATGGATAATCCGACCAGAAATCCATGACGACGCAAAAAACGAGCCCATTTATCGTTCAGCAAGATGCCGTTGGTTTGCAGGCTGTTGGCGATGATTTTGTTACCACGGTAACGCTGCTGGAGCTCGACCACCTTTGCAAAAAAATCCAGCCCACATAAGGTAGGCTCACCGCCCTGCCAGCAAAACTCGACGTTTTGCGAGGGGGTCGATGAAATGGTGTTGTGAATGTACGCTTCCAGCGTGAGGTCGTCCATGGTGGCATACCCTGGACGCGGAACCTCGTTTTCCAGATAGAAACAATACCGACAGGCCAGATTGCATCGATTGCCGCCGGGTTTTGCTACGGTATTAAAATTAGCGCTCATTCTTTGCTATGCTCGAACGTTTTCGATGAGGAAGAGAGTAAAGCTAATTGTGTTACCGGAGGTGTGGCTAATGTTACCGATGGCGACTGGCTTTATTTTTTGGATCATTATGCAAGCGAAAAATACAGGCGGTATCGTTATTTTTCGCTGGTGACAGCATGCCCTGCTATTCTCTTAAAAATTTCATCATTGATTTGGTGAATATATTTTTATTAAAAATTTATAATATGAATAATGCCTGCCATATGGCTATAAGCGCAGGCGTAAATTATCAAGGGCGTAGTGATCCACGTTTACTCTTCAGCAAGGTTGTTTTTGGCTATCGGTTGGTCAACGGCCGCTGCCGGATATTCTACATTACGTTCATCCTGCGCCTTACCCGCCTCGCGCACCATCGCCAGCGCCAGTCCGGCAACGATCAACGTTAACCCGGTGGACACCCACATTCCGCCGATAATGCCCAGCCGGTGGTTCAGCCATGCGTAGGCAAAGGGTGAAACAGCTGCCATCAGTTGCCCGGGGATCAGCAGGAGACCCGTGCGGCTGGCGTAGCTTTCTGCGCTAAACAGCGCCAGCGGCAGCGTCGCTTTGACAATCGTCACCAGCCCGTTAATCGCGCCATAGCCCAGCACAAACCCGGCTGCGCATCCGGCAAAGGTCGAGCTGCTCAATCCAAGGAGAAAACAGAGCGGCATGGCGAGCGCAGTAAAACGCGTTAGCGTGAGCGAGGTGACCCGGGGACCGGCCAGCACTTCCCCCAGCCGGGCGCCGGTCTGGCCGAATCCCCACAGCACACCGACGGCAACCGGCAGACCAAAGTGGCTGATAAACTCCGGCAGATGGGTAGAGTTACCGTTAGAGATGAAGGTGATCAGCGCAATAAAGATCGCGTAACGCGCCCCGTTACGCCGGTCGCCCTCTGCTGTCGCTGGCGGGGCTGGTGATTTCGCCGCTGAACTGAGCCGCTGGCGAGGCAGTTGATAACTCAGCCATGCGCTCAGCAGGCCAAACAGCGCATAGATCCGCAGGGCATTCTGCCAGGGCATGATGGTTAATAACGCCTCGCCCAGCGGCCAGAAGAGGGCAGAGGCCAGACCGCCAGCGAGAGTGATATGAGAGATAGTTTTCCGCGCCTGCTGACCGTACAGATTCACCACTGCGGCGAACAGCGCATCATACAGTGAGAGCCGCATGCCGATGCCGGTCAGCAGCCAGGCGCCGTACCAGCCGGCCAGCGAAGGGCGCCAGGACATCATGGCGCAGCTGGCGGCTATCAGTAAGGTACCGCTGGTGACCACCAGCCTTCCGCCAAAGCGAGCCAGCAGCCTGGCAACGAACGGGGAGACAGCGGCCATCATCAGCATCGCAAGCGTAAGGCCGAGATAGATCTGCGGCAAGGACCATCCTTTGTCGGCGGCGATAGTCCCGGCAAAGGTGCCGGGCATATAAAAAGAGATCCCCCAGTTGATGAGTTGCTGACCGCCCGCGGTGAAGGCAAGGCGTCGGGGAATAGCGTTTATTTCCATGGTTTTTCATTCCGTTAAGACAGTTGTCCTGAGCATACCCGGCAGGCTATTGTTCTGGCAGAGCGGCCACCTTATGCGCGGTATAAGAGAAACTTTTATGACAACACTGAACCTGGGAAATCTGGCGACCTTCCGGCTGGTCGTACAGCGCGGCAGCTTTTCTGCCGCCGCCGACGCGCTGGGGATCTCCCAACCTGCCGTCAGCCTGCAGGTACGTCAGCTGGAGCAGTTTTTACAGACCAGGCTGCTGGAGCGAACCGGACGTGGGATCAAGGCGACGGCGGCGGGAATGGCATTGCTGGCCCACAGCGAGCAGATCGATCGGGCGGTGAATAGCGCGGTGCAGTCGGTCAGCGCATTCAGTCAGGAGGTTAATGGATCGTTGACGCTGGGGACCGGCGCGACGGCCTGCATTCATCTTCTTCCACCGCTGCTGCAGCATCTTCGTCAGCAGCACCCGCTGCTGACGGTGGGGGTGACCACCGGCAACACGCTGGATATCGTCCGCGCGGTGGAAGAAAACCGGCTCGATCTCGGGCTGGTCACGCTGCCCGTGCAGGGGCGCAGTCTGGCGGTGACTACGGTGTTAGATGAGGAGTTCGTGACCATCTATGCCAGCCGCGAGACGGAGATGCCGGCGGTTTATACTCCCGCCGAACTGCAGGCGCAGCCGCTCATTGCCTTCGAGGCGGGTAGCGGCACGCGGGATCTGATTGACCGCTGGTTCCGCTCGGCGGGACTGGCGGTGACGCCGGTAATGCAGTTGGGGAGCATCGAGGCGATTAAGCGCATGGTGCGGGCAGGGCTGGGCTACAGCATCGTGCCCCGCATGGCGGTGGAGCGGGTGGAGGATCGCGACGGATTACGCGTACACTCGCTGGCGCCGCGGCTATACCGACAGCTGGCGGTAGTCATGCGTCAGGACAAAATTGTGACAAAAGGTATCGCTGAAATGCTGCGCCTGCTGCATACCGTGCGCTTATAAATCGCCGACGGCAAAATTACCGCATCAAAGACAGTACTTCAGCAGCGAGCGGCTCTGCCTGCGGAGTGTGGCGCTTGCAGTATTAGAATCAAAAGATTACTCGCGGGGGGAGGGCTCGACGGTGAGCGATGACTCCTGCGACGCTTTTTTATCCTGATGATGGTACCAGGCGCCGATGGAGGAGTAGACAAAGCGTCCAAAGAAGAAGAGAAAGCTGATAAGCAGTACGATACGGGTCATGCGACGGTTAAATCGATGTCGTTTACGCATACTGGGTGCCTGACTCACAAAAGGATCCTTGAAGTATACCCGAAGATGGGCGATGGGGGTATTAAGGCACAGGAACGAGATGGGGTCAATTGATGCAGATGTAAAAGTGCGGCAGTGAAAACATTAATTAATGTTATATAAGATAATCGTCGTATTTACATGCTCACTTTATTAGCCGTGAAATGTCGGGAAAAATAAGATTTATTAATGTTGGCGTCAGCATTTGTTGATTTATATCAATAGTCTCCTTCTCTTGGCCACTAAAATCAGCGGACGTTACCGTATCGTTATTATTTACGCGGTCAGCATGGGGGGTTGGATGCCTGCCTGAATATGCCTCGCGGGAGCAGAGGCACTCTGTAGAGCACCTATGAATTTATTAAAATACTATCAACAATATCGCGACAAGTGGTGGGCTTTACCGCTCGTTCTGCCTGCGCTGTTATTACCGGTCGCCAGATGGGCGAATACCTACACCATGCTCAATGGTCATATGGTATTTTTGTATTATCTTCCCCTGGCGCTGGTGCTCAGCCTGATGATGTTTTTTGGTTGGGCGGCGATCCCTGGCATTATTATTGGCCTGCTGTTAACTCTGGCCCACGGCATGATGCTTGAGCAGTCCATCGGTGTACTGTTCCATTTCCTTATCCCCTGCGTGCTCTGCTGGGGCGGCTACCGCATTTTTGTCCCCCAGCGTCAGCAGGTCTCACACGGCAACGTCCGACTGATGCCGCATCGTCTGTTCTGGCAAATGCTGCTCCCTTCGGTCATTTTTCTGATTTTGTCACAGATTGCCGAATATCTTGGACTCCATCCGCGCACAACGGAAATGACCGGCGTTACGCCATTTAGTTTACGTTCATTAATCACCTTTCAGGCGCTAATGGTAGGGTGCCTGACCGGCATGCCGCTGTGTTATTTTGTGTTACGGGTCATTCGTAATCCTTTTCATTTACGCGGCTTTATTTCTCAGGTTCGCTTACAAATTGATCCAAAAATAAAAAAAATTGAAATCATTTGCTGGGCGACGGTATTAATTCTGTTACTGTGGCTATTATTGATGCCGCTTAATGATAGCAGCACCATATTTAGTACGAATTATACGTTGTCATTGCTGATGCCGGTGATGCTCTGGGGTGCCATGCGTTTTGGCTATCGCTTTATCTCACTGATCTGGACGCCGGTGCTGATTGCCGTGATCCATTTTCATTACCGTTACTTACCAATTTACCCAAGCTATAACACCCAGTTGGCGATCACGTCATCAAGCTATCTGGTATTCTCGTTTATTGTCGCCTATACGGCGATGCTGGCGACACAGCAGCGGCTGATCTACGCTCGCGTCCGGCAGATGGCCTTCCTCGACCCGGTGGTTCATATGCCGAACTTGCGGGCGCTGAGCCGGGCGCTCAACGGCACGAGCTGGTCGACGCTCTGTTTTCTGCGCATTCCTGAGCTTGAACTGCTTGGGCGCCACTATGGGGTACTTTTGCGAATCCAGTATAAGCAAATGCTGGCGAACCACCTGAGAACGCTGCTGCAGCCCAACGAAGCGGTATATCATCTTGCCGGTCACGATTTAGTGTTCCGTCTCAATAGCGAAGGGCACCAGGCGCGCATTCACTTAATTGACCGCTCCCTGCGACAGTTCCGTTTCCACTGGGACGGGGTCCCCCTGCAGCCGCGGATCGGCATGAGCTATTGCAACGTTCGCTCGCCGGTCAAGCATCTGTATTTACTGCTTGGCGAGTTGAACACCATTGCCGACATGTCGTTAGCCAGCGGCCATCCGGAAAATTTACAGCGCCGCGGCGCGGGCCATGTTCAGCAGGATCTGAAAGATAAAGTCGTGATGATGAACCGCATTCTCAAAGCGCTGGAACATGACCATTTTGTCCTGATGGCGCAGCCTATCCAGGGCATTCGCGGCGATCGCTATCATGAAGTGCTGGTGAGGATGGAAGGGGAGTCGGGTGAGCTAACGGGGCCAAACGAGTTCTTGCCGGTGGCGCACGAGTTTGGGCTGTCAACGCGGGTGGACCAGTGGGTTATTGAGCATACGCTGGCCTTTATGGACGCCAACCGGCGGGCGCTGCCCGGTCTGCGGCTGGCGATCAATCTTTCTCCGGTGTCGCTGAGCCGCAGCCAGTTTCCTCAGGAGGTCGAAGCGCTGCTGCAGGCCTACAACATTGAGCCATGGCAGATTATTTTCGAGCTGACCGAGAACTACGCGCTCAGCAATCCCGAGCTGGTCTGCCAGACTTTAGAGCATCTGCGGGCGCTGGGCTGCCGGGTGGCGATCGATGATTTTGGTACCGGCTACGCCAGCTACGCCCGGTTAAAATCAATGAACGTCGACATTCTTAAAATCGACGGCAGTTTTATTCGCAATCTGCTTGCCAGCAGTCTTGATTACCAGGTCGTGGACTCTATTTGTCGTCTGGCGCGTATGAAGAACATGCAGGTGGTGGCCGAATATGTGGAGTCGCCGGAAATACGTCAGGCGGTCATCACGCTGGGGATCGATTATATGCAGGGCTATGATATCGGGGTACCGGTACCTCTGACGCAGTTGGCGGAGGAGATGACCGGCTGAGCAGCAAAAAGCCGGGCGTAAGCGCCCGGCTCGGTTGATAGCCAGAGATACGATCAGGCGTCTGGCTCTTCTTCAGCAATCTTCAGCATCCATTCCGGCACGCCTTCCCAGTACTGTTGCTCTTTTTCCAGATCCAGCAGCACCAGCGCATTCTGGCTAAACCAGTTGTGCGGAAACGTCAGCGTCCAGTGGTGAGCTTCCGTCTGCAGGCGCAGCGTCGGCGGCGTAGTGGTAGCCTGACGCTGATTATTCAGCAGTACGCCCAGGCGCAGTAGCTGAATTAGCGGCAGAAACTGCTTTTTCCTGAATAGCGTAAAGCGCGGCAGATCGTCGAGCTTGATCGCTTTGCGATGATAGCGTACGAGGGTGGCCATCAGCATCTGCTGCTCCTGGTTGAAGCCCGGCAGGTCGCTATTTTGGAGAATGTAGGCCGAGTGACGATGCATGCCGCTGTGGTTGATATTCAGCCCTACCTCATGGAGCATCACCGCCCATTTCAACAGCGCCGCGAGGTGCGGATTGGCCAGCTTGGGATTCTGCTCCTGCCACTGCTCCAGCATCTGGGTGGTAGTTTCCAGTACCCGGCGCGCCTGTTCGCGATCGATGTTGTACTGATTTGCCAGACTCTGTGCCGTGCGGCTACGAATATCCTGGTGGCGGAAGCGGCCTTCCATTTCGTACAGCACGCCTTCACGCAGGGCGCCATCGGACAGACGAAGTTCTTTAATGGCTAGCGCGTCAAACACGCCGCACAGAATCGCCAGCCCCGGGGCAAAGACCGCTTTACGATCTTCAGAAAGACCAGGCAGACTGAGCGCGTCGAAGTTTTTATGCTTCAGCAGCTCACTGACCAGCATTTCGAGGCGTTCCGGCGTAATAAATCCGTCCTTCTCGCCCATCGCCACCAGCACTTCCTGGGCGGCTTTAATGGTGCCGGAGGCGCCCAGCGCCACGGTCCATCCCTGAATACGGAACTGCCAGGCCAGCGTCTCCAGCTTCTGCACCGCCGCCAGGCGCGCGCGCTGGAAGTTTTCTTTATTGATAACGCCGCCAGGGAAATAGGCCTGCGAGAAGCTCACGCAGCCCATGCGGCGGCTTTCCACCAGGCGGGGCTCAAAATCTTCGCCAATGACCAGCTCGGTTGAACCGCCGCCGATATCAATCACCAGCTTGCGGCCGCGCTCCGGCTGCGTGTGCTCAACGCCCATAAAAATCAGGCGCGCTTCTTCATTACCGGAGATGATCTCGATCGGGTAGGGGATCACTTTTTCCGCGCGTTTAAGAAACTCCGCCGCGTTGGTCGCCTGACGCAGCGTATGCGTCCCGACGATACAGACGCTGGAGGGGGAGAACCCCTGCAGGCGTTCGGCAAACAGCGACAGGCAGTTCAGCCCACGGGTCATGGCTTCTTCGCTCAACACCGAGTTTTCATCGAGGCCATCGGCCAGATGTACGCGCTGTTTCAGGCGTCCGATGATCTGCATGGCGCCGTCGACGACACGGGCGATCACCATATGAAAACTGTTCGAACCAAGGTCAACCGCAGCGAACTCCTGCGGCCGAGGGGTGTTATCGTTTATTGGCATAGGTTAGTCGGGTTGTTCGAGTGATTTGAGATAATCGTAAATCGCCATTTGCGCGCGCACTTTACGGCGATTGCCGCGCGGCACATAGCGGTTACTCAGTTCTTTATCAAGATAGCGCGCTTTTACCGTATCGTTGAACAGGATATCAAAAATATCCAGCACCCGCTGCTTCAGACGCGGATCGAGCAGCGGAGCGGCAACTTCGATGCGATAATCGATGTTACGCGTCATCCAGTCGGCAGAGGAGAGCCAGACCTGTTTATCGCCACCGTTTTCAAAACAGTAGACCCGGTCGTGCTCGAGGAAACGGTCCACAATACTGATGACGCGGATATTTTCGCTGATACCTTCCAGACCCGGGATCAGCGAGCACATGCCGCGGATCAGCAGATTAACCGGCACGCCGGAGCTGGAGGCGGCATACAGTCGGTCCACCAGACCTTTATCCACCAGGTTGTTCAGCTTCAGCGTAATCCCGGACGGTTGCCCGTTTTGCGCATTGGCGATCTCGCGATCGATCATCTCATACAGCAGACGACGCGAGTTCTGCGGCGACACCAACAGGTAGTCGAAGCTAACCGGACGATAGGGGTTCTCGATAAAGTTAAACACCCGGCGGACTTCATTGGTAATGCGCGCATCGGCGGTTAACAGCGAATAGTCGGTGTAGATCCGCGCCGTCTTCTCGTTAAAGTTACCGGTGCCGATGTGGGCGTAGCGCACCACCTCATCGCCTTCTTTACGCGAGATAAGGAACAGCTTGGCGTGGATCTTCAGACCTGGCGCAGAGAAGATAACGTGGACTCCCGCTTCCGTCAGGCGTTTCGCCCAGTGAATGTTAGCCTCTTCATCGAAGCGCGCCTGCAGCTCCACCACTACGGTGACTTTCTTACCGTTGTGGGCGGCGTGGATCATCGCGTCAATAATGCGCGAATCCTTGGCCACGCGGTAAATGTTGATTTTGATCGCCAATACGCTGGGGTCGAAGGAGGCCTGACGCAGCAGCTCCAGCACGTGCTCAAAGGTGTGATAGGGATAGTAGAGCAGCACGTCGCGTTCGCGAATGGCGTCGAAGCCGTTGCGGAATTTATCAAACCACAGATGACGCAGGCGCGGCATGGGTTTATTGACCAGATTGGCCTTACCGACGTTCGGGAAGCCGATAAAGTCTTTAAAGTTGTGATAGCGGCCGCCCGGCAGCATTGAGTCGTAGTTGGAAATGGAGAGCTTATCGCGCAGCATTTCGACCATCGCATCCGGCATATCGCGCTGGTAGACGAAGCGAACCGGCTCGGCGGTCAGGCGCTGCTTGAGGCTGGAGGACATCAGCTCCATCAGGCTCGACTCCATCTCATGCACCAGATCGTACTCGGCGTCACGGGTCATCTTCATCGAGTAGGCGTTCAGCGCATCGTAATCGAAGAAGCCTTTAAAAATATCGTCCAGGCAATAGCGCAGGATGTTATCCAGGAGGATCATTGGCTTGCGGCGACGCGGCGCTTCCGGCGGCAGGTTCACGAAGCGCGGCACTTTATCCGACGGTATTTCCAGCAGAGCATAGTTGATGTTTTCCCCGCGGATAATCTCCACCGCCAGATAGGTGTAATCATCTTTCAGGAACTGCACGAGGTCCGTTTCGCGGTTGATCAGGATCGGCGAGATATGCTGGCGTAAATACTGCTTGAAGTAGTTGCGCAGCCAGGCCTGCTGATTGACGGACAGCTGGCGCTCGTTGATCAGGAAGATCTGGTTACGCGCCATCTCCAGCAACAGTTCATTATACAGACTATCGAATTCCTGATCGGCCTTCAGAACGCGGGCCTGAATTTTGCCTAACAGGTGGCGAGAATGGGCGGTACTGCCTTGTTCTTCACTGATAATAATCCGGCGCTTCAGCTCAGCGAAGCGCACTTTGTAAAACTCATCCAGGTTGTTGGAGTAAATCCCTAAGAAGCGCATGCGCTCAATCAGCGGGTTACTCTTGTCCGCCGCTTCCTGCAGCACGCGTTCGTTAAAAGACAACCAGCTGAGTTCTTTTTCGATGTATAGCTTTTCCTGGCCCATTACCGCTCACACTCCGTTTTACTCACAGGACGTAGACTATTATGACGAATTTTTCTGCGTAGCGATTTACTGTGTCACAACAATATGACAGTAAGAAGAATTATTTCTGTGAGATGTTTGATTAGTAAACACTTTTAATTAAAAAAAAGCCCCGCGATGTGCTCATGCGGGGCTGGTTGTTCATTCGTCGGCGGCATAGCCCTGCGGGGGAAGCTGTCGCTCATCCAGCCAGGCGTGGTTGCCTGCCATGCGCAGACGTCCATCGACGAACCAGCTGATGACCAGCGGATAAATGGCATGTTCCTGGGCCTGAACCCGCGCCGTGATTTCCTCCTCGCTGTCGCCAGCGAAGACCGGCACCTTGGCCTGCAGGATAACCGGCCCACCGTCCAGCTCATCGGTGACGAAGTGCACCGAGGTGCCGTGCTCCTCGTCACCGTTCTCCAGCACCTGACGATGAGTATGCAGGCCAGGATACTTCGGCAGTAGCGAGGGATGGATGTTCAGCAGACGTCCCTGATAGTGGCTGACGAACGCCGGGCTAAGGATACGCATATAGCCTGCCAGCACCACCAGATCCGGGGCGTAGGCGTCGATTTCATGCATCAGCTGACGATCGAACGCTTCCCGGTCGGCAAACTGACTTTGCGCCAGCGCATGGGCCGGGATGCCGGCCAGGCGCGCGCGCTCAAGGCCGAACGCATCAGCCTTGTTACTGAATACCGCACGCAGGGTGCCGTTTATCTGTTTCCGGCCGCAGGCGTCGATGATCGCCTGCAAATTGCTGCCGCTACCGGAAATCAGCACCACGATGTTTTTCATGCAATGACCACACGCTGTTCGGAATCGGAGGCTTTGATATACCCGATTTTCCACGCGTTTTCACCTTTGTCATTCAGCAGGGCAATCGCTTTGTCCGCTTCCGCTGCCGGCAGGGCGATAATCATCCCTACGCCGCAGTTAAAGGTACGGTACATTTCATGCTGGCTGACGTTACCGGCGGTTTGCAGCCAGTTGAAGACGGATGGCCACTGCCAGGAGGACTCATCGATGATCGCCTGGGTGTTATCCGGCAGTACGCGCGGAATGTTTTCCCAGAAGCCGCCGCCGGTCAGGTGGGCAATAGCGTGGACGTCAACGCTGGCGATCAGATCAAGCACCGATTTCACATAGATGCGGGTTGGCGCCAGCAGATGGTCGGCCAGCGGTTTACCGTCAAGGTCGGTAGTTTGTGGGTCAACGCCGCTAACCTCAATGATCTTACGCACCAGCGAATAGCCGTTAGAGTGCGGGCCGCTGGACGCCAGCGCCACCAGCACGTCGCCATCGGTCACTTTGCTGCCGTCGATGATTTCTGATTTTTCCACTACCCCGACGCAGAAACCCGCCACGTCGTAATCTTCGCCGTGGTACATCCCGGGCATCTCTGCGGTTTCACCACCGACCAGCGCGCAACCGGACTGCAGGCAGCCTTCGGCGATGCCGTTGATGACGCTGGCTGCGGTATCGACGTCCAGTTTACCGGTGGCGTAATAATCCAGGAAAAACAGCGGCTCAGCGCCCTGAACCACCAGGTCGTTCACGCACATGGCGACCAGGTCGATACCGATGGTGTCGTGACGCTTCAGATCCATTGCCAGACGCAGCTTGGTACCGACGCCGTCGGTGCCGGAGACCAGTACCGGCTCGCGGTATTTCTGCGGCAGTGCGCACAGCGCGCCGAATCCGCCCAGTCCCCCCATCACTTCCGGGCGACGGGTTTTCTTCACCACGCCCTTAATACGGTCGACGAGAGCGTTGCCTGCATCAATATCCACGCCGGCATCTTTATAGCTGAGAGAGGTTTTATCGGTCACTGCGAAGTCTCCACGCGTTTGCGGTAAGCAAGAAAAATCGGCGCAATTCTAACAGGGAAAGCAAACGTTTGCGAGCCTGCTTTACAGTTGGCGTAAAACCGCTGATGAATGGTTAAATTTGATACTGCTCACGAAAATGAAACCGGGTACAGTCTGGTGCTTGCCTCTACGTAAAGGAATCCTCATTATACGACTGAAACCGGTTTCCGTGTTGGTTTGCCACGCATTTTGTCGGTGATTGACGCGGGTCAGGAGAGGGATGAATGAAGATTGCGGCATTTGATATCGGTGGCACCGCGTTAAAGATGGGCGTGATGGCCCGCGACGGCAGGCTGCTGGAAACCGCCAGGCAGTCAATCAATGACAGCGATGGCGATCGGATCTTACAGGCAATGCTGTCGTGGCTGGCGGCCCATCCGTCGTGTGAAGGAATAGCCATCAGCGCGCCGGGCTATATCGATCCGCACAGCGGTTTTATCACCATGGGCGGCGCTATCCGTCGATTTGATAACTTCGCCATGAAATCGTGGCTCGAGACGCGAACCGGGCTGCCGGTCTCGGTGGAAAACGACGCCAACTGTGTGCTGCTGGCCGAGCGCTGGCAGGGCAAAGCGGCGGAGATGGCCAATTTTCTGGTGCTCACTATCGGTACTGGCATCGGTGGGGCGATTTTCTGCCAACACCAGCTGATCAACGGGGCGCGTTTTCGTGCCGGCGAATTCGGCTACATGCTTACCGACCGTCCCGGCGGACGCGATCCTCGTCGCTATTCAATGAATGAGAACTGCACTCTGCGGGTGCTGCGCCATCGCTATGCGCAACATATTGGCGCGCCGCTGGATAGCGTGACAGGCGAACTGATTTTCGACCGCTATGACGCCGGCGACCCGGTTTGTCAGCGTCTGGTCGCCGAGTTCTTCAATGGCCTGGGCCATGGCCTTTATAACCTCGTCCATATCTTCGATCCGCAGACCATTTTTATCGGTGGCGGCGTTGTGGAACGCCCAGGATTTCTGACGCTACTGCGCCAGCATCTGGCCTGGTTCGGCATTGCCGACTATCTCGATACCGTCAGTCACGGTAACGATGCCGGCCTGATTGGCGCGGTTTACCATTTTAATCAGCTGTATCGTTCGCCAGACGACGATCGACATTAGGGAGAGACTATGTCCGGATTTAAAGCAGGTTTTCTGTGGGGCGGCGCGGTCGCAGCGCATCAGTTAGAGGGCGGCTGGCAGGAGGGCGGCAAGGGGATCAGCGTGGCGGATGTGATGACCGCCGGCGCCCACGGCGTGCCGCGGGAAATTACCGACGGCGTGGTGGCCGGGAAAAACTACCCGAACCATGAGGCGATCGATTTTTATCATCGTTATCCACAAGACCTGGCGCTGTTTGCCGAGATGGGCTTCAAATGTTTTCGCACCTCGATTGCCTGGACGCGTATTTTCCCGCAGGGCGATGAGCTGGAGCCCAACGAGGCTGGCCTGCAGTTTTATGATGATCTGTTCGACGAATGCCTGAAACACGGCATTGAGCCAGTCATTACGCTGTCGCATTTTGAAATGCCTTATCACCTGGTCACCGAGTACGGCGGCTGGCGCAACCGCAAGCTAATCGACTTTTTCGTGCGCTTTGCCAGGGTCGTCTTCACCCGCTATCAACATAAAGTGAAGTACTGGATGACCTTTAACGAGATCAACAACCAGGCCAACTTCCATGAGGACTTTGCTCCCTTCACCAACTCCGGTTTGAAATATTTGCCGGATGAAGACCGGGAACCGGTGATGTACCAGGCCGCGCACTATGAGCTGGTGGCCAGCGCCCTGGCGGTGAAAGCGGCGCGCGAGATCAACCCGGCGCTGCAGATTGGCTGCATGATCGCTATGTGCCCCATCTATCCGCTGACCTGCGCCCCGGACGATATGATGATGGCGATGAACGCCATGCACCGCCGTTACTGGTTTACCGACGTCCACGTGCGCGGTCGCTATCCGCAGCATCTGCTCAACTATTTTGCCCGCCGCGGCTTTACTCTGGATATCACCGAAGCCGATCGTCAGGCGTTAACCGAGGGCTGTGTCGACTACATTGGCTTTAGCTACTATATGTCGTTCGCTACCAAAGCCACCGAAGACAACCCCTTGCTTGATTATGATGAAACCACCAGCCTAGTCTCCAACCCGTACGTCAAAAAGTCGGACTGGGGCTGGCAGATTGACCCGGTCGGCCTGCGCTATTCGCTGAACTGGTTCTGGGATCACTACCAGCTGCCGCTGTTTATTGTCGAAAACGGCTTTGGCGCGATTGATGTCCGCGAAGCGGACGGCAGCGTCAATGACCAGTATCGTATCGATTATCTCTCCGCTCATATCGCGGAGATGAAAAAGGCGGTGGTCGAGGATGGCGTCGATCTGATGGGCTACACCCCCTGGGGCTGTATCGATCTGGTTTCCGCCGGCACGGGGGAAATGAAAAAACGCTACGGCTTTATTTATGTCGATAAAGATAATGAAGGCAATGGCACGTTGGCACGCAGCCGGAAAAAGTCGTTTGCCTGGTATCAGCAGGTAATTGCCAGCAACGGGGAGAACCTGTCGTAGCCGGGTGGCGCTAACGCTTAACCGACCTACAATACACGTAGGCCCGCGTAAGCGTATGGACTGCACCCCGCACCCAAGCCGGAGCCTCGCCTCCGGTTTTTTTGTCTCTAAATCACTTTGCTTGATATACGTCAAGCAAGATGGGTATGGCACAATCCGCAAAAAGCGGTATAATCCCGCGATTTTTTTTGTGGCTGCCCCTCAGAGGAGAAAGAGAATGAAGATTGTGGAAGTCAAACACCCACTCGTCAAACACAAGCTGGGCCTGATGCGCGAGCACGACATCAGCACCAAACGCTTCCGTGAACTCGCCTCAGAAGTGGGCAGCTTACTGACTTATGAAGCCACCGCCGATCTGGAGACTGAGAAAGTCACTATTGAAGGCTGGAACGGTCCGGTGGAAGTCGAGCAGATCAAGGGCAAGAAAATTACCGTTGTGCCTATCCTGCGCGCTGGCCTCGGCATGATGGAAGGGGTGCTGGAGCACGTGCCAAGCGCGCGTATCAGCGTGGTCGGTATCTATCGCAATGAAGAAACCCTCGAGCCGGTGCCTTACTTCCAGAAACTGGTGTCTAACATCGATGAACGTATGGCGCTGGTCGTTGACCCGATGCTGGCCACCGGTGGGTCGATGATCGCCACTATCGATCTGCTGAAAAACGCCGGCTGCACCAGCATCAAGGTGCTGGTGCTGGTGGCGGCGCCGGAAGGGATTGCCGCGCTGGAGAAAGCCCACCCGGACGTTGAGCTGTACACCGCCTCTGTCGATAAGGGACTGAACGAGCACGGGTATATCATTCCCGGTCTCGGCGATGCCGGCGACAAGATTTTTGGAACGAAATAAAATATACCGCGAAAAAAGCCGACTTTGAGAGTCGGCTTTTTTTTGAATAAAAGTAATCCACAGCAAATAACAGACGACTCTCAGAGGAATACACTATGACGCGCCGTGCCATCGGGGTGAGTGAAAGACCGCCGCTTTTACAGACAATCCCGCTTAGTTTGCAACATCTGTTCGCCATGTTTGGCGCAACGGTACTGGTGCCTATTCTGTTCCACATTAACCCGGCCACCGTCCTGCTGTTCAACGGCATCGGTACGCTGTTGTACCTCTTTATCTGTAAAGGCAAAATTCCCGCTTATCTGGGATCAAGCTTCGCTTTTATCTCCCCGGTGCTGCTGCTGTTGCCGCTGGGCTACGAAGTGGCGCTGGGCGGCTTTATTATGTGCGGCGTGCTGTTCTGCCTCGTCTCCTTTATTGTCAAAAAAGCCGGTACCGGCTGGCTGGATGTGATGTTCCCGCCGGCGGCGATGGGCGCCATCGTGGCGGTTATCGGCCTCGAACTGGCGGGCGTGGCGGCTAATATGGCCGGGCTGCTGCCGGCCGACGGCCAGTCACCGGACAGTAAAACCATTATTATCTCGATGGTGACCCTGGCGGTGACGGTGTTCGGATCCGTGCTGTTCCGCGGCTTCCTGGCGATTATCCCGATCCTGATCGGCGTGCTGGTGGGCTATGCGCTGTCGTTTGTGATGGGCGTGGTCGATACCACCCCGATTGCCGAGGCGCATTGGTTCGCGCTGCCGACTTTCTACACTCCGCGCTTTGAGTGGTTTGCTATCTTCACCATACTGCCCGCCGCGCTGGTGGTGATTGCCGAGCACGTGGGGCATCTGGTGGTGACCGCCAATATCGTTAAGCGCGATCTGATCCGCGACCCGGGCCTGCATCGTTCGATGTTTGCCAACGGCCTGTCGACGATCGTTTCCGGCTTCTTCGGTTCGACGCCCAACACTACCTACGGTGAAAATATCGGCGTGATGGCGATTACCCGGGTCTACAGCACCTGGGTAATCGGCGGCGCGGCGATCATTGCGATTCTGCTCTCCTGCGTCGGCAAACTGGCGGCGGCTATCCAGATCATCCCGGTGCCGGTGATGGGCGGCGTTTCCCTGCTGCTGTACGGGGTGATCGGCGCCTCGGGGATCCGCGTACTGATTGAATCGAAGGTGGATTACAGTAAAGCGCAGAATCTGATCCTCACCTCCGTGATCCTGATCATCGGCGTTAGCGGCGCTAAAGTGCACATTGGCGCCGCCGAGCTGAAAGGGATGGCGCTGGCGACTATCGTGGGCATCGCCCTCAGCCTGATTTTCAAGCTTATTAGCGTCCTGCGTCCGGAAGAGGTGGTCCTCGACGCGGCGGATAGCGAAGAGTTTAAATAACGATCGCCTGACCGGGCGGCGATCCCGCCCGGTTCTCTCCTGACCTAAATCTGTGGTAAACTCTTCGCGTTTTTCTGTAAGCCTATGTTGAGGTCCATCTGAACGCACCGGCACAGCTCTCTTTGCCACTGTATCTTCCTGACGACGAAACCTTCGCGAGTTTCTGGCCGGGTGATAATCCTTCCCTACTTGCCGCCCTCCAGAACGTACTGCGCCAGGAACACAGCGGGTACATTTATATCTGGTCACGTGAAGGGGCAGGTCGTAGCCACCTGTTACACGCCGCCTGCGCGGAGCTTTCCCAGCGCGGGGATGCGGTAGGCTACGTGCCGCTGGATAAACGGACGTGGTTTGTGCCCGAGGTGCTGGAGGGGATGGAACAGCTGGCGCTGGTGTGCATCGATAACATCGAGTGCGTCGCCGGCGATGAGCCCTGGGAGATGGCCATCTTTAATCTCTATAACCGGATCCTGGAATCAGGCAAAACCCGGCTGCTGATCACCGGCGATCGGCCGCCGCGGCAGCTGAATCTTGGCCTGCCGGATCTGGCCTCAAGGCTGGACTGGGGGCAGATCTATAAGCTGCAGCCGCTGTCGGATGAAGACAAACTGCAGGCGCTGCAGCTGCGCGCCAGACTGCGCGGCTTCGAGATGCCGGAAGATGTGTGCCGCTTCCTGCTGAAGCGGCTGGATCGCGAGATGCGTTCGCTGTTTATGACCCTCGATCAGCTGGATCATGCCTCGATTACCGCTCAGCGCAAGCTGACGATCCCCTTCGTGAAAGAGATCCTTAAGCTTTAGTCCGCCAGGGGAGTCAGCTCCTGCTCCGTCAGCCCGGTCAACCGGGCGACCAGGTCGCGCGGAAGGCCGCTGTGCAGCATAGCGACAGCGATGCGCTGCGCCTCTTCTTTCCGTCCTTCCTGACGGCCTTGCGCCAGGCCCCGCTCCAGCCCCTGTTGTTCCAGATATTCCGCAATCGTCATCAACGTCTCCTTATGCTGCGGCGTACGTAACGCCAGCTCGCGAATGAATTTAATCGGCTCGCGCGTGTTGCCTGCCTGTACCAGATAGTGCATCAGGGCTTGTACCTGCGATTCCGTCGCCAGTCCAGTCAATAATAATTCGCTCAGCTTGTCGAGGAACTGCGCCAGATCGCGTTGTCGAATATGTTTTTGCAGTAACTCCAGCGTTGCCATGCGCTGGTGGGTGGCAATCTCGTCATCCGGAATGACGGTTATGTCCGCCAGCGGAAACGCCCCGTGATAAAGGTGGCCGGCCAGCTCCGGAGCGACGAATTCATCGAGCCAGCGCAGAGAGAACGGATAGGGGCTCACCAGACCGTGGTAGAAGAGAACAGGGATCACCAGCGGCAGGCGATCGTGGCCGGCATCGAGATGGCGCTGCATGGCGGCGATGGCGTAGCGCATCAGACGAAAGGCCATATGCCGGTCGGGCGTGCTCTGGTGTTCGATAAGCGCATAAATATAACCGTCGCCCGCCGTGGTTTTCAGGGAATACAAAATGTCGGCGTAAAAGGGACGCAGATCGTCTTCGACAAAATGCCCGGACTCGAGATGCAGCGTACGCAGATCGCACACTTTAAGCAGCGTCTCGGGCAGATACAGTTGCAGGAAATCACGGGCGGTATCGGGATGGGAGAGGTAGGTCTTAAACACGGCGTCATGGGGCGTGGAGGTCGGCTTTTTCATGTTCATCCGTCCAGTGGATTGAGCGATGGATGAACAGTAGCACCGTCCGGCGGGCGGGAGATATTGGCGTGAAAGATCTGGAATCTCCTACGTAAAAAAAGCGCCGCGCAAGCGCGGCGCGGGTGAGTTAGCTTACGATCTCAAGAACCTGTTCCGGCGGGCGGCCAATACGCGCCTGGCCGCGGCTGACGACGATAGGGCGCTCGATGAGTTTCGGATTGTCGACCATCGCCTGTATCAGCGCCGCGTTGCTGAGAGCCGGGTCGGCCAGATTGAGCGATTTATACAGATCCTCTTTCTGGCGCATGAGCTCGCGGGGGCTCTCCATACCCAGCAGCTGCAGCAGCTGGCGCAGCGTCCCGGCATCCGGTGGCGTCTCAAGATAAAGCACCACCTCAGGATCGATGCCGCGGCTCTGCAGCAGGCTCAGCGTTTCGCGGCTCTTGGAGCAGCGTGGGTTATGGTAAATTTTTACCGCGTCGGTCATGGGGTCTCCTTACATTTTTTGATAGGGACGGAAGCGAGCCTGCAGATCGCGTAGCTGATCGATACGGGCATCGTAACGTGCCTGCTGCAGGCTACCCAGTTTCACCTGCGAGCTGGCGCTGCTGAGCAGGGAAATCGCCTGCTCCAGCTGGCCGACCAGCGCCATGCTTTCAGCCCGCGCCGCCAGCTCCTGATCGCGATTGCCCAGCGCGCCTTCCGCCTGGGCCAGCAGGTCCCAGCCGTTGCCATCCTCTTTATAGGTAAAGGTATACCGGTTCAGAATGGTCGCCGCTTCCCCGGGCTGCCCGCCCTGCAGCAGGGCGTTGGCCAGGTTCAGCTGCAGCACCGGATTAGTACGCAGCTCGCGGGCGTTTTTAAGGCGATTGATGGCGTCGCTGGTTTTCTTCTGTCCGAGGTCGATATCGGTGGCCAGATCGAGATACCAGGCATTTTGCGGGTCGGCGTTGAGCAGCGGCTGCAGCGTTTTGCGTGCCTGGTCAAAGTTGTTGCTTTCCATCGCCAGCAGAGCGCGACCATACTGGGCGGCATGCTGTTGGCGGATATTGCCTTTATCCCAGGCGTTCAGCAGATCGGTGCCCAGCTTGTTGTCGCCGTTGGTGTACATCCCGAGGGTACGCGCCTTCGCCAGATAGAAGTCCGCCGAGGACTGTACCACCACCGGGCGCATCTGGTTGGCGCGGTTACGGGCATCGGCCAGTCGGCTTTCCGGCAGGGGGTGGGTGAGCAACATTTCCGGTGGTCGCGTCGAGTAGCGCGACTCGTCAAGCAGTTTACCCATAAACATCGGCATGGCCTGTGGGTCGAAACCCGAGCGCTGCAGAACCTGAATGCCAATCCGGTCGGCCTCTTCTTCGTTCTGGCGGGTGAAGCTGATCATACCCTGCTGAGTACCGGCCAGCGTCCCGGTCAGGGCCGCCATTCCGGCCTGCGGGCTGGCCATCGCCAGCAGAATCGAACCTAGGGCACCGACCCAGGTCAGCGGCGCATTGCGCTTCTGATCTTCCATCGCGCGGGCGAGATGCCGCTGCGTCACGTGGGAGATTTCGTGCGCCATGACAGAGGCCAGTTCGCTCTCGTTATCAGAGTAGCGGAACAGGGCGGAGTGGAGGACCACATTGCCGCCGAAGAAGGCGAAGGCGTTGATCTGGTCGTTATTAATCAAATAGAAGTGGAACGGGGTACGCACCGAGTTGGCGTGAGCCACCAGACGCATACCCAGCCCGTTGATATATTGCACCAGCAGAGGGTCGTTGATCAGCGGCGCGCTACCGCGCAGTTGGCGGACGTAGTAATCCCCCATCTGCATTTCCTGACCGATTGACAGCGTGCTTCCTGCGGAGGTTCCCATGTCCGGCAGGGTATCTGCGGAGTCAGCAAAAGCAGGACCTATCGAACCCAGCGTCAGCGACGCGATCGCGGTCGCCACCAGCGTTTTCTTCAACTGCCTGAACATAACCTCTGTCCTGTAATGTGGGTGTGCCAGTTTGACCGATTGTGCGGCGTAATGTTCCCTGGCCGCATCCCAGCGAGTTTAGCTGGCGTTGGCCGCCTTGAAAATATGTTCTTCATGGCGGAGAACGGTTTGACTGCGGCGCATCAAAAAGCGAAGTCTTTTTTGTGACATTTCGATACAATTCCCCGGATTGTCGCCGCTTGGCCCTTCAGGGAAGGTTTTATGCTTGAGATGTTAATGCAGTGGTACCGCCGTCGATTCAGCGACCCTGAGGCGATAGCGCTGCTGGTTATTTTGCTTGCCGGTTTCGGCATTATGTTCTTTTTCAGCGGCCTGCTGGCCCCGTTGCTGGTGGCTATCGTGCTGGCCTATCTGCTGGAGTGGCCGACCGTTCGTCTGGAGCGCATCGGTCTGTCGCGCACCTGGGCCACCTCGCTGGTGCTGATCCTCTTTGTGGGCATCCTGCTGTTGCTGGCCTTTGTGGTGCTGCCGGTAGCCTGGCAGCAGGGGATCTACCTCATCCGCGATATGCCGGGCATGCTAAATAAGCTCTCTGATTTCGCCGCCACGCTGCCGCGGCGCTATCCAGCGTTAATGGATGCCGGCATTATCGATGCGATGGCGGAAAATATGCGCACCCGGATGCTGACGGTGGGCGACTCGGTGGTTAAGTACTCTCTGGCCTCGCTGGTGGGGCTACTCACCCTGGCGGTCTATCTGGTGCTGGTGCCGCTGATGGTCTTCTTCCTGCTGAAGGATAAAGAGCAGATGCTCAACGCGGTGCGCCGCGTTCTGCCGCGCAATCGCGGGCTTGCCGGGCAGGTGTGGAAAGAGATGAACCAGCAGATCACCAACTACATTCGCGGCAAGGTGCTGGAGATGATTGTCGTCAGCGTCGCCACCTGGATAGGCTTTATCCTCTTTGGCCTCAACTACTCGCTGCTGCTGGCGGTGCTGGTGGGCTTCTCGGTGCTGATCCCCTATATCGGCGCGTTTGTGGTGACCATTCCGGTGGTGGGGGTGGCGCTGTTTCAGTTTGGCGCTGGCACCGAGTTCTGGAGCCTGTTTGCGGTCTATCTGATTATTCAGGGGCTGGACGGTAACCTGCTGGTTCCGGTGCTGTTCTCGGAAGCGGTCAATTTACACCCGCTGGTGATTATCCTGTCGGTGGTGATCTTTGGCGGACTGTGGGGATTCTGGGGCGTCTTCTTCGCCATTCCGCTGGCCACGCTGATTAAAGCTGTGGTGCATGCCTGGCCGGATGGTTTGGCGGTCGACGACTAAGGCAATGAGAATAAAAAAAGACGCCGGGCGAGGGCTTCCTCTCCCGGCGTCTTGCTTTGCATCAGGCGTTTTCTTTCAGCCAGTTCAGCACCACGTCGTGGTGATTGCTGGTTTTGAAATCATCAAAGACGTGATCGATTTTGCCATCGGCATCGATGAGGAAACTAATCCGGTGGATCCCGTCGTAGGTTTTCCCCATAAAGGATTTTTCGCCCCAGACGCCAAACTGCTCGCAAACCTGATGGTTTTCATCAGACAGCAGCGTAAAGTTCAGCAGCTCTTTTTCGGCGAAACGGGAGAGTTTTTCCGGTTTATCGGTGCTGATGCCCAGCACTTCAACGCCGGCTTTTTTCAGGTCGTCCATATTATCGCGCAAGCCGCACGCCTGTACGGTGCAGCCCGGGGTCATGGCTTTTGGGTAAAAATAAACCAGGACACGTTGTCCCTGGAAGTCGGTTAAATTTACTTCCTCGCCGTCCTGGTCCGGTAAGCTAAATTTCGGTGCGATATCACCGGCTTTCAGTGGGGTCATGGGTTAAACTCCATCCTGTTCATCATGCTGTGAATAATTAACGATGTTAATACTGCCTTGTGCGTTCAGTTCTGTACATAGGGCTTTGAACGCTTGTTCGATATTTGCTGCATTTTGCGTCGCAGGACTGTGGGCAGTTATCTGGATAAAAAGCTGCGCGGAATCGCCGTCTCCCGGCTGCGTGCGGGACACCAGCTCCGCAATATTCATATTCCATGTATCGCACAGGGCAGTAAAGCGCTCGATGATATGCGGTGAGTCCGGCACCTCAACCTGGACCCAAACGGTGTTTGGCATGGCCTGCGGCGGGCGCGCAGTGGTGCGTTTCATCACGATCAACAGCTCCAGCTCCGCGCCTTTCAGCGGCAGAGTTGATTCGATCAGGTTAATCGCATTCCACGACCCGGAAAGCAGCATGATAAACGTAAACTCATCACCGAGCATGGCCAGCCGGCTGTCTTCGATATTACAACCGCAGCTGCTGACGTGGCGAGTGATCGTATTCACGATGCCGGGACGGTCAGCCCCCAGGGCGGTAATAACCAGATAGTGTTGTAATGAGGCTGTCAAACCTGTTCTTCCTTTAAAAAGGTGAGGTAACATTAGGAAAGCATAAAAAAAACCGCCATACAACATCCCTGATGGCGTCGGGTCTCTTGCTTTTATTACAGCTCCAAACGTAACATTGAGAATCTTGTCGCACTTCTGCTCTGAGGATGGCCCATGTTCACGGGAAGTATTGTAGCGCTTGTCACGCCGATGGATGAAAACGGTAATGTCTGCCGGACAAGCCTGAAAAAACTGATTGATTACCATGTCGCCAACGGAACCTCGGCGATCGTTTCGGTAGGGACTACCGGTGAATCCGCAACGCTGAGCCATGAAGAGCATGGCGACGTGGTGATGATGACGCTGGAGCTGGCCGACGGGCGTATTCCGGTTATCGCTGGAACGGGAGCCAATGCAACCGCAGAGGCGATTAGCCTGACCAAACGTTTTAACGATAGCGGTGTTGTTGGCTGCCTGACGGTCACTCCTTATTATAACCGTCCGACCCAGGAAGGCCTGTTCCAGCACTTTAAAGCTATCGCCGAGCATACTGACCTGCCGCAAATTCTGTATAATGTGCCGTCCCGTACCGGTTGCGATATGCTGCCGGAAACCGTTGGCCGTCTGGCGGAAATTAAAAATATTGTCGGTATTAAGGAAGCAACAGGGAACTTAAGTCGCGTTCACCAGATCAAAGAGCTGGTTTCAGACGACTTTATTCTGCTGAGCGGTGACGATGCGACCGGTATGGACTTCATGCAGCTCGGCGGCGTAGGCGTGATTTCTGTTACGGCCAACGTGGCGGCGCGCGAAATGGCCGACATGTGCCGTCTGGCGCTGGCGGGTCAATTTGCCGAAGCTCGTGCGATTAACCAGCGTCTGATGCCACTGCATACAAAATTATTTGTCGAACCCAATCCTATCCCGGTGAAATGGGGATGCAAGGCGTTGGGTCTTGTGGCGACCGATACGCTGCGCTTGCCGATGACGCCTATCACCGATCATGGTCGTGAAGCCGTCACTGCCGCGCTGAAGCATGCCGGTTTGCTGTAAAGTTTAGGGAGATTTGATGGCTTACTCAGTACAGAAGTCGCGCCTGGCGAAGGTTGCGGGTGTTTCGCTGGTTCTACTCCTCGCGGCCTGTAGTTCTGACTCGCGCTATAAGCGTCAGGTGAGCGGTGATGAGGCCTATTTACAGGCATCACCGTTGAGCGAACTTCACGCGCCGGCGGGGATGATCCTGCCGATTCAGGTGGGTGATTACAATATTCCGGTGGCTAACAGCACCGGCGCGGTCGGTAAAGCGCTGGACATTCGTCCGCCGGCGCAGCCGCTGGCGCTGGTGAGCGGTGCGCGGACCCAGTTTAACGGCGATACCGCGACGCTGATGGTCGAAAACGGCCGCAGCGGTTCGCTGTGGGCACAGGTCACCAGTATTCTTCAGTCGAAGAACTACGTTATCGCCAAGCGCGATGATGCGAGCCAGACGCTGAACACCGACTGGGTTGAGTGGAACCGTCTTGATGAAGATCAGCAGTATCGCGGTCGTTATCAAATCTCCGTCAAACCGCAGGGTTATCAGCAAGCGGTGGTCGTTAAGCTGGTGAATCTGGAGCAGGCGGGTAAACCGGTTGCCGATCCGGCATCTCTGCAGCGCTACAGCACCGCTATGCTGAACGTCATTTCGGAAGGCCTTGACATGAATGCCACCAGCGCCCAGAACGCCGCCCAGCGCAGCGCGGGGGCCACCTTCGACGTGCAGAGCGCCGCCGACGATACCGGCCTGCCGATGCTCGTAGTTCGCGCGCCGTTTAACCTGGTGTGGCAGCGTCTGCCGGGCGCCCTCGAGAAAGTGGGGATGAAAGTGACCGACAGCACGCGCTCTCAGGGCAGCATGGCGCTGACCTATAAGCCGCTGTCTGACAGCAGCTGGCAGGAGCTGGGCGCACGTGACCCGCAGCTGGTCTCCGGCGACTACAAACTGCAGGTCGGCGACCTCGATAACCGCAGTAGCCTGCAGTTTATCGACCCGAAAGGCCACACCCTGACGCAGTCGCAAAATGACGCCCTGGTAGCCGTATTCCAGGCCGCATTTAACAAGTAATCAAAAGGGCTGGAGCAATCCGGCCCTTTTTCATGTATAGTGACGCAAACGTGTGCGTGGCCATATAATCCTGTAAATCGCCGCGTTAAGGCTGCTCCAGTCGCCTGACTGCAGTTCGCCCCGCAAGCGTACAGCATCCGCTCCAACGCCCGTTGCAGGATGTTATGTAAGACCGACACGTCATTTTTTGGCTCAATATCACTGGAGTAGTGAAAGATGAAAAAGCAAGCTGAGTTGTATCGTGGTAAGGCGAAGACAGTATACAGCACCGATAATCCGGACCTGCTGGTACTGGAATTCCGTAACGATACGTCAGCAGGTGATGGCGCGCGCATCGAGCAGTTCGATCGTAAAGGCATGGTGAACAACAAATTCAACCATTTCATTATGAGTAAACTGGCAGAAGCGGGCATCCCTACCCAGATGGAAGCGCTGCTCTCCGATACCGAATGTCTGGTGAAAAAACTGGATATGGTGCCGGTAGAGTGCGTGGTGCGTAACCGTGCGGCAGGCTCGCTGGTAAAACGTTTAGGCATTGAAGAAGGTATCGAGCTGAATCCGCCGCTGTTCGACCTGTTCCTGAAAAACGATGCTATGCACGATCCGATGGTCAACGACTCCTACTGCGAAACCTTCGGCTGGGTGAGTAAAGAGAATCTGGCGCGGATGCGCGAGCTGACCTACAAAGCCAACGACGTGCTGAAAAAACTGTTCGATGACGCCGGTCTGATTCTGGTGGACTTTAAGCTGGAGTTTGGTCTGTTCAAAGGCGAAGTGGTGCTGGGCGACGAGTTTTCGCCGGACGGCAGCCGCCTGTGGGATAAAAACACCCTCGATAAAATGGACAAAGACCGCTTCCGCCAGAGCCTTGGCGGCCTGATCGAAGCCTACGAAGAAGTGGCTCACCGCCTGGGCGTTAAGCTCGACTAACCCGCCCGCCGCCAGAAGATGGCCTCATCTTCTGGCGTCTCTTGCTGTTTCCTGTGGTAATCCTGCGCTGAACCGCCTACGATCTCTGCTATTGATACATAACAGGGAATGAGGTGCTTATGCGCTGGCAAGGGCGTCGCGAAAGCGACAATGTTGAAGATCGACGTGGACAATCAGGCTCGCCGTTTGGCGGCGGCGGGGGCGGCGGCTTCCGTCTGCCGAGCGGGAAGGGCGGCATTGTACTGCTGATTATTGTGCTGGTGGCGGGCTACTACGGCGTGGATTTGACCGGCATGTTGACCGGCGAACCGATGCCGCAGCAGCAGACCTCCACGCAGCGCTCCATCAGTCCGAAAGACGATGAAGCGGCGAAGTTTACTTCCGTCATTCTGGCTACCACCGAAGATACCTGGGGGCCGATCTTTGAAAAGATGGGCCGCCAGTACCCGCAGCCAAAGCTGGTGCTCTATCGCGGCGCGACCCGTACCGGCTGCGGCACCGGTCAGTCGGTAATGGGCCCCTTCTATTGTCCTGCCGACAGTACGGTCTATATCGACCTGTCATTCTACGATGAGATGAAAAATAAACTGGGCGCCGACGGCGACTTTGCCCAGGGGTACGTCATTGCCCATGAAGTGGGTCATCACGTACAAAAACTGCTGGGCATTGAGCCGAAGGTCCGCCAGCAACAGCAGCATGCCACGCAGGCCGAAGCCAACCGCCTGTCGGTTAAGATGGAGCTGCAGGCAGACTGCTTCGCCGGCGTCTGGGGTCATAATATGCAGCAGCAGGATATTCTGGAAACTGGCGATCTGCAGGAGGCGCTGAACGCCGCCGAGGCCATCGGCGACGATCGTCTACAGCAGCAGAGCCAGGGACGCGTGGTGCCGGACAGTTTTACCCACGGCACCTCGAAACAGCGCTACACCTGGTTCAAACGCGGTTTCGATAGCGGCGATCCGGCGCAGTGCAATACCTTCGGCAGCGCGCTGTAATCGTCCCCCATGATGGACGCGCTGCTTAACCTCACCGCGCAAATGGCGCGGGAGGGGATCCGTCGCCTGCTGGTGCTCAGCGGCGATGAGAGCTGGACGCTGCAGCAGGCGCAGGCGCTACGGGAGAGGCTCGGCGGCGATGGCCTGTGGGTTGGCCCCGAGCCGGTTTCTGCGCCCTGCGTGG
>ERZ791895.110-NODE-110-length-89719-cov-3.863725_pt1 | contig 89719 bp, 69 predicted proteins | sample MGYA00510153_ERZ791895 | MGnify/ENA primary metagenome ERZ791895 (study PRJEB30046, sample SAMN00792064) | human gut metagenome | study: EMG produced TPA metagenomics assembly of the A metagenome-wide association study of gut microbiota in type 2... | reverse complement strand
TCCATGTGTAAGGATTGCGCAGTACGGTGGTTTCTGGTAGAGAGCTGCTTCGTAGGTGGAATCCAGCCTATATTCTTTTCCTACAGACGGGACTTCTTTATTTTGATAAGAGATTCGGATAACACTTGATATTTGTTTTCCATTTTCGTCATAGGCATAAAGAAACATGCGCATATCAAAGAAAAATACATCTCGACTGTAATAATAGTGCATGTATTGCCTGGGTACTCCTGGCGTTAATGGATTTCTGGCAGTGCCACGGTAGTGAGTACCGTTGATTACACAGGAGCATTCCGGTGCAGAAGAAGAGGAAAAAGGATTGAAGAACTGTTGTAGCAGCTTTCTGCAGCTTGTAGCCGAGAGAGTACATAGAATAAGGCATATAATAGGAATGTATTTTTTCATCATAAGCGGGAGTTTAGTTGTTCGGTCAGTTCGATATATTTTTGGTATAAATCATCCGGAATATCAAGAGCCTTGGCATCAGCAGGAGTCAGGTTCAATTTATAGATGGAGTCTTCCAAGATAATTTGATCTGACAATATATTATTCGGATCTGACTGAAAATAGTATTTATTGATATCATCTTCTTCTTTGATTATCAGTGGCTTATCAGGCGTTAGCGTTTGATAGGAATTTTCTTCTGGAATAATAATCACTTCATCCGTACAGCTTGAAATTGAAGACGAAATAAGTACAAACAGAAATACAGAAATGGTTTTCATAATAGTTAAGTTTTTAGTTTTGGTTATATTAAGTTTAAAATTTATAAGCTATTATATGCTGGTTATATTTACACAGTTAGCTATATGAATATAACTTTATTTTATATTCATAAAATTAATAATGTTTTTTAAAAAAGGATCATACGGTTTGGGATAGGTAAGTGAAATATGTTTTTTACATAATTTTATTACAGCGGCTATTTGTGACAGAATATAGATTTTCTCTATGTATCTTTATCTATGGGCAGACTGGTATGCGACATAATCGCGGATAAATAAAAAGCGAGGCTGCGCTTCACATTTCAGGTGAAGGCAGCCTCGCTTTTTATTGGGAATCCCTTATCAGGAATCTCTTGATATTACTCTTCCGTCTCAAGCAACAGGTTCATAACCTGGCAAGCCGACTTGGCTACAGAGGTTCCAGGACCGAAGATAGCCATGACTCCTGCCTTGTACAGGAAATCGTAATCCTGTGCCGGAATCACACCACCGGCGAAGACCAGAATATCTTCTCGTCCCAGACGCTTCAATTCGGCAATGATCTGCGGAATCAGTGTCTTGTGTCCGGCAGCCAGTGAAGAAACTCCCACTGCATGCACGTCATTTTCGACAGCCTCACGCGCAGCTTCTTCCGGAGTCTGGAACAACGGTCCCATATCCACATCGAAACCACAATCGGCAAAACCGGTTGCCACTACCTTTGCACCACGGTCGTGTCCGTCCTGACCCATCTTGGCAATCATGACACGCGGACGGCGGCCTTCTCTCTTGGCAAATTCTTCTGTCAGTTCGCAAGCTTTTGCGAAATCTGCATCTTTTTTACTTTCTGATGAATACACTCCTGATATCGTTCTGATTACAGCTTTATAACGTCCTACGACAACTTCGCAGGCATCGGAAATTTCTCCCAGTGTAGCACGTACGCGTGCAGCTTCTACAGCCAGTTCCAGCAGGTTGCCCTTGCCTGTCTTCACGCATTCGGTGATGGCAGCCAGTGCCTTGTCCACCTCAGCCTGGTTACGTCCTTCTTTCAGGCGGCGCAGGTTTTCGATCTGTTCCTGACGAACGGCAGTATTGTCCACTTCAAGAATATCAATCGGGTCTTCTTTTTCCAGACGGTACTTGTTGGTACCCACAATGGTCTGTTCGCCCGAGTCGATACGAGCCTGAGTACGAGCCGCAGCCTCTTCGATACGCATTTTAGGAATACCGGTCTCGATGGCCTTTGCCATACCGCCCAGACGTTCGATTTCCTGAATGTGTTCCCATGCCTTGTGGGCCAGTTCGTTGGTCAGTGACTCTACATAATATGAACCTCCCCATGGGTCTACGTTCTTACAGATCTGTGTTTCTTCCTGGATGTAAATCTGCGTATTACGTGCGATACGTGCAGAGAAGTCGGTCGGCAGTGCGATGGCTTCGTCCAGTGCGTTGGTATGCAGTGACTGAGTGTGTCCCAGTGCGGCAGCCATGGCTTCGATACAGGTACGGCCTACGTTGTTGAACGGATCCTGCTCGGTAAGCGACCATCCTGAAGTCTGAGAGTGGGTACGCAATGCCAGTGACTTCGGATTCTTCGGGTTGAACTGCTTGACGATTTTAGCCCACAGCATACGGGCTGCACGCATTTTGGCAATTTCCATGAAGTGGTTCATACCGATGGCCCAGAAGAACGACAGACGCGGAGCAAAGGCATCAATGTCGATGCCGGCAGCTACACCCGCACGCAGGTATTCCAGACCGTCGGCCAGTGTATATGCCAGCTCAATGTCGGCCGTAGCACCGGCTTCCTGCATGTGATAACCCGAAATGGAGATTGAATTGAATTTCGGCATTTTCTGAGAAGTATACTCAAAGATATCCGAAATGATCTTCATGGAGAAGGCTGGCGGATAAATGTAGGTGTTACGCACCATGAATTCCTTCAGAATGTCGTTCTGGATGGTTCCCGCCATCTCTTCCAATTTCGCACCCTGTTCCAGTCCGGCATTGATGTAGAACGCCATGACAGGAAGTACGGCACCGTTCATGGTCATGGATACCGACATCTTGTTCAAAGGAATACCGTCGAACAGCACCTTCATGTTCTCGAGCGAGCAGATGGATACACCGGCTTTTCCCACGTCGCCCACTACGCGCGGATGATCCGGGTCGTAACCGCGGTGGGTAGGAAGGTCGAAGGCAACCGACAGACCTTTCTGTCCGGAAGCCAGGTTACGGCGATAGAACGCATTCGATTCTTCTGCAGTAGAGAATCCCGCATACTGACGGATGGTCCACGGACGGAAGGTATACATCATTGAGTAAGGGCCGCGCAGGTAAGGAGGAATACCGGCTACGTAATCCAGGTGTTCCATTCCTTCCAGGTCTTCCTTCGTATATACCGGTTTTACCTGAATCTGTTCCGGTGTCTTCCAGTTGGCTGTGATGCCGTTCTCTTTTTGCCAGTCAGCTCCGTTCTGAGCATGGAATCCGGCATATATGTTGATATCTTTAAATTTCGGTTTCATAGTATCTTCTTACTTAATTCCTAACTTTTCGTTGTATTCCCTTAATGTTTCCAATACGTTGCAGCGTACGTGGATGAAGTTTTCGATGCCTGCAGCCTTGAGGTCATCCATGCATGCCGGAGCACCGGCTACGATAAACATGGCGCGGCCGGCCACTTCCTTGAAGGCAGGGATGGCATATTCTGCATATTCTTCATCGCTCGAGCAGATTACCACGATGTCTGCATGTGCATCAAGGGCAGCTTTTACACCTTCTTCTACACTCGGGAATCCCAGGTTGTCGATGACTTCGTATCCGGCACAAGCCAGGAAGTTGCACGAGAACTGGGCGCGGGCCTGACGCATGGCCAGGTTTCCGATGGTCAGCATGAAGGCTTTCGGACGCTTGCCGGAATGTTCGGTCTGCAGACGCAATGCCTCGAACTCGCTGGCGGCACGGTCGGTATTCAAGCTGGCAAACGAAGCCTCTTCCTGATGGCCTCCGCCGCATGCACACTTAGGAGCCAGCGGTGCTTTTTCTCCCGCTTTCTCGTTAAAGTTAGGATATTGGTTGGTTCCGAGCAATATTTCTTTCCGTTTCGATACGGCTTCATGACGGGCCTTGTTGCTGTTGTTCACCGCCTGCTGTATCTTTCCGTTTTGTACGGCCTGAATCATACCGCCCTCTTCTTCCACTTCCAGGAAGAGCTTCCAGGCCTGTTCGGCAATGGCTACGGTCAGGTTCTCGATATAATAGGAACCTCCGGCAGGGTCAACAATGCGGTTCAGGTGTGATTCTTCCTTCAGCAGCAGCTGCTGGTTGCGGGCAATGCGTTCAGAGAAGTCGTCCGGAGTCTCGTAAGCCTTGTCGAACGGAGTCACCGTGATGGAGTTCACGCCCGCAATGGCGGCACTCATCGCTTCGGTCTGGGTACGCAGCAGGTTTACGTGAGCATCGAACAATGTCAGGTTGAAAGTAGAAGTTTCCGCATGGGCCACCATCTGGCAGGCACAGTCGCACTGAGGTTGATATTCTTTTACAATATTTGCCCACAGCATACGTGCGGCACGGAACTTCGCGATTTCCATGAAATAATTGGAGCTGATACCGAAATTGAAGCGGATTTTGCGTGCGGCAAGGTCGCTCGGCACTCCCGCTTCGGTCAGCTGACTGAGGTATTCGTTACCCCATGCCAGTGCATATCCCAGTTCCTGATAGATATAGGCACCTGCATTGTTCAGTCTTACCGAGTTGACGGCGATACATTGGATATGGGGGTATCCGGCTGTGATTTCAACCAGTTTCTTGCCTTCACCAACCAGGGCACTTACGTCTTTGCCCTTTTCCAGCATTTTACCTATCGGGTCGAAATTGATGGAACCGTATAATTTTTCAGGGTCGTATTTTTTCTCTTTGAAATAGTTGACAAGCAGTTCAGCCAGAGCTGCCGAATGACGCTGACAAGTAGAGAAGTTCAGCTCGATGCAATCGCAGCAGATGTCTTTCAGCAAGGTCTCTATGTATTCCTTACTCAGTTCCTTGGCCTTGATGCAGAATCCCAGTGAGTCAATACCCTTGTTCAGCAGGTCCAGGGCTTTGGCATTGGCCTGGGCAGGGTCTTCAACCGAAATATCTTGACGGATAAACCAGGTATTGTCATTTTTTTTGTTTCCCCTGAGATAAGGATATTCACCGGGAAGTGTGTCGGTAGTTTTTAAATTCTCGAGGTCTTCTTTACGGTAGAAAGGCTTTACCTTGAATCCTTCATTGGTCTTCCAAACTAACTTCTTCTCAAAATCAGCACCTTTCAAATCTGCTGTTATTTTATCCATCCATTCCTGGGTAGAGACGGACGGAAAGTCTGAAAAGAGTTTTTCTTTACTATCTGCCATAGTGAATTTGTGTTTTATGATATATATGATTTAATGTTACTAAGTATGTCGGTTGGATAAACATACAGGGCAAATATACTAATTTATTACACATAGCCACATAATGTGCAAGTTTTTTTAGAGATAAATGTTTGCTAAACTCTATAATCTTGGTTACATTTGCTCCCACTTAAAATTGATAATATTATGAATTGGCTACAAGATTTATTGACAAATCCCGACTCGATAGCACACATTGTGGCTCTTTATGCGTTTGTCATAGCCGCGGGAGTCTTATTGGGGAAAATTAAAGTGTTTGGTATTTCGCTCGGGGTTACTTTCGTTTTGTTTGTGGGGATTTTGGCCGGACATTTCGGTTTTACCGGAAATGCGGCGATTCTTTCCTTCATCCAGGACTTCGGACTGATATTGTTTGTCTTCTGTATCGGTCTTCAGGTGGGTCCTTCTTTCTTTTCTTCCTTTAAAAGGGGGGGTATTACGCTGAACATGCTTGCGCTGGGTATCGTGGGGCTGAATATCGCAGTGGCCCTGATCATTTACTGGGCGCTTCAGGGCAGGGTAGACATACCGATGATGGTCGGTGTGCTTTGCGGTGCCGTAACCAATACTCCGGGACTCGGTGCTGCCAATGAGGCACTGCAGCAGCTGAATTACAGCGGACCGGAAATTGCCATGGGATATGCCTGTGCGTATCCGCTGGGTGTAATGGGTATCATTCTGGCCATGATTCTGATCCGTTATCTGTGCCGGGTGGACATGGACAAGGAGGCTGATGACATCCAGAAGGAGGAAGAGGCCAATCCTCATCTGAAACCTTATAATATTGCCCTGCGTGTGGAGAATGCGGCTTTGAGCGGCAAGAAACTGTCGCAGGTGCAGAACTTCCTGGCACGTGATTTTGTCTGCTCGCGTATTCTGCAGGACGGTCATCTGTATATTCCAAACGCCGATACGGTACTGCGTCTGGGCGATGAAATGAATATCGTTTGTGCCGAGGATGACTCGGAGGCGATTCAGGCCTTTATCGGTCCGAAGGTGGACGGGGTTGACTGGGACAATCAGAGCAAGCAGGTGAAACCGATGGTTTCCCGCCGTATCCTGGTCACTCAGCCTTCTATCAACGGTAAGACACTGGGTGAGCTTCATTTCAGCAGCATGTACGGGGTAAACGTGACTCGTGTCAACCGTTCGGGTATGGACCTGTTTGCGGCACGTCAGCTGACGCTGCAGGTGGGTGACCGAGTGATGGTGGTGGGTCCGCAGGATGCCATCGACCGGGTGGCCGACTTGCTGGGTAACCAGTTGAAGCGTCTGGACCGTCCGAATATCGTGACCATCTTCGTGGGTATTTTCTGTGGTATTCTGTTCGGTAGTCTGCCGTTGGCTATTCCGGGTATTCCTACGCCTATCAAACTGGGTCTTGCCGGGGGGCCGCTGATTGTATCTATTCTGATTGGCCGCTTCGGACATAAAGTGAAACTGGTGACGTATACCACAATGAGTGCCAACCTGATGTTGCGTGAGGTGGGACTGGTGCTGTTCCTGGCGAGTGTGGGCATCAAGGCGGGAGGAAACTTCGTACAGACGGTGGTCGAAGGGGATGGCCTGCTGTATGTGGGAATCGGTTTCCTGATTACGATTATTCCGTTGCTGATCATCGGTGTGATTGCGCGTCTGAAACATAAAGTCAACTATTTTACGCTGATGGGTCTGATTGCGGGTAGTACTACTGACCCGCCTGCCCTGGCTTATGCCAACCAGATTTCGGGTAACGATGCGCCGGCGGTAGGATATTCTACGGTATATCCGTTTACGATGTTCCTCCGTATCCTGACGGCTCAGCTGCTGGTACTCTTCCTGGCGGGATAAGTGACGCTGCAGACTGGATTGAAAACGGTATGATATCTTAGAAATAGGAAAGTAATATTGTTACATTGCTTGTCCGGACCTTTCTCTGACGTGTTTGTCGCCGAAAGTGTCCGGACAAGTTTTTTTGTACGGATAAGCGGAGATAATGTGCCGGAACGGCGCAGGAAGATGATTGCAAAAGTTTTCTGAATATGCTTGTCGGCGTGGTTTTATTGGTTTGCGTTGCTGATTAATAAAACCGCGCCGTGGAGTGATAAAATCGGGTAGCGGATTAAGGTAGCTTTCAGTTTCTTTATTCTTTTGTCTGCTGTTCGCTGCACTTATCCGTAACCGCCTCTTGCAGAATGTTTCTGCGGACTGCAGACACGGCGCATTTTTCTTTGATGAAGCGGTTTTCTTCCGGGGCTGCGGCTTATTCGGCTGCTTCCCTGACGCATACGGACGGTCGTCCTGCCGATAATTGCGGAAAAATGCTTACCTTTGCAATTCATTTGTAGTAAATTAAGTTCAAAGAAAATACAGCGTATATGATTTCAGTAGATGGATTGACCGTCGAATTCGGCGGGACTACCCTGTTCAGTGATATTAGTTTTCAGATCAATGAAAAGGACCGTATTGCCCTGATGGGAAAAAACGGGGCCGGTAAATCGACCCTTTTGAAAATATTGGCCGGTGTGCGTCAGCCTACCCGCGGAAAGGTTACAGCCCCGAAGGACTGTGTGATTGCATACCTTCCTCAGCACCTGATGACGGAAGACGGCCGGACGGTATTCGAGGAGGCCTCTCAGGCATTCTCGCACCTGCGCGAGATGGAGGCAGAGATTGAGCGTATGAATCAGGAACTGACTGTCCGTACCGATTATGAGAGCGATTCTTACATGGAGCTGATTGAGAAGGTGGCCGCCATGAGCGAGAAGTTCTATGCCATTGACATGACGCATTTTGAGGAAGACGTGGAGAAGGCCTTGCTGGGTCTGGGATTCATGCGTGAGGATTTTAACCGTCCTACGAGCGACTTTAGCGGGGGATGGCGCATGCGTATCGAACTGGCGAAGCTGTTGCTGCAGAATCCGGATGTGCTCTTGCTCGACGAGCCGACCAACCACCTGGATATCGAATCAATACAGTGGCTCGAAGACTTTCTGGTGAGCAGTGCCAAGGCGGTAATCGTCATCAGTCACGACCGTAAGTTTGTGGATAATATTACTACGCGTACCATTGAGGTGACCATGGGACGTATCTATGACTATAAGGTGAACTACTCTCAGTACCTGGTGTTGCGCAAGGAACGCAGGGAGCAGCAGATGAAGCAGTATGAGGAGCAGCAGAAGATGATTCAGGAGACGAAGGACTTCATCGAGCGCTTCAAGGGAACCTACAGTAAGACGCTGCAGGTGCAGAGCCGTGTGAAGATGCTGGAGAAACTGGAACTGATAGAGGTGGACGAGGAGGATACGTCGGCATTGCGGTTGAAGTTCCCGCCTTCTCCCCGCAGCGGCAGCTATCCGGTGATTATGGATAATGTGGGTAAAACGTATGGCGACCATGTGGTGTTCCGGAATGCCAGTCTGACCATCGAGCGGGGCGACAAGGTGGCCTTTGTGGGAAAGAACGGTGAGGGTAAGTCTACGCTGGTGAAGTGTATCATGAACGAGATACCGCACGAGGGTACGCTGACACTGGGACACAATGTGCAGATCGGGTATTTTGCACAGAACCAGGCGTCGCTGCTGGATGAGAATCTGACGGTCTTTCAGACGATTGACGATGTGGCGAAGGGGGAAATCCGCAACAAGATCCGGGATTTGCTCGGTGCCTTCATGTTCGGCGGTCCGGAAGAATCGATGAAGAAGGTCAAGGTGCTTTCGGGAGGAGAACGGACGCGTCTGGCCATGATCAAACTGTTGCTGGAGCCTGTCAACCTGCTGATTCTGGATGAGCCGACCAATCACCTGGACATGAAGACAAAGGATATTCTGAAGCAGGCGTTGATGGATTTTGACGGTACACTGATTGTGGTTTCGCACGACCGTGACTTCCTGGACGGACTGGTGACCAAGGTGTATGAGTTTGGCAACCAGCGGGTGAAGGAGCATCTTTGCGGTATCTATGAATTCCTGGAAACCAAGAAGATGGAAAGTCTGCGGGAACTGGAGAAGAAGAACTGAGACGGTGGTTTGTCGCAGATCAGGAGCGGCAGACGGGAATGAAATAAGGAAATTGTTTCCAATATAAAGGCGACCGGCCGGATTTTCAATTCAATCACATTGAAAATCCGGCCGGCCGCCTTTTGGGGGAGATATTGCTGCCCCGTTGTCTTATGCCTTGGGCAGGGTTGGGGAACTCTCGGGAGTAGCCTTGCTTTCGATGATGAAGAGCAGTTTGTCGCCTTTGTGCAGTTCCATCTGTCCGTTGGGGATGAGGAACTGGTCGCCCCGCTTCACGAGCATGACCAGTGTGCCCTTGGGGATATTCATGTCCGCCAGTCGGTTGCCGTGAAGGAGGTGTTCGTCGGTGAGGGTGAGGTCGCGCAACTGCGAGTCAATCTCCTCGGGCAGTTCAACTCCGAATTCATTGCCTGTCTTTTCCTCCGGAAGGTCGAGGTGCAGCCATCGGGCCACCCGGGAAATGGTCATTCCCTGTACGATGAGGGAAAGCAGGGTGATGAAGAATACGATATTGAACAGCTGCTGCGATCCCGGAATCTCTGCAATCACCGGATAGGTGGCAAAGATAATCGGTACAGCTCCTCGCAGTCCCACCCATGAAATGAAAAGGCGGGCCTTGTGGCTGACCTGCTTGAAGGGAAGCAGGCAGGCAAATACGCTGACCGGGCGGGCGATGAGAATCATGAACGTGGCAATCAGCAGGGCCGGACCGATGACGTCAAGCATTTCGTGCGGGTTGACCAGCAGTCCCAGGGTAAGGAACATGATGATCTGGAAAAGCCAGGTCAGTCCGTCCATGAAGGTGGAGGTCTCTTTCCGGAAGGCCAGACGGGCGTTTCCGGTAACCACTCCGGCAATGTACACCGCCAGGTATCCGTTGCCTTTCAGTATGTCGGTCAGGGTAAAGGTGATGAATACGATACTTAAAAGTAAAATCGGATAGAGGGAGGCGTTGGAAAGGTTGATGCGGTTGATCAGCCAGACAGCAAACTTTCCGGCGATGTATCCCAGGGCACCGCCTATCAGGAACTGGATGCCCAGGTCCTTTCCGATGACAGCCAGGTCGAGGCTGCTGCCGCTGCTGATGACCTGTATCAGGACGATGGTCAGCATGTAGGCCATCGGGTCGTTACTTCCGCTTTCAAGTTCCAGCATCGGGCGCAGGTTTTCTTTCAGGTTCATGCGCTGCGAACGCAACAGGTTGAATACGGAGGCCGAGTCGGTGGAAGACATGGTAGCTGCCAGCAGCAGGGAGGCCATCAGGGTCAGTTCAATGTTTGCCGGAGTATATCCAGACAGGTAGAAAATGAAGAGTCCGGTGAGCAGGGGGGTCAGTATCACTCCCACGGTGGAGAGCAGGATACCCTGTTTCAGTACGGGCTTGATGTCTGAAAAGCGGGTGCCCATACCGCCGGTAAACAGGATGATGCTCAGGGCAATCATACCAACGAACTGTGCGTCCTGGGCACTGTTGAACTGAATACCCAGTCCGTCGCTGCCGAAGAGCATGCCGACCAGGAGGAAAAGCAATAAGGTAGGGATACCAAAGCGGTATCCGGTCTTGCTGATAAGGATGCTGCTGAAAATCAGTATTGATCCAACGAGTAAAATGTTTTCTGCGGTAATCATTTGCTAACGGTTGTTTTTTGTTTCATCTTTATTAAGTACAACAAAACTCAGTCTGCAAATGTTTGAATTTTTTATGAGAAACCATTGGCTTCAATTGCTTTTTCTTTAAAAAAAATCTATTTTTGTCATAAAATCACAAACGTGAAAAGTTATGGGCCTTATGATAAAACCTCAATTTTCCCTCTCTCTTTTACTGGTATTGGTATTTTCTGCTTGTGCGACTCCGAACGTAATTGTGGATGTAATGAAAAAATATCCTCCGCAGCCGGTCGATTCGGTGAAGGTGTTTCATGCCGACGACTGGATCCCTAATTCGGCTGAGAATCTGGGACGTGTACTGGTGCTGGATGGAAGGATTTCTACTGACTTCGAGCAGGCGGTCGGCCTGGCCCGGGAGCGTACGGCGAGTGTGGGAGGAAACGGAGTGATTGTGTCGATGCATGAGGACTGTGTGCTGGGAAATACGACCTGTCCTTCGGTGGCAGGGCAGATGCTGTATCTGAAGGACATGAAAATCGATACGCTGGCATATAATCCGGTGATGGAGGCTCTCAAGGAGGCAGAGTTCCGGCACGAGGATTTAAGGAGGCGGATTGCCGTTCCGCGTCATACCTTCTATGTACAGGTGGGATATACCTGGTGCATCAACGAACTGTATTCGGGGGCGGACCGCTTGAATCCGTGGGGAATGTCGGAATGGAAGATGGCTTATAATTATGCGACCCGGAGCGGTTGGGGAGTAGGAGGAGTGTATGCTTTCCTTCACCGTCAGGATTCCCGCTATGATATCCAGCTGGATATTCATACGCTGCTGCCGACTTTTTCGTATACCCTGCGTCATGACAAATGGATGTTCCAGGCAGCGGCGGGTGCCGGTGTGGGATGGGTACATCAGAATGAGTTTCAGAACTGCCGCCTGGTGGTCTATACTGACTTGAGAATCGGGTACATGATTACGTCCCGCTGGGGAGTCAACCTGGGAACGGGGGCATTCTCATTCTATAATTGCGGAGGCAAAATCCGGGATTTCCAGAATGTAGGTCTGGAAGGCGGAGTGCAGTTCTATTTTTAGGAACCTCCGGTCATTTTCCTTGCAGCAGGGTGCGCAGGTTGTTCAGCAGGTCTTCGAACGAGCGGCAGGTATGCGGTTCCTTTCCGCGGTACAGGAGTATCCAGTCGGACTGCTGCACGTCTATCCATAGGGCATTTTCGTCTGCAGGCATGTCTTCGGCATTGATGCACAATATCTGATGGCGGTTCAGGGCATTTTGTGTCCAGTGGCGGAGGGTCTCGTCCGTACTCTTCAGATACACCGTATACGTTCCTTTGATGACGGGGGCATAGCCTCCGTGCATGAGGTCGAACAGGATGTTCCGTCCGGGGAAGAGAGTATCCATCTTTCCCGAAAGTACCATGTCTTCGGTCATTCCGGTCTGCAGTTCCTCTTTAGCCGAAAGCAGCCAGAGCCGGTCAGCCAGTACCAGTGCCTGTTCGATGTCGTGGGTAGAAAGCAGGATGGCTTTCTGCTGCTCGACTGCCAGCCGGTGCAACAGTGTCATGATCTCAATCCGGCTCACCACATCCAGAAAGGCCGTTGGCTCATCCAGTAAGATCAACGGGCATTCCTGTACCAGTGCCTTGGCTATCATGGCCTTTTGTCTCTCTCCGTCAGACAGTTCTGCCGTATATCGCTTCGCTTTATGGATGATTCCCGTCGCTTCCATGGCTTCTTGAATCAGGCGGCGGTCATGCGAAGTGAGTTGTCCGAAAAAACCGGTATGCGGCTGCCTTCCCAGTCCCACCACCTCTTCCACCGTCAGTCCCCCGGCCTGTGTACGGTCGGTCAGCACAATGCCGATTTGCCGCGAACGTGCCCTTTCGGAGTAAGAAGAAAGCGGCTTTCCCTGCAAAAGCAGTTCCCCTTCCAGCGGGGCCTGTGTGCCCGACAAGGTACGCAGCAAGGTGGATTTTCCGGAACCGTTTTCTCCCAGCAGACAAGTCAGCTCTCCTTTTTTCAGGCTGAAATTCAGGTGCCGGTGTACGGGATTCCGTTTCTTTCCCTGACCGTATCCGATGGTCAGGTTCTTTCCTTCCAAGACAGTATCGGTGTGCAGCATATATCAGTTGAAATATTGTATTTTACGCTGGTTGATAATCACATATAAGATGATGGGAGCTCCGATGACCGGAGTGACTGCGTTGAGCGGGATGATGCCGCTTTTTCCGGGCAACACGCAGATCAGGTTGCACAGAAGGGCAATGGCACTTCCCGACAGCATGGTGAAGGGCATCAGCAGGTTGTGGTTGGAACTGCCGGTAGCCAGTCGGGCGATGTGCGGAACCGCCAGTCCGATGAAGGAAACCGGTCCGCAGAATGCAGTGGTCACCGCCGTGAGCAGTCCGGTAGCGAAAAGCAGCCAGGCACGCACCTGCCGGATATTGATACCCAGGTTCTCGGCATACCGCTCTCCCAGGAGCAAGGCGTTCAGGGGCTTGATCAGCAGGGCAGCAATGAGCAGTCCGACTCCTGCCAGCAGACAGAAGTAAGGCAGTTGCGCGAGGGAGACCCCTCCGAAATTGCCGAGTCCCCACATGACGAAGGCATGTACCTCCTCCGAGTTGGAGAAGAAATTCAACAGGGTGATGGCCGATGAGGTGACATAGCCGATCATGATACCCATGATGAGTAGCATGATGTGGTTGCGTATCAGGGTCGACAGCAACAGGATGATTCCCATAATCAGACAGGCACCCAGAAAGGCTCCTGCCACTACGGAGAGGAATCCCGAGAGGACAAAGGCTCCGGTAGCAATGCTGCTTCCCAGCAGGAGGATGACGATGGCTACTCCCAGACTGGCACCGGAACTGATACCCAGGATGGAGGAGTCGGCCAGCGGATTGTGAAATACCGTCTGCAGCATCAGTCCGGAAGCGGCAAGGGCTGCACCGCTGACCAGCGCCGTGATGCACTGGGGAACGCGTGATTCCCATACGATGTAGGTCCAGCTGCTTTTTTCCACTTCGTGTCCGGTCAGTATGTCGATGATGGCCGAAGAAGGAATGTCCACGGAACCCAGACAAAGATTGGCAGCCACGAGCAGCAGGATGAGGACTGTCAATGCAGTACAGAGAATAGGGGTACGGTAGGGTAGCACGGTCTTATTCGGTTAAAGGAGTGAAATATCGGGGTTGATAATCTTTCAGCATTTCCGGATGGAATATCTTGACCATGTCTTTCAATACCCTTTCCGGATGGAAGGGAGACTCTTCGTAATAGGGCACATACTTGGTATTGCATCCATAAATCTTTCTTTCCTTAAATGCCTTGAACAGGGCATAGGGAGCGTATTCCCGTTCCAGTTCCGTATAAGTCTTGTCGCGCTGCTGGTTGTATTTGATTAGCCAGAAATCGGCCTTTTCTCCACGGTCGAACACTGTTTCGAAGGCCATGGGAACGGAACCGGTCTGAGGAGTGTGCGAAAAGATATAGTCGGCTCCTGCATCGGCAAAGAGTCCGGCAGGCACGCTCTTTCCTCCGGCTACGTACCAGGTATTTCCCATCTTCAGTTCGCTGATGACGGTCGGGCGGGAAGCGGCTGACAAAGCCATCCGGCTGATATTCTGGTATTCCTTTTCGATTTCAGAGAAAATGGAATCGGCTCTTTCTTCCTGACCGAAAAGCATTCCGAAGAAACGGATCCATTCGGCACGTCCCAAAGCCGATGTTTCCATGTAGTCCGCACATTCAATCAGCGGTATCTGCAGTTTTTCAATCCGTCCGTATCCCGAATTGTTATTGTAGGGCGACAGCAGTATGGCATCCGGAGAGAGGGAGATGATCTTTTCTATGTCGGGATTCATGCTGCTTCCGGCATCGGTCAGTGCTCCTTTCCGGTATTTTTCCTGGATAAAAGGGAGGGAGATGTACGAGAGGTCGCATACTCCGTGTATGGCATCGGCTGCCTGCAGTTCTTCCATTACACTGCAGTGTACGGAGGAGTAGACCAGGGTTTTCTGGAGAGGAACCGGGACGACAGTGCCTTCCGGGAGATGGGTCGGCTGCGGCTTGTCGCGTGAGGTCAGCAGGTAGGTCTGTAGTACCTGACCGGATTTCCAGGGATTCGAAAGAGTGACCCGGGTATATTCCGGATATCTGACAACTTGCAGGAGTGCTGCATACTTGAACTGCAGGGTGTCTCCCTGCAAACCTGAAACAGCCTTACTTCCTCCGCCACAGGCAGATAAAAGCAAGACTGTCAAGAGTACTATATGGGCAGATAGTATGTACTTTTTCATATGTATCAATCATTTTTTGTCCGAAATTTTCATGGATTTCGGCTGAGGTGAATATGCATCACCGATAGACAAGAGGAAACAGGATTCTCCTTGTCCGGAACGGGATTAATCAATGTGTAATTGCTTCGAAATGCATATTCTTATCATCTTTCCTCGAGAAAACAAGAAATCAAACGAGTCTTGCAGGTCTTCTGACTTGTTCCGGAATTGCGATGCCTTCCCGCTTTATCAAAAAACAGTGGCTTAGGTAGTGGGCAATTCTTTTGTATGGAACTTACAGCAGCGGGACTGTCCGGGATTCTCACCCGGTTCCCTTTTGCATCCCTGTTGCTTCGCCAGCGGAAATAACAGGAAACAAAACTCAAGGGCAAATATACATAATTTCTTTTTAATGAAAAGTTTTTTGCGTCTTTTTTAATCATCTCTTTTGTATGGAAATGATCCGGTTGCCGTGAATGCCTGCAGCGGGCATCTTAGAATACGGCATATCCGATGGCACCGCATAGGATAATCAGCAGGATGGGGTTGACCTTGAAGCGCCAGGAAGCGATGAATACTCCCAGGAAAATCAGGATACTGATGATCATCTGTTCGTTGCCCGTTCCGAAGTTCTCCTGATTCATCAGAACCAGTGCGGCAGCTGCCAGCAGACCGACTACCCCCGGGCGAAGTCCGTTGAATACGGATACTACAGCGGGATGCTTCTGGTATTTCAGGAAGAAACGGCTGATGAGTACCATGAGGATGAACGAGGGGAGAACCACTGATACTGTGGCAATGATTGAGCCCAGCACTCCGACAGCGTGAGAATATCCGGCTTCGATTACGGCCTGATAACCGACATAGGTGGCCGAATTGATTCCGATCGGACCGGGGGTCATCTGACTGATGGCGATAATATCCGTAAACTCAGAAGACGAGAGCCAGTTGTGCCGGGTAACGACCTCGCCCTGAATCATGGACAGCATCGCATATCCTCCTCCGAATCCGAAGAGCCCGATCTTGAAAAATGTATAGAATAATTGTAAGAAAATCATAGCGTCTTATGTTTTTTGTTTTGATAGCGTCCGTACAGGTATCCTCCCAGTCCGCTGAGTATGATGACATAGATGGGGGAGAAGTCGAGCAGCCAGATGAGCAGTGCGGAAACCACCGGAATCCACAGGTTGTAGCGGTTGATTCGGGCCGACTGGGCCATCTTGAAGGTAGGGGCTGCAATCAGGGCCACCACTGCCGGACGTATTCCTTTGAAAATACTTTCTACTGCCGGCAGGTGCTTGAATTGCTGGAAGAACAGGGCAATGAGCAGGATGATGGCAAACGAAGGCAGGATAGTGCCTGTCGCCATCCAGAAGGCTCCCCAGAATTTTCGTATCTTGTAGCCGATAAATATGGCAATATTTACGGCGAATATTCCGGGAACAGTCTGTGCCAGGGCCATGAGGTCCAGGAAATCTTCTTTGCTGATCCATTTCTTCCGGTCCACAATCTCGACCTCTATCAGCGGAATCATGGCATAGCCTCCTCCGATGGTGAACAGACCGATCTTGGCAAATATCAGAAATGCTTTTAAATAAAACATAGTCAATAAATAGTATATTAATATCCAAATAACGTTACGCCTGACTGCCGGTTTCTGCTGTGTCCGACGGCTGCTGTTTCATGTACACACTTGGCGGTACCCCATAGAACTTCTTGAAGGTATCCGTGAAGTATTTCGGATCGGCAAAGCCCATCATGTCGGATACTTCCGAAACAGAATACCTCTTGCTCTTCAGCAGGGTGGCAGCTTCCTGCATCTTTATCTTACGGATAAAGTCGGCCGGTGCCATACCGGTCAGCACTTTGATCTTGTTGTAGAAGCTGGTACGGCTCATGTGCATGCCGCTGCACAGGATGTCTACATTCAGTTCCTTGCCCAGACCTTCCTTGACGAGCTGGGTTACCTTCATCATGAACTCATCGTCCAGGTTGGACAGCATGGACAGTTCCTGAGGCTCTTCCTTCTCGGAAGGAGGCACTACCTGCTGGAACCTCTTTCTGATCAGTTCACGGTTCTCAAGGATATTGCTGATGTTGGCCTTCAGTACCATCAGGTCGAAAGGCTTGACAATATACATGTCCGCCTTGCTTTCCAGCCCTTTCAGGATTTCCGTACGTTCTCCCAGAGCCGTCAGCAAGATAATCGGAATGTGACTCGTTTCAATGTCGTTCTTCAATATGCGGCACATCTCCTTACCGTTCATGAGCGGCATCATGATGTCCGAGATAATCAGGTCGGGCTGCTGTTCCTTCACTTTTGCAATACCTTCCTGACCGTTTTCAGCTTCTGCTATCCGGTATTGGTTCTGCAGACTCTGTTTCAGGAAAGAACGCAGGTTGTCATTGTCTTCCACTATCAGAATCAGCGGAGCATTCTCATCGGCCTGCTCCTGTGTTTCCGGCTGTCGTGGATAATTCGGCAATTCCCAGTTGTCTTGAATCAATACCGATGCTTTCAGTGCCTGGTCGGTATTTTTTTCCTCGTTATACTGGTAGTGCTTGCTGTGTATCGGGAAACTTAAATGGAAAGAGGTTCCTATGTTTTCCGTGCTGTCGAAAGTGATTTTACCCATATGCTTTTTGATCAGCTGGTAAGTGAGCAGCATACCTACTCCCGAACCGATAATCAGCTGGTTCGTGGCGTTTTTGCCCCGGAACAGGAACTTGAACAGCTTCTTCTGGTCTTCCTTGGGGATGCCGATACCCGTATCCGTAATGACAATGTGCCAGCGTGTCTTGGTATGGCTGGTCTGTACTTTCACGCTTCCTCCCTTCGGCGTATATTTCAGTGCATTGCTCAGCAGGTTACGCAAGATGGAATTGATCTTGTTGCAGTCAATCCATACCTCCAGCTGGTCAAAATTACTTTGGTATTCCATCTCAATGCCTTTCTGAACGGCATAGTTCTTGAACTGCAGCAGGTACTTTTCCAGATAAGCATTGAGTTCCTGCTTGGTCACATTGACGTTGGAACTGTAAAGCTCTTCCTTCTGGAAGTTCATCAGGTTATTGGCCAGTTCAGACAGGTTGTCCGTATTCTGCATGGCCAGGTTCAGGTTTTTCATGCCTTGTTCCGACAACTGCTCGTTTTTCATGATTTCTCCCAGCGGAGCCTTGATCAGAGTCAGCGGAGTACGGATGTCGTGGGCCGTATGCATGAAGAAATTGATTTTCTCTTTCGATACCTTTCTGTCCTTGCGGATCATCTGGTAGCGCAACAATGCATAGGTCATTCCGATAAGCAGTCCGGCATAGATCAGGAAGGCACCGAAAGAAAACCAGAACGGAGTATCGACTGTAACTACGAGACTTCTCTCCTCCAGTATCTGGTGATTTTCCTTCAGGATGGCACGTACCCGCAGGGTATAGGTTCCCGGTGAAAGGTTGGTATAGCGGATGATACCGATTTCAGAGGGACGGTTCCACTGGTTGTAGAAGCCATCCAGTTTCCAGCTGTACAGGATGTTGGACGGACTGTCAAAATTAATGGCCGAGACATTCAGCAAAAAAGAATTCTGGTCGTAATCCAGTTCGATGGAAGAAGTCTCGTCGAGCCGTTTGGTCAGCGGCGATCCCTTTTCCCCCGGCAATACATTATGGTACATGATGGACAAGTTCGAGAAAATCATCCGGCAAGAGAAGTCTCTCGGCAGTTTGATGCTGTCGGGGATAATGATGACTCCTTCATTGCTTCCGAAAATCAATTGGTTGTCATGCGTGTGTACGACGGCCTTGGAGTTGAAGTTTGATGCCATCAGCCCCTGCTCCTTGGTCCAGTTGGTAAAATGGTTTTCCTTCAGGTTGAAGAACGAAAGCCCATTTTCAGTTCCCAGATATAAATTATTGTTCCTGTCGTGTACGATACTGTAAATGTTGTTGCTTATCAGTTCACAGTTGTCCGTATGATAGTGAGTCGTTTTTCCACTTTCCTTGTCGAACACGAACAGTCCGTTCCCATAGGCACCGAAATAGGTCTTCGATTCTCCCTGTGGGGCATAAATCATATTTATACTTCCTACTTCCGTTTCGAACGGCTCTATTCTGGAATCTTTCTTGTGGAAGATATAGATACCATTAATCGTGCCCACCCACAGAGAAGTACTGTCTTTCTGTGCGATGTCCGTAATCGGATAGCCGATGTTGTATTCTGTCGTTGTCTGAGTTTTCGGGTCATACGCCTTCAGACGATAAAATCCTCCGCTCCATATCAGTCCTTCACTGTCTTTGAAGATTGCCCGGATATACTTGTCCGGGCCTTCTTTGCTGGGATGCTTCTGCTGGAAGAACTTCGTTTCCTTCGTCTTTTTATTGATCATGTATATTCCCGACATGTATCCGCCGGCCAGGATGAATCCCGGGTGACTTTCACATAAGGCAATAAAAATCGAACTTTTCGTCGCCGGGTCAGTTTTCGTAGCCGCAAAATAGTTGTTCCACTGCTTCGTACGTATGTTATAATGGCTGACTCCGTTGCTGGTTGCGTACCATAAATCCCCGTCCGAATCCTCGATGATTCCGTTGATACGGTTGTTTACCAATGAGTTATGATTGTTCGGAGAATGCGTAAGCCACTGATATGCCGGATATCTTTCCGAATAGATAGTGATACCGATCGGATAAATCACGTTCCAGATACGGTTGGCAGAATCCATGTAAATATCCTTGATGATGCTGCCGTTCATTTTATTCAAGCTATGCGTATCCTCCTTCAGAAAATGAACGAGATGATTGTTCCGTGTATTCAGTTTATACACACCGTCACCGTCCGTAGCGATGAACACCTCGTCCGGGTTCAGGTTGTTGGGAATAATGGCATTGACTCCGATATCGGTCAGTGTACCTCCCATATCCATAATTTCCTTTGTCTGACAGTCGTAAAGGAAGAGGTTGTTCAGCAACGTATTTATGATCAGTTTTTTGGAACGGTTATGATAATAGATATAATCGATAAAGTGGCTGAATCCCAATTCAATCTTTGTGATGTTCCGCAGCTGGTAATTGTCCAGAGTAGCGGCAAAGAGTCCCTTGTGCGAGGACAGATAGAACCGGTTGTCCTCTCCCTGGGTGATGCTGGTAATCATTCCCATGGAGCAGGCAGGAAACTTGTAGTGTGTCTGGCTTTTACCGTCATAAATATAAATTGTTCCCTGTGTACAGAACCAGAAGTGGTTGTTCCGGTCCATGTAGACACAGTTTACCGGTGTCTGCTTCACCTCCGGATACACCTCACCCAGATCGAACATCAGCTGGAAAGTATCCTTCAGCTCGTCATACCGGAAGATATAACCGTCCTTGCCCATTTCCCAGATGGTGAACTCATCGTCAGTCCGCAGGTAGTTCAGATTAGGATACAGGTTGATGGAAGTGCCGTCCTTGAGAAGCGGGTAGTGTGTAAATTCTTTGCCGTTATAGCGGTCCACTCCCTTATGTGTCAGAATCCACATATATCCTTGCTTGTTCTGGCGGATAGACAACACTCTTCGGGAACTTAATCCATTGTCAGTTCCGATGTATTCAAAAATTTGTGCATGGAGTCCGAATAAGGTGAAAAGACTGAGAAGTATATAGCAAAAGATCGTTTTCATTTTAGTAGATATATTGACGGCTTTATTTGTTGTAAGTTCGCAAATATCGTGAAAAATGACGGGCTTTCAAAACCTTTAGTGATTTATTTTCTTTTATGAGAGGCAAAAAATAAATGATTTATGTAAATAGCCTGGCTTTTTTCGACTGACTTTTAAATCTTCCCGTAAAAACTGCAACCGGCTTATCGAAACCGCAGTTTGTGGTAAATAAATAAAAAATCAAGACAGGCTTTATGGGAAGAGTGAAGTGAAAAACAAACGGAGACTACCCCATAAAGGGATAGCCTCCGTATTATTATCAGTTTCAGCTTTTCTGTTTTTCAGACAGCTGCCGGTTATTTCTTGTGTGCTTCCACCCACTTGCGTGCATTGACGAAAGCTTCCATCCACGGAGTGATCTGGTCGCTGTGTACACGGTCGGCAGGATAATATGCATTTTCCCATGGGAAGCATGCACGTTCCAGGTGCGGCATCATAGCCAGGTGACGTCCGTCCTGAGAAGCGATACCTGCTACGCTGTAGTCTGAACCGTTCGGATTTCCAGGATACTCATCATAAGAATATTTCAGTACTACGTTGTAGTGGTCTTCCGGATAAGGCAATGAGAACTTACCTTCTCCGTGAGCAACCCAGATACCCAGTTTCGATCCGCTCAGTGAACCGAACATCACGCTGCGGTTCATCGGTACGGTAACACCCAGGAAGTTCGATTCGAACTTGTGTGAGTCGTTATGCAGCATCTTGCCCTTCTTCTTGTCTTCCGGAGTAATCAGACCCAGTTCCATCATCAGCTGACAGCCGTTGCATACACCCAGTGACAATGTATCCTCACGTGCGTAGAAGTTGTCGAGGGCAGCCTTAGCCTTCGGATTGAAGAGGAAGCTGCCGGCCCATCCCTTCGCTGAGCCCAGTACGTCGGAGTTAGAGAAACCACCGCAATATACCACCATGTGGATGTCTTCCAGGGTTTCGCGTCCGCTGATCAGGTCGGTCATGGTCACGTCTTTTACATCGAATCCGGCCAGGTAAAGCATGTAAGCCATTTCACGTTCACCGTTGGTACCCTTTTCACGGATGATGGCAGCCTTGATACCGCTTGGCGTACGGCGGTCAGGGTTCAGTCCGTATTGTGACAGCTTGCCGGTGAATGACTTGTCGAATACAAATTCCAGCGGCTGCTGCTTGTAGTTTTCGAAACGCTTCTTAGCGCATCCGTTCATGCTCTGTCTGCGGTCCATCAGGTACGAAGTAGAGTACCATACGTCACGCAGGAAGTCGATACCGAACTGATAAGTCGCACCGTTGTGAGAAACCAGGATATGACGTTCTTCGGTCGGTGTACCCAGTTTCACGAAGCCGACACCTGCATCTTCCAGGATCTTCTTCACTTCCGATTTGTGCTTGTCGGCTACCTGGATGATGACACCCGGATTTTCGGCAAACAGGATCTTCACCAAATCGTCGCACTTGATCTTGTCCAGACAGATTTCCATACCTCCTTCGGTATTGGCAAAGCACATTTCCAGCAATGTAGTAATCATACCACCTGCCGAGATATCGTGACCGGCCAGGATCAGTCCCTTGTTGACCAGTTCCTGAACAGCCAGGAAGGCATCGCGGAAGTATTCCGGATTCTGTACGGTAGGTACGTCGCTGCCCACCTTGTTCAGTGACTGTGCAAAGGCAGAACCTCCCAGACGGAGCTCATCGAAGCTGAAGTCGATGTGATAGAAAGTTGACTTATCCTTGTTGACCATTACCGGTGAAACCACCTTCTTGACATCCGATACTTCTCCTCCCGCTGAAACGATAACGGTTCCCGGGCTGATGATCTTTTCTCCGTTCGGATATTTCTGAGTCATAGAAAGAGAGTCCTTACCGGTCGGTACGTTGATCTGCAGTGAGCAGCAGAAGTCAGACAACGCCTTGACAGCTGTATACAGACGAGCGTCTTCACCTTCCTGAGAACGGCAAGGCCACATCCAGTTGGCCGACAGAGAAATGCTGTCGAGACCTTCTGCCAGCGGAGCCCATACGATGTTGGTCAGGGCTTCTGAAACGGCCAGTACAGAACCGGCTGCCGGATCTGCCAGCGCTGCCTGCGGAGCATGACCGATGGCAGTAGCGATACCCTTTTCACCGCGGTAGTCGAGAGCAACGACACCACAGTCGCTCAACGGCAACTGCAGTTCGCCCTGGCACTGCTGACGGGCAATCTTTCCGGTAACCGAACGGTCTACCTTGTTGGTCAGCCAGTCTTTGCAGGCTACAGCTTCCAGCTGCAGTACGGTGCGTACATATTCATTTAATTTCGCTGCGTCGTAAGTTACATTTTCATATTTGCGTTCTACGGTCTTGTCCACCATGTAAGTCTTCGGTGAAGAACCGAACATCTGGTCGACAGCCAGGTCGAACGGACGGACGCCGTCAGCCTGTTCGAAGGCAAAACGATGGTCGCCTGTAGTTTCTCCCACTACATACATCGGAGCGCGTTCGCGTTCAGCAATCTTGCGTACGTGGTCGATGGCCTTCTCGTCAATCAGCAAGCCCATACGTTCCTGCGATTCGTTGGCGATGATTTCCTTGGCCGACAGGGTTTCGTCACCGATAGGCAGTTTGTCCATGTGAATCAGACCACCGCATTCCTCTACCAGCTCAGACAGACAGTTGACATGACCGGCAGAACCGTGGTCGTGGATAGATACGATCGGATTTTCATCCTCTTCACACAGTGCGCGCACTACGTTGTAGGCACGTTTCTGCATTTCGGCATTGGCACGCTGTACGGCGTTCAACTCGATACCCGATGAATAACGTCCGGTTTCTACAGAAGAAACAGAACCGCCACCCAGACCGATGCGGTAGTTGTCACCACCCAGTACCACTACTTCGTTGCCGGCTTCCGGAGTACCTTTCAGGCAGTCGCGCTGTGTACCGTAGCCTACACCTCCGGCAAGCATGATTACCTTGTCGTATGCGTATTTCTCGTTGTTTTCCTGGTGTTCGAAAGTCAGTACCGAACCGCAAATCAGCGGCTGGCCGAACTTGTTGCCGAAGTCAGAAGCACCGTTCGAAGCCTTGATCAGGATCTGTTCCGGAGTCTGGTACAGCCATTTACGTACCGGAAGCACGTTTTCCCATTCACGACCTTCTTCGCTGCGCGGATAAGAAGTCATGTATACGGCAGTTCCGGCAATCGGCCATGAACCCTTACCACCACCCATACGGTCGCGGATTTCACCTCCGGTACCGGTAGAAGCACCGTTGAACGGTTCTACGGTAGTCGGGAAGTTGTGTGTCTCGGCCTTCAGTGAAATAACGGTTTTGATATCCTTGATGATGAAGTAGTCTGAAGTCGAATGGTCTTTCGGAGCAAACTGTTCCACTACCGGACCTTCGGCGAAGGCTACATTATCTTTATAGGCAGAAATGATTTTGTTAGGATTTTCCTGAGTAGTCTTTTTGATCATCTGGAACAGTGACGATTCCATTTCCTGTCCGTCGATGATGAATGTTCCGCCGAAGATTTTGTGGCGGCAGTGTTCAGAGTTGATCTGTGCGAAACCGAATACCTCAGAGTCGGTAAGCTTGCGTCCGAGGTCTTTTTCTACCTTCAGCAGGTAGTCCATTTCCTCGCGTGACAGCGCCAGACCTTCCTGTTCGTTGTATTCTTCGAGGTTGTCAATATATATGATAGGCTGAGGCTTGATGTTTACCTCAAAAATTGTCTGATTCAGACCGTGGTACATGCGCTGCAGCATCGGGTCATGATCTGCATTTTCATCTTTTACCGGGAAATACTCCTCGATCCGTCGGATGCCTTCGAGGCCCATGTTCTGGGTGATTTCAACCGCATTGGTACTCCAGGGAGTGATCATCTCGCGTCTGGGACCGATGAACCAGCCTGTCAGGGCTTCTTCGTTTTCCACAGTAGCGTCGCTGTAGAGCCAGCACAATTTCTTGATGTCTTCAGAGTTCAGCTCCTTGCTGCATTCGGTAGCAATTACGCTGTGAGTAGGGGTTCTGAAAAATAGAATCATAGCACTTTTTATGTTTATAAATGATGTTTCTGTCGTACTTTAAATATTGTGCAAAGTTACATAAAACCCCGTTCTCACGAAAGAAAAACGAAACGAAATGTAGGTACTTTCGTAAAAAAGTAGCATCTTTGCATTATGAATTGGTTAGAACAGGTTACGATACTGGATTTATTGGTAAAGGGCATCATCGTGGGAGTGGTGGTTTCCGCTCCGCTGGGGCCTGTCGGCGTGCTTTGCATTCAGCGTACACTGAACAAAGGACGCTGGTACGGTTTTGTTACAGGTCTGGGAGCTGCCTTGAGCGATATCTGTTATGCGCTGATTACGGGATACGGCATGAGTTTCATGGATGAACTGATTCTGAAACACCAGATGTTCCTGCAGGTGGTGGGAAGCATCATGCTGCTGGCATTCGGTATCTATACCTTTCGCAGCAATCCGGTGAAGTCGCTGCGTCCTACTTCGAACAACCGGGGGTCGCTGCTCCATAACTTCGTGACGGCTTTTTTCGTAACCTTGTCCAATCCGCTGATTATCTTTTTGTTTATCGGTCTGTTTGCCCGCTTCTCGTTTGTCATGCCGGGCAGTCCGCTCGGATTCCAGCTGGTGGGGTACCTGGCCATTATCCTGGGTGCGCTCATCTGGTGGTTCAGCATCACGTATTTTGTGAACAAGGTGCGTACCCGCTTTAACGTGAGGGGTATCTGGATCTTGAACCGAATCATCGGTGTGGTGGTAGTGATTGCTTCCGTAGTGGGTATCGTACTGGCCATTGCCGGAAAATCATTCTCTTGATTATGTATATTTCTCAACAACTTAAAAAACAGAATATTGCGGAATATCTGCTGTACATGTGGCAGATTGAGGACCTGATCCGGGCCAACCGTTTCGACATGGAGAGTATCCGCAAGCACATTATCAATGCATATCCTTCGCTTACGGAGGAACAGAAGCAGGCACTGGACCAGTGGTACCAGGACCTGATGAACATGATGCATGATGAAGGGGTTATGGAGAAGGGGCATCTCCAGATCAACAAGAACATCATTGTATGGCTTACCGACCTGCATCTGAGACTGTTGCGTTCTCCTAAATTTCCTTACTACAGTGCGGCCTACTACAAGGCGCTGCCGTTTATCGTCGAGCTGCGTGCAAAGGGGGCCGACAAGGACGTACCCGAACTGGAGACTTGCTTTGATGCCATGTACGGGGTGCTGATGCTGAAACTTCAGAAGAAGGAAATCAGCGAGGAAACGCAGAAGGCGATGAAGGTAATCGGTGATTTGCTGGCTATCCTCGCCGGATATTATATCAAGGACAAACAGGGTGAACTGGAACTGGAATAATTGAACAGGAACTGGAGCAATGAAGACGATTTTGATCACAGGAGCTAACGGACAGCTGGGTAACGAAATGCGTTTGCTGGCTGCCGCACATCCGGAATACCGTTATGTCTTTACCGATGTGGCGGAACTGGATATTTGTAACGAAGAGGCTGTAGAACAGTGTGTGGCCGAGAATGAGGTAGATATCATTGTCAACTGTGCGGCCTATACCGCCGTAGACAAGGCCGAGGACGACAGTGAGCTGGCCGACCGCTTGAACCATCTGGCTCCGGGATACCTGGCCCGGGCAGTACAGCGCCGGGGAGGCAGCCTGATTCAGGTTTCAACGGACTATGTGTTCGACGGGACTGCGCACCGCCCCTACACGGAGGAAGAACCGACTTGTCCGGTTTCGGTATACGGACGGACCAAACTGGCGGGAGAGCAGGAGGCCATGGCTGGCTGTGCTTCGACCATGGTGATCCGTACAGCCTGGCTGTATTCTACCTTCGGAAATAATTTTGTGAAGACCATGCTGCGCCTGGGACGTGAACGTGATTCGCTGGGAGTCATTTTCGACCAGGTAGGTACTCCGACCTATGCCCGCGACTTGGCTGCGGTTATTTTCGCTGCCATCGGAAAGGGGATTGTTCCGGGTATCTATCATTTCAGCAACGAAGGCGTATGTTCCTGGTACGACTTTACGCAGATGATTCACCGCCTGGCAGGCATCGACGGCTGTAAGCTGCGTCCCCTGCATACCGAAGAATATCCTACCCGGGCAGTGCGCCCCCACTATTCGGTGCTCGACAAGGCCAAGATCCGGGAGACTTATGGAGTAGAGATTCCTTACTGGGTAGACAGTCTGGAAGATTGTTTAAAGAAATTATTAGCATAATATATTATACTTACTGAAATGAACGCTGAAATAGAAAGAAGACGTACCTTTGCGATTATTGCCCATCCTGATGCCGGTAAGACATCGCTTACAGAAAAATTATTGCTTTTCGGAGGTCAGATTCAGGTAGCGGGAGCGGTAAAGTCGAACAAGATCAAAAAGACCGCCACATCCGACTGGATGGACATCGAGAAGCAGCGTGGTATCTCTGTAACTACCTCCGTGATGGAGTTTGATTACCACGATTATAAAATCAATATTCTCGATACGCCGGGTCACCAGGATTTTGCGGAAGACACTTACCGTACGCTTACGGCGGTAGACAGTGTAATCATCGTGGTGGACGGTGCGAAGGGTGTGGAAACTCAGACGCGCAAGCTGATGGAGGTGTGCCGTATGAGAAACACTCCGGTTATCATTTTCGTAAATAAGATGGACCGTGAGGCGAAGGATCCGTTCGATTTGCTCGATGAACTGGAGGAAGAACTGGCCATTCATGTGCGTCCGCTGACGTGGCCTATCGAAAGCGGTCCTCGTTTTAAGGGAGTATATAATATTTATGAGCAGAAACTGAATCTCTTCCAGCCTTCGAAGCAGGTAGTGACGGAAAAGGTGGAAGTGGATATCCATACCGAGGACCTGGACAACCACATCGGTTCTCCGCTGGCCGAGAAACTGCGCAACGAACTGGAACTGATTGACGGGGTGTATCCGGAATTCCAGGTAGGAGAGTACCTGAAAGGAGAACTGGCTCCGGTATTCTTCGGTTCGGCACTGAACAACTTCGGTGTGCAGGAGTTGCTCGACTGTTTTGTGGAAATCGCTCCGAGTCCGCGTCCGGTGCTGGCAGAAGAACGTACGGTAAACCCCGACGAGCCTAAGTTTACCGGATTTGTCTTCAAGATTACGGCCAACATCGACCCGAACCACCGTTCGTGTGTGGCCTTCTGTAAGGTTTGTTCGGGTAAGTTTACACGTAATACTCCTTACCTGCATGTCCGTCACAACAAGACCATGCGTTTCTCTTCACCGACTCAGTTCATGGCTCAGCGGAAGACTACGGTCGATGAGGCCTGGGCAGGAGATATCATCGGTTTGCCGGACAACGGTACCTTCAAGATCGGTGATACGCTGACCGAAGGTGAAAACCTGCATTTCAGAGGATTGCCGAGCTTCTCTCCGGAAATGTTCAAGTACATTGAGAACGCCGATCCGATGAAGACGAAGCAGTTGAACAAGGGTATCGACCAGCTGATGGACGAAGGTGTGGCACAGTTGTTCGTCAACCAGTTCAACGGCCGTAAGATCATCGGTACGGTAGGACAGCTGCAGTTCGAAGTCATCCAGTACCGTCTGGAGAACGAATACAATGCCAAGTGCCGCTGGGAACCGGTGAGCCTGTACAAGGCCTGCTGGATTGAAAGCGACGATCCTGCCGAACTGGAAGCGTTCAAGAAGCGTAAGTACCAGTATATGGCGAAAGACCGTGAGGGAAGGGATGTGTTCCTTGCCGACAGCGGTTATGTGCTTCAGATGGCGCAGATGGACTTCAAGCACATCAAGTTCCATTTCACTTCTGAATTTTAATCGGCCAGAAAATTGCTTTACCAAGATAGGGGCTTCCGGGCGGAGCCCTTTTTTTATGCGGTGACGTTTTGTCATTTTGTCCGGAAGGCCCCCGGTGTGTTCCCTTTTTTCCGCAAAAGAGGACGATGGTTTCTGAATTTTGGATTCTCAGGGGCGATATACTGGGATAATGACCTGTTTGTTAGTGTGATAAGCCGGAATATTCTCTTCGCGGATTTTCCTCAAATAGCTCCGGAACCGGTTCTTTTCAATGAATTTCCCTTTGTTCTTTCGTTTTTTCTCTCTCTGCCTTCTTTCTTTTTCTCTCCTGTCTAAAGAGTTTTTTTCACGCATCATGTTGTGTGAAGAAAAAGTCCGCGGGCTTTTCCGATTTTCCCGCCATCTTTTCCTCCCTCCATCTTGAAGATTTTGTGGATTCTTCAGTGTGCCGGACCGTTTTTCTCTATTTAATCGGCCTGTTTTTTTGTTGAAATGGCCCCGGTCAAGCATTTTTCTTCCAGATTTCTGCCGGAAAGCCACTTCTCGCTGTTGGCGGTTTGCCGGAAAAATTCCGTTTTTGGAGAATATAATGTCAGCAAGAGAGTGCAACCGCTTTCTTTTTGTGTATGACGGTTGAGACCGTTCGTCAGCCATGAATAAATTATGCATAAATTATGTTTCCATAATTATCGTGAAAGAAATGTCGCCGGAATCAGACAAAAATGGAAGTAAATGTTTCCAATGGGAACAAATGCCTCATTTTTATTGCAAAAAACCTTGAACAATCTTGTTTTATTACTTGTTATTATTGTGAAATTTTGTTATTTTTGTTGTTAATCATAAGAATTTGATGATTTTAGTGCATGAAATCGACACTAAAATTCGGAATTACGTTAATGAAGAAAAATATTACGGGAAAAATCACCCCTCTGATATGTTAATTTAAAGGAAGACTGTTAATTTTGTCTTTATGAAAAAGACTACGATTTGGATATTGGGTATTGTAATGGGCCTCTCTTTTCTGAGCCTCCTCTATTTGCAGGTGAGCTATATCGAAGAGATGGTCAAGATGCGTAAGGAGCAGTTTGAAGAAAATGTAGGACGGAGCCTTGCGCAGGCCGTACATAATCTGGAACTGGTGGAAACCAAGCGGTATCTGGAGAAGGATGTAGCGGCAACCGAACGCGCTGCCCGTCTGTCGGAACAGATGCAGCAGTCGGGTAGTACGACTGAAAGCAATACGGTAGAGCACCATCAGTATACGGTGACGGCTCCCGATGGAAGTACCTTCTCTTCTTTTGAACTGAAGACCATCATCAACCGGCCTTCCAAAATTCCGAAGGTGATCATTTCTACCGGAAAGAACATTCCGCAGACTTCCCGCGCCCTGCAGGAGATTCTGAAGGAGCGTTACATCTATCAGCGTGCCTTGCTGGATGAGGTGGTATACAACATTCTGTATACGGCAAGCGACAAGCCGCTGAACGAACGGGTCAACTTCAAGCAGCTCGATCATTTCCTGAAGGCGGAACTGCTGAACAACGGTATTGATATTCCTTATCATTTTACCGTGACAGACCGCGACGGAAAGGAAGTGTACCGCTGTTCGGACTACAGCTACGACAATGAGAAAATCTATTCAAGACTGCTGTTCGAGAAAGACCCTCCGGCAAAGATGGGATTTGTGAACATTTTCTTCCCGACCATGGATAATTACATCTTCAGTTCGGTAAGATTCATGATTCCTTCCATCATTTTCACCCTGGTGCTGCTGGTTACGTTTATCTTTACGATATACATCATCTTCCGGCAGAAGAAACTGACGGAGATCAAGAACGACTTCATCAATAACATGACTCATGAGTTCAAGACTCCGATTTCTACCATCTCGCTGGCTGCCCAGATGCTGAACGACCCGGCTGTGGGTAAATCTCCGGCAATGTTCAAGCACATTTCGGGAGTCATCAACGACGAGACGAAACGCTTGCGCTTCCAGGTGGAAAAGGTGCTCCAGATGTCGATGTTCGAGCGTCAGAAAGCGACGCTGAAGAAGAAGGAAGTAGATGCCAACGAACTGATTTACGGGGTTACGAATACCTTCCGCCTCAAGGTAGAGAACTGCAACGGTACGCTGGATGTGGCCTTTGACGCTGACGATCCGTTTATCTTCGTGGATGAGATGCACTTTACCAATGTGATCTTCAACCTGCTCGACAATGCGTTGAAGTACAAGAAACCGGATGTCAACATCCACCTGAAGGTACGCACCTGGAACGAGTCGAACAAGTTGCATATCTCGATAGAGGACAACGGAATCGGTATTAAGAAAGAAAATTTGAAAAAGATATTTGAAAAGTTCTACCGGGTTCATACAGGCAATTTGCACGATGTGAAAGGCTTTGGATTGGGCTTGGCCTATGTGAAGAAAATCATTACAGACCACAAGGGTACGATACGTGCCGAGAGTGAGCTGAATGTGGGAACGAAATTTATAATTGTATTACCTTTATTTAAAGATGAATGATATGGACGAGAAATTGCGTATTTTATTGTGCGAAGATGACGAAAATCTTGGCATGTTGTTAAGAGAATATTTACAGGCTAAGGGATATGCAGCAGAGTTGTTTCCTGACGGAGAAGCAGGGTATAAGGCGTTTCTGAAGAGTAAATATGATTTGTGTGTGTTGGATGTAATGATGCCTAAGAAAGACGGATTCACACTGGCGCAAGAGATTCGTCAGGCGAATGCGGAGATTCCTATCATTTTCCTTACGGCCAAGACGTTGAAAGAAGATATTCTGGAAGGTTTCAAGATTGGTGCAGACGACTATATTACCAAACCGTTCAGCATGGAAGAGCTGACATTCCGTATCGAGGCTATTTTGCGTCGTGTACGCGGAAAGAGAAACAAGGAAAGCAGCGTATACAAGATCGGACGCTTTACTTTCGATACACAGAAGCAGATTCTGTCTATCGGAGAGAAGCAGACCAAGCTGACTACGAAGGAATCGGAACTGCTGGGACTGTTGTGCGCGCATGCCAACGAAATCCTGCAGCGTGACTTCGCTCTGAAGACCATCTGGATTGATGACAACTACTTCAATGCAAGAAGTATGGACGTGTATATCACCAAGTTGCGTAAGCACTTGAAGGAAGACCCGTCTATCGAAATCATCAACATCCACGGAAAAGGATATAAACTGATTGCTCCTGAACAGGACTGATCGGCGCAGATAGTATGACGGAGGCTGTTTCTGAACGGAAGCAGCCTCTGTTTTTGTTTGTACAGTCCTCCTGAATTGGATGGATTTCGGTCTGTCCCCAAGGGGGTGGAACATGTGCCTCCATGACAACAGCCTGAAGAGCAGATAAGGCAAGCCACTTTCCTTCTCGGCGATGGGTATCGAGGTACCAAAAAAGGGAAGACTTACTGATTTACCAATAACAGTCTATTCCTTGATGACAAGTATATATCCCGTACCTCTTTTGGTGACAATCTCTATCTGAGTATCGTCTGCAAACAGTTTTCTTAGTTTGGCTATGAATACATCAAGACTTCGGATGCGAAGTAATCATCTTCCGTATTCCAGAAGCGGCTTAGAATGGCTTCTTTTCTTACTATTTCTCCTTTATTTTCAGCAAGAATTTGGAGAATTTCAGCCTCTCTTACGGTAAGGATTGATTGTTTGTCCGTTTGGTTATTAAGCAAGGTAGCATGTTTAGGGTTCAGTGTGTACTGACCAAAGTTACATAATCCTTCTTCATTTCTGTTCTTTTTACCTTCTTTTAATTTTAGGATGGCACGCAGATGGGCATCAAGTTCATCCGGAACAAAAGGCTTTTTCACATAATTATTTACACCAATATCATAGCCTTTTCTTACATCTTTTGGCGAAGTCAAGGCTGAAGCAAAAAGTATTGGAATCTCACCATCAGTCTCTCTTATTCTTTTTACCATCTCAAATCCATTCATTACCGGCATATCAATATCTGAAATGATAATATCAGGTTTCCAGTTTTTCCACGTTTCAATACCTTCTTTACCATTTTCTGCCACAGTAACTTCATAGCCACCTATAATATCCTGAAGTCCAGCTTGTACTATATAGCTTAAGTTTACATCATCTTCAACTAGCAATAATTTTATCATAATTCTTTTATTATTAGAGGTAAGTAAATAATAAATTCAGTAAATTCTCCTTCTACACTATTGACTATGATTTTTCCTTTGTGCGCTTCAATCACTTGTTGTACAAAGTTTAAGCCTAATCCAAATCCTGCAACATGCGTTCTTTTTCTATGCCCAGCATAAGCTCGTTCATACTTATTGAAGATCTTAAGTTGATCATCCTCATTGATACCAAGCCCATTATCGTAAATTTTGATAATACTATATTTACTATTTTCTGAAGAAGATATTGTAATATCAACATTATCCTTGGAATATTTGATGGAATTATCAATCATATTACAAAATACTTCTTCTAGATATTCAGCATCAGCATAAATACTCTCAGCTTGCAAATCAAATTTAAAAGTAATGTTTTTGGGAGACTTAGCCATAAATTTTTCGGATATTTTTAAGAGTAAAGGCTTTAGCACTACCATTTCACAGTTCATCTCCAGCTTATTATTCTCCAATTTCGATATGGTCAGAATTTTGTTAGTCAATGTCAATAAGTGATCAGCTTCATCCTTGGCTATATTGAAGAATTTCTCTTTCATATCTGGCTTATTATCAAGTCTTCCACCCTGTAGAAAATTTAAGGCAGACAGTATTGAACTCAAAGGTGTTTTCATATCATGTACCATTGCATATGAGAAGTCTTCACGGATTTTGAAGATTTTGTTTAGCTTTGATATGATTTTTATTTGATATACTATGCATCCTATTATAAAAATCATCATGATTGCTGTTGCAATAATGAGTATCAACATTTGTCTAAAAATATTGTAATACGGAATTGTGATAATGGCTTGTACGTTTGATGAATTATCTAGCTTTATCGGTATTGGTTGTGTTCTAATAATGCCAAACCGTTTAATATTACTTTGGCATGTTGTTTCTACAATATTCCCGTTTTTTATTTTTTCGATATACAAATCGGTATTTATTTTATGCTCAAAAAGCATTTCTTTAAAAATAGAATCCAGACGATTAATATTATTAGTAATGCCATATGTTCCTAAGCTTTCTAATAAATAAGTTACCTCTGGGTATGTTCCTGTATTATTGGTTCTTGGAGCACCGAGAAATATTGTTCCTTTAGGGAGTTCTGAAAAATGCGTTGTCGCTTCTTCTAATGTTGCTTTTGCAAACAAATTATTGATGGATTCTTCTAATTGGTTTTTATATAGATAGAAGGAGTTTCTTAGCCATATTCCTTGGAGTGTTAATGCAAAAAATATACTTATGATGGTTATAATTCTAATATAAATATGTTGCATAATTGAAAGATAACATTGTATTAACGATAAGTTAACTTGTTGTAGAAAGTTTAGCTTTTACTTTTGCAAAAGTAACAATTAAGAATTGTAAATTATATGAAAACAGAAAGAAAATATGTAGACGAATTAACTTTTGAGGAATGCTCAAAAATTAATGGTGGAAAATCAGAACTGATAGGTTGGGCAGAAATAAATGGTGTTTGGATTGCTGTTTATAGAGATGTATAAATGAAATAACATTACGGTAACAAATAGATAACTTTTGAGCTGATAGCTTGGATTTATCTTTGCATCAGAAAATAAACAAAAAGTATAATAACAATTAAATAAGAACAGCGTATGAAAAAGAAAAAAATGAAAACATTAGAAATTGAAGAATTGAAAAACGTAAGTGGTGGAGTGGCACCTGGACCTAACGGTGAAGGTTGTACAGAACATTGGTTGCCCGACTTCTTGAAAGACAAGACACTTCTGGATATTCTTAAACACAAATAGAAGAAGAATAATGTTTGAAAGAATTAGAAATAAGAATAGTATTAATAAAAACAATGCCTATGAAAGAATTTAACAAAGATGAGAGTCTGTTAATAATAGGCGGGTATTTCCCATCATCAGAGGATTAGTTGTAAAATTTGTATCCTATTGAGAGATTTATTTTTTTTTGGTAAAAATTCTAATTAAAAATTATGGATAAGAATGAAACGATGCTTCGTGCCATGAGTATGCAAGAACTATAGAAAACAAATGGAAGCAGAACTTTTGGTCTTCTGATAAGTGTGATTGTAGATGCTCTAGAAGGGAAGTTTATCATGTATATTTAACAAACTAAATTTTGGATTAATATGGAAACAAAAAATGTAATTCGCGAAATGAGTATGTGTGAAATGATGGATGCAAACGGTGGAGGATTCTTTTTTTCCAGTGCAAGTACATGGTTCTGGAGAGGCCTTGGCATTGGAGCTACTGCCGGTGGTCTTGGTGCTAGTATTGCCTTAAGCGCTTAATACTATGAATATCCAGAAGAAGAAAGGACAACTATTCTATTATGGACTCATAATAGGGTGTGTCATAGGAATAATAAGTATGTCATTAATTTTAATTGCAAAAGTATGAAAGAATTGACACAACAGGAATTGAAAGGGATCAATGGTGGAGTTGCACCAATTGTAGCAGCAGTTTGTTTCTGTTCTGGTGTAGGAGCAGGGGTTGTTGTTGGCGCATTGGGCGTATATTATGGGTATGAATTAGTAAAATCCATGATGTAATTGTAACCTCCTATCCTTGTTTGAAGTGCATATTGGAAATCCTAATCATAAATGCTTGAAGAAACAAATTTCAGATGAGAAACAGAAAATGTAATTCACAAGTTGACCACATATGAAATTAATTTTCAGATATATGAGGGTGTTGAAATTTATTTTTTATTCTTGAATTTATAATTTGAAATTAGAGCATTTTGTAAGACTAAAGAAAGGGTCGTATCATAACTCAATATAGTGTTTGATACGACCCTTTTAAATATTATTGTTACAATCTATAACTTGTAGGAGTAGTCATTTAAGTTTTGATACCTCATTTCTGTCAGGTAGTACCATTATTTTGCGATTCTCTACCTTTATGATTCTCAGAACGTCAGATTGACACAAATAATTTCTCTTTGTTAACTTAACGATAACATAAGCATAACATATTTTCTATCTCAGAACGGTTACTTTTGTGCTATAGATAGGAACAAAAATAAGGTTTAAATTTTATGAATATGCTATTACCGGACGAATGGATAGAGAACAGTATTGAAACATACATCTATCAGCACACAACAAAATCACAGATAATCTATTGGATTGTCTTATTTGCAGTTACAGTCACATTAGTGGCACTTCCATTTATCTATGTAGATATCTCCGTACAGGGGAGTGGAGTAGTAAAACCGGTAGCGGAAAAAGCGGAAATAACTTCTTCCATTACAGAAATTGTAGATTCGGTTTTTGTAAAGGAAGGAGAGCAGGTTAACAAGGGTGACGTGATACTAAGATTCAGAACCAATAGTTCTGATTATAAAATCAATTATCAGACCAGCCGACTGAATGATTGTAGTGCACAGCTTGCCGACCTTGCTTATCTGGCAGAGGGTAATTGTCCGAAACTCTTCAGTTCTCCGGTAAGACAACAGGAATATGCTTATTTTATCCGTAAGAAACAGGAACTGGAAACAGGATTGGCACAAGCGGAAAAGGAATATCTTAGAAATAAAACTTTGTTTGAAAAGAAAGTTATCTCTGAGGAGGAATACGACAGTTACTATTTCAAATACAAAAGCCAACAAAATGAATTGGCATCGCTGGTACAAAGCCAGATAAGTACATGGCAGGCAGACCAGAATACATACAGGAATACATACAATGAAATGAGTACCAACCTGAAGCAGGAAATAAAAGATAAGGATATGTATATTGTGCGTAGTCCGGTAGATGGAACTGTTGACCAGTTCTCTGGAGTATATCGTGGCAGCAGCATTCAGGCAGGACAGTCTTTAGCTGTCATAAGCCCTGACTCAACACTATGTATTGAGGTATATGTCACACCAAGAAATATTGGATTCATGAGTGTTGGCATGCCTGTAAATGTGCAGGTGGAATCCTTCAATTACAATGAATGGGGGACAATACCGGGAAGAGTGAAGGATATATCATCAGACTTCCTGACAGACAGTCAGGGAAATTCCTTCTACAAGGTGAAATGTGAAATGGAGCGCGACTTCCTTCAACTTAAGAACGGGAGGATAGGAAAGCTGAAAAAAGGGATGACGGTAAATGCTCATTTTATGGTAACAAGACGGTCACTGTTCGACCTGCTTTATCAGAAGATGGACGGATGGGTAAATCCGAAGCAGTATGAAAATGAAACGATGGTAGCTAAACTGAATTGATTGTGAATATAGAATAAAAGAATTATGTATAGAAAAGGAATCAAAATTAAGCAGCATGACATTACTGACTGCGGTGCTGCATGTCTTGCTTCTGTATGTGCACATTATGGGCTTCAATTCCCTGTGGCCCGCATCCGCCAGTATGCCTTTACAGACCAGAAGGGGACTAATGTATTGGGGATGATTGAAGCTGCGAACCGTCTCGGACTTTCAGCAAAAGGTGTAAGAGCACAGTTTGAAGCTCTATCCATCGTACCGAAACCAACAATTGCACATGTGATTGTGCACGAGCATTTGCAGCACTTTATTGTCCTGTATAAAGTAGAAAAGGAACACATTACCTATATGGATCCCGGTGACGGTAAAATGCATAAGGTTACGAATGCTGAATTCCAGAAAATGTGGACAGGTGTACTTGTTCTGATGGAACCGGAGGAGACCTTTAAAAAGGGAAACATGAAAACGAGCATGACAAGGAAATTTTTCTCACTGCTGGCTCCACATAAGAGTGTCATGATGCAGGCTGTATTCGGGGCGTTAATATACAGTATATTAGGGCTTTCTACTTCTGTATATGTAGGTAAGATTACTGATTATGTCCTGGTAGACGGAAATATCAACCTGCTTAACCTTATGGGAATTGTGATGATTATTATTCTGATACTCCGTACTTTCATAGGGTCAATGAAAAGCATTCTGGCATTGAAGACCGGGCAACGAATAGATGCAGCTCTTATTCTCGGTTACTATAAGCATTTGCTGACATTGCCGCAACAGTTTTTCGATACCATGCGTGTGGGAGAAATCATTTCGCGTGTGAACGATGCGGTGAAGATACGAAACTTCATCAACAATGTATCTCTTGACCTGGTAGTAAACATGATGATTCTGTTATTCTCGGTAGGTCTGATGTTCGTGTATTCGTGGGAACTTGCCTTGGTGACATTGGCATCCGCGCCATTATTTTTGCTCATTTTCTGGGCTTTCAATAAGCTGAACAGAAAATATCAACGCAGCATCATGGAGAGCAGTGCAGATCTGGAGTCTCAGTTGGTTGAATCTATAAATTCCATTTCCACAATCAAGCGTTTCGGTATAGAAGACTTTGCGAATTTGAAAACAGAAACACGTTTTGTACATCTCCTGAAGAACACCTATCGCAGCATTTATGGGGCAATTATGGCTCAGGGAGGTATCCAGTTTGTATCAACCGCAATAACAATTGCTGTGCTATGGATGGGAAGTGTTCTGGTCATAGACAAGGAACTTACACCAGGTACGCTGATGGTATTCTATTCGCTTATCAGTTATGTCATATCACCGATAGGGTCATTGATTTCATCCAATCAGACAATACAGGATGCGCTGATTGCAGCAGACCGCCTTTTTCAGATTATGGATCTTGAGCGTGAACAGGATGACAGCCAAAAAATAGAACTCAGAAAGGATATGATCGGGGATATTGTGTTTGAGAATGTATCGTTCCGATATGGCTCCCGTAAAGAGGTATTTAACGGACTCAACCTGAAGATAGATAAAGGAAAGACCACTGCAGTCATCGGTGAGAGTGGGTCCGGTAAAACTACACTCATATCATTGCTTCAACATATTTATCCGATTCAAAGTGGTCAGATACGTATCGGTGGATATGATATTTCTCAAATAAGCAATAAGAGCCTTCGTAGTCTTGTTGGTACTGTACCACAGCAAATTGAGCTTTTTGCCGGTACTATTATAGAGAATATAGCAGTGGGTGATCTCCAACCTGATATGAAGCGTATTGTAGATTTGGTAGAACAACTTGGTTTGAAGGACTTTATTGAGCGTCTTCCTAATGGCTACATGACCTATATAGGAGAACATGGAGCTTCTTTATCTGGTGGTGAACGGCAGCGAATAGCCATAGCCCGTGCGCTGTATAAGGAGCCGGAAATTCTGATTTTTGATGAAGCGACTTCTTCCTTGGACTCAATATCTGAGAAGCATGTAAAGAGAACACTCGATGCACTGGCCAGTTCCGGAAAGACAGTCATTATCATTGCTCATCGTTTGAGTACTGTAAAAAATGCAGATATGATTGTGGTACTTGACAATGGTAAAGTATCCGAAACCGGTACGCATAAGCAATTGTTTGATTCCAATGGAATTTACAACAGATTATGGAATGAACAGTTTGATCAGTTGGATTAAAAATAAAGAACTATTGCAATAGTATAATTATAATTTTATCAATCTAAAAATTTAAAAGAATGGAAAGAACAAATGAAAAAAAAATTGTTGCTTTATCAGAAAAGGAAAGTCAACAAATTGAAGGAGGTATTGTCCAATTTCTCCTTGGAGCAATCATTGGAGGGTTTATATATGATTGCATTTCTGAACCTGGACATTGTATTAATGGATTTCGTGATGGTATGAATAATGGTCTTAAATAGTTTTTATTATGAAAGATTTAACAATGACAGATATGGTGAACATACATGGTGGTTCTACATTTTCATACTATGTTTTCTGGTTTTTAGGTAGATCATTTGTATCTCCTGCAGAACTTGATAAAAATGGTATGAATCCAGTACACTTATGGAACTAATAATCAACAAGTCTTAGTATTTTTATTAATAATGAAAAAGAAGATGAGTTTCTTGTAGCCTTCTCTCGGATATTTATAAATAACATCAGGGATGGTATATACAAACTCATCTTCTATTTAAGTATTTGATTTTTAACAAAACAACCTTTTGTAAGAAATGCTTACCTTACTGGTAAGTATTATAAAAGAATTGTAAAAAATATCATGAAGATTCAAATATGAATAAGAAACTTTTTTTATATGGTATATTAATTGCCGCAGTAGGACTAATACTATCACATACATATAGACCTTACATATATAGTCACAATCTTTTTGATTTTCATTTAGCAGATGTTATTGGTAGTATCGTGTGTGTGCCTTCATCAGTTTTATTTTTTTATGGGATGGATCCTAGATATTCTGTGAAAAAATATACTGTTTACGCTACAATAGTATATATAAGCTATGAGTTGTTGGGGCTTTTCAATATACATGGTACCTTTGATATATATGATATTATTGCAATTATTATCAGTGCTTTTTGTTTTTATCGAATTTATATCAGGTTAAGTAAAAAAACTCATTGAATAGAATGATTGGATGAAACTGTATATCGCATTTCCAGTGTATTTGCTGAATGTATCAGGGCTCAGGATCCATGTCTGATAATTCTGCTCGACTGGGCTGATGGCTTGTTGCCTGAAGGTAAGGTCAAGGAACCGTTCTCTAAAATTGAGAAGCCCGTAAATTCGGGAGAAAGGGGAGGGCTGTCTAGTTGCCGACAATGAAAGTTCTGTTGTTGCTCTCTGTTAACCTGCTGATAACATTTCGATAACTTTAATCTTCTTTCTGCCTATATATATTTGTAGTGAATAAAAAATTATTAAAGATGAAAAGATTGATATTTATACTGGTTATTGTCGGATTGTTTTCCTGTTCTGGATATGCACAAGAAAAAAAATGGACCCTTTCGGAATGTATTGATTATGCGGTGACACACAACATAGAGGTAAGACAAAGTGTCAATCAGATTCAAAATCTGAAAGTAGAAAAGAATACGTTAAGAAACAGCTTTCTACCGAATCTGAAAGCAGGCGCTTCGCATAACTTTACATTCGGTCGTTCTCTAAACCAGAGTAATACATATGAGAACAGTAACATACAGAACTCTTCTTTCTCTGTAAGCACTGAAATACCTGTTTTTATGGGATTTAAACGTACAGTTGCTGTAACACAGAATAAATTTGATTTACTTGCAGCTGAAGCAAAAAAGGAACTTATAAAAAACAATCTGTTGATAAATGTGGCAGGAGCATATTTTCAGATATTACTTAATAAAGAAATATATAATATAGCGCTTGCGCAGATACAGCTTACCAAAGAGCAGGAGGTCTGTACAAAGATATTGATTGATAATGGGAAAGCACCCGAATCACAACTTTATGATGTCCGTGCTCAATTGGCGGATGATGAACTTGCTGCAACAGAAGCACGAAATTCATTAAGGCTTTCTTACCTTGACTTGGCACAACTTATGGAATTAGATGAATATGAGGAATTTGATATTGATTCCATAGATGGGGATGTTGCTATTGCTGATACTTTGAACCTGATGAATATTTATCAGTCAGCTTTGACATGCATGCCGCAGATACTTCAGGCATTTTATGCTTTGCAAAGTAAGACAAAAGGCATAAAGATAGCCCAGTCCGGATTTTATCCTACTATATCTTTTGTAGCAGGGATGAGTACAAATTATTATAATAATACTTCTGCTCTATATGAGAATTTCAGGAAACAGTTTAATAACCATATGCAGAAAAGTCTGTGTCTAACGGTTAGTATACCTCTTTTCGACCGGTTTTCAGTGAGAAATAAAGTACGGTCAGCACGTATAGAAGAAAATAATGCAAGATTGTCCTTGGAAAATGAGAAGAAACAACTATATAAAGATATAGAACAGGCTTATACAGCTGTAATTTCTGCATATGAAAAATACCGTTCTACAACAAAAGCGGTAATGGCCAATAAAGAAGCACACAGATACGCTTTAGAAAAATATGCAGCAGGAAAGTCAACTGTATTTGAATATAATGAAATCAAGATGAAACTTGCTGATGCACTTTCACAACAGTTTCAGGCAAAATATACTTATCTGCTGAAAGATCGTATCCTGGCCTTTTATTCATATTTTACATTAACCGATTAATACAGATAATCATGTATTCGATAAAATTAGACTTGATATTGTCTTAGGTATACAAAATTAATTTTATACATATGAGTATTTCACAAATAAGGTTGTACCGACAGAGGCAAACGCTCTGTTGGTACAATAGAAAAGTGTTATCCTTAGTATTGTATTCTGCAAATAAATATTCTATGTACATCCTCGCTTCCGGTACTTGTAAGCATTGCTACTAGACGGCTCTTCCTGCAATGTCTGGCCTTGTGGGGGAAACGGGATACAACTCCCCGTTGTGCTATGAAGTCTTATTGTTGGAAAGTCAGGCCGGGGCAAAAAATATGGGAGGTGATTTCCGGACGGAATCCACTTCCCATATTTATGTAAATCTTATACTGATCTGGTTGTTAATCAGTGATGCGTTTGTTCAGGACGATATAAGAAATCAGTCCCAAAACAACCAGGGCCAATGAAGTACCCAAGATGGCATTGTTGTTTACATTGCCGGTTGCAAAGCAAACGACAAGGATCACTGCACCGATAATTACCAGTATCACTCCCAAGTTTTTCAATAAGCTTTTCATGTGTGTCTTCTTTTTATGGTTTATTTTTCTTGGTTACAAATTAAGTTATAATTCTTGTATTGAGAAAATTATTTCGTGAAAAAAAACGGAAATTCAATGAAATATCTTCTTCTCGCAGAGGTTTTTGTCTTTTATTTTGTATCTTGGTGTAGTTAATTCAAATGTATGCCTATGAAAGTGGAACATGATGAACAGAAAAAGAAATTCTTTGTGAAAGTCGATGGTTATGAGGCCCATGTGGCTTATGACGTGCACGACGGTGCGTGGGATATCCGCCATACAGTGGTTCCTAAACCGATTGGCGGTCAGGGTATTGCCTCCATGCTGGTAAAGCAGGTCTATGATGAGGCCCGTGCCCGGGGAATGAAATGCATGGCTACCTGCTCGTATGCAGTGTTGTGGTTGCAAAGACATCCCGAGTATGAGGGAATAGTGAGCGACGACCATGCTCCTGACGCTTGTGCGCTGTAGACGGGGCAGACGGATGATACGGAAACGGCGTGTATGAAAGGGAGAGCCTTTATCATACACGCCGTTCATTTGAGGTCTCCGGGCTGAAGATGATTCCCGGAGCGATTTTATATCCGAAGTCTATGCTTTATAAATCTTTTTCTTTTTGATGAAGAACAGCCAGCGCAACAGGGAAGCGATGGGTGTGTGGCTGAACGAATTGATTTCATCGGTCCGTTCGTCTATCTTCTTCATCCGTTCTTCCGCATCTTTTTCCGAAAGCATTCCGTTGTTGACCATCTGTCTTACCGTCCGCCGTTCGTTGCTGAGCATCATGCGGATGGACTTGATGGTCAGTGCATGTCCGTATGCCTTCGGGAAATTCTTGGCCAGTTCGTTCAGTACGGTAGTCATCCGCTGGATATTGTGTTCAATTTCATTCCGCAGTGTCTGTACGATGGTCTGCTGTTCAGAGGCAATCCACTGTGAGGAAGCCAGCTCTTCCAGCAGCTTGAGGCTTTCCTTCTGGAGGATGATGAAACCTCTTCCCAGGTCATAGACCACTGTAATCCGTTCCCGGAAATAGAAACTCATCCAGTTCTGGATGTATGGCATGCTCCGCATGTGGTTCAGAAAATCGGTCCGCTGGCAGAACTGGAAAATGGAGTTTCGGATATCGAGTGCATAATTTCCGTCGTGGTCATACAGTTCGTCCAGGGAGTTCATCAGCCGCAGGAACACCGTCTTGGATATGATACCCTCTTCATAGATTTCCCGGCAGACTGCCTTTTCGCGGTCCAGAATACGGAGACGGATTTCCGGCAGCATGGCCTTTGCCTGAGGCGTTTTGCCCGGATCGGCCGGAAGTTCGCTCATGTATGAAGCAACCTTTTCCCAGTTGGCCCCCGCCAGGGTTTCCCGTTTCTTGAGATTTTCCAGGTACTTTTCTGAACTCTCGTGCAGCGACTGCTCAATGCGGTATTCCAGCAGGGTACGGGCAGACGGGATATGTGTCAGTCCCAGGCGGTTGAGCAGCCAGCGCATGGTAGTGGCATTGATGCAAAGGGTCAGGGTAACCACTCCGGCCGTATAGAACAAAATCTGACTGCGTATGTCTTCAGGAATGGCAGGCGTATAGGATACCATCAGCGCCAGCGTCATCGCCAGTGCCCCTCTCAGTCCGCCCCAGGTCAGAATCACCGACTCTCTTCGGCTCAGTCCGTAGCCCAGGCGCTTCATCAGCGGGAAGAACAGCATGATCATTGCAAACCGGATGAGGTTGAGGGCAGCATAAATCAGTATCAGTATACCCAGCGCCTTCCAGGAGAAATCAATCTTCTCGGCAATAACCACACCCACCAGAATGAAGATCAGCGTGTTGGCAATGTAGGTAAGCAGTTCCCAGAAATGCTCCATAAAGGTATTCACCTGCGGCTTGAAGCGCGGCTTGCCTACGTAGGTGACAGTCAGTCCGAAGGCCACCAGCGCAATGACTCCCGATACCCCCAGGAAAAACTGGGAAAGGATGAAAGTCAGGTAGGCCGACAGGATAATCACACTGTTCTGTATCATCTCCTCGGAATTGATGCGCGTGATGAACCAGATGATCAGACGGGCCATCAGGAATCCCAGCAGGGTACTGATACCGACTTCCCGCATGAAGGTGAGGAAGGGAGAGGCATGGCTGGCTTCTCCTCCGGCTGCAAAGGCTCCGAAGAAGAGCATGAAACAGACGATGCCCGTACCGTCGTTCAACAGCGATTCGGCATCAACCAGTGTCGAGAAGCGTTTACTGGTCTTCAGTTCATGCAGGAGTGCCACTACGGCCACCGGGTCGGTGGCGCTGATCAAGGCTCCGAACATCAGTGCAAAAGTCCAGGTCCATGATTCCAGTCCGGGAATAAAGGTGCTGATTCCGACCATGAATGCCCCGGTGAGTAACATGCAGACCACCAGTCCCGGTACTGCCAGCAGGGTGGCGTTCGCCAGGGTCTTTTTGAAGATATGCAGATTGAGTTCGTAAGCCGCATCAAAAATCAATATGGGCAGGAACAGATACAGAATCAGGTCGGGATTGATGTTTGCCACCGAATTGATTCCTTTGCTGAGTACCGGCATCCCTTGAAAGATTCCGCCGCGGTTCAGGACTCCCAGAAGAATACCGATGGCAAAAAGTCCCACCGTATAAGGAATCCGGCTATGTTTCAACAGTGATTTCAAAAGGGCACCGATGACAAGGCCCCCGATGGTGAGCAGCAACGGTATCAGAAAAGTGTATCCATCCATATGTGTCAAATGATTAAATGTATCATGCCGCCTTGTGAAACGGCGTAAACAAGGTTATACTGTTTAACAAAGTTAAATAATATAAATCGTAAATGCAAATTATTTCCCGGAACATCCGGTACGGCTCTGAAGAATCTCGGTGGCCCGCTGTCTTCCTGTCTTTCTGTCTGCCTTTCCGGTTTCGGTGAGTGGCAATGCCGGAATCCGTACCAGGTGACGCGGTTGCCAGTAACGGGGAAGCTGGTGTATGGCCTCCTGCAAGACCTCATCTGGGCAGCCGTTGTCCGTTTCTGTTAGCAGGACGATGACCTCTCCGAATTTCGCATCCGGTACTGAAGTAATCTGAAACGGCACGGAAAGTCGTGCGGCCAGTTCCTTTTCCACCTCTTCAATCTGCACCTTCACTCCTCCGGTATTGATGGTATTGTCCTTCCGGCCGGCAATGCGGAACTGTCCCTCTGCATTGAATACGGCGATGTCATTGGTGACAAGCGGTTCGGGATGCACCTGCGGGGCATGGATGATGAGGGTATCGTCGGGAGACAGACTCAGTTGTACGCCCGGAAAGGGAGTATACCACTGGGAGGCCTCTTTGCCGTTCAGCCGGCGCAAGGCGATGTGTGAGAGGGTTTCTGTCATGCCATACGTACTCCAAACGGCATGAGGGAAGTCCTTCAGGGTCTTTTCCACCTGCTCGTCTACGGCACCGCCTCCAATGATCAGGTGGCGGATGGCTGACAGGCGTTCTGCCTCTTCGGGTACCTGCAGCGAATTGAAGACCTGCATGGGAATCATGGCTGAGAAGACGGGTACCTGGCTGATGTTTTCAAGAGGGTGTCCGCAGGGGGCAAGTGGCAGGAGGTTCAGTCCGGCAACCAGGGCACGGACGACTACCATCTTTCCGGCAATGTATTTCAGGGGCATGCAGAGCTGGGCCGTATCGCCTGCTTGCAGTCCGAGAAACGACACGGTCATCTGGGCACTGTTCATCATGCGCTTCTTTTCTACCCACATTTCCTTGGGTGTACCGGTCGATCCCGAAGTATGTACCCGCAGCGTGTCCCTGCCGTCAAACCACTCGCACAGGAAGTCGGCAAGGCTGGCATGAAAACTCTCTTTTCCGTATCTTCCGTAAAAATCCTCCTGCAGGGCGGAACGGCCGTTTTCTGCGGTGGGGGAAGCTGCGGAAGCCGGATAACAAACCCCGTCGATGGTGATGCACTGACGGGGTATTTCGGTAATGAATGTATTCATCTTATTGAAGAAACTTGATTAAGTTGGGTTCCTGTTCTTCCGGATGATACCAGAGACAGTCTCCTTGTATGTGTAACGGATAATCCACATTGTCTGTGAAAAGCAGGCCCGTACCCAGACCCTGTGGAACGGAAGGAGAGAGGGTGGCACACCAGTGCGCGATGGCATTCAGACCCACGTTCGATTCCAGTGCCGAGGTTACCCAGAAACCGATGTGCCGTTCCCGGGCAAGAGCAATCCATTCTTCCGATCCCCGGATACCTCCGTGCAGAGAGGGTTTCAGAATGATATACTGCGGACGGATGGTGTCCAGCAGCAAGGCTTTCCGGTGAGGGTCATTGACACCGATCAGTTCCTCGTCCAGTGCAATGGGCAGTGGAGTCGTGGCACAGAGCGCAGCCATTGTCTCCCACTGTCCGGCGCGGACAGGCTGTTCGATGGAGTGCAGCCGGAACTCGTTCAGCTGTGCCAGTTTCCGGGCAGCCTCTTCCGGAGCAAAAGCTCCGTTTGCATCGACCCGCAGTTCGATTTCCTCTTCCGAAAAATGCTTCCGGATGTGATGCAGGAGTTCCAGTTCCTTCTCAAATTCGATTGCACCGATCTTCAGTTTGATGCACCGGAAGCCCAGTTTCATCTTCTCCTCGATGCGCCGGTACATCTGCTCAAAGTCCCCCATCCAGATCAGTCCGTTGATAGGGATGCCGGCAGTGCCGTTTCCGAACGGTGTGTCCGACAGTTTCAGGCTGCCGGTATGCAGGTGCCGGAAAGCCGTTTCCAGTCCGAAGAGCATGGAAGGATAGGAACGCATGGCTTCGTAGTCGATTTCTCCTGTTTCGGCTACCTGCTGGCAGAAGCGGGCCAGCACTTCCGCATAGTCGGGGCGGGCATCGCAGCTCAGGTCGGGAAGGGGAGCACATTCTCCCACACCGTATTGTCCGTTTCGCAGATCGGTCACCCGCAGGTACCATACCTGCCGGGTATGATAGACACCGCGGGAAGTACCTGCAGGCTGTTTGAAGTGCAGGGTGCGGGGGATAATTTCTATTTGATACTTCATATGAGTTGGGTTTATGGAATACGGATATGATAAAAAACCGGAAGACCTTGTCGGCCGACCGGTTCATAGAGTTATAGAGTTAATAAACGGATCAGGGGAATTTCGGATACTTGCTCCAGTCGGGCTTGCGTTTCTCCAGGAACGCCTTGCCGCCTTCCTGTGCTTCTTCTGTCATGTAATAAAGCATGGTGGCATCTCCAGCCAGTTCCTGAATACCCGCCTGTCCGTCGAGTTCCGCATTCAGTCCGGCCTTGATCATGCGAAGTGCCAGCGGACTGTGCTGCATCATGGTTTCTGCCCATTCTACCACTTCGTCTTCCAGTCGGTCGAAAGGCACTACCTTATTGACCAGTCCCATTTCGAGGGCTTCCTGAGCCGAATACTGACGGCAGAGGAACCAGATTTCACGGGCCTTTTTCTGTCCGACGATGCGTGCCAGATAAGAAGAACCGAATCCGGCGTCAAAGCTTCCCACACGAGGACCGGTCTGTCCGAAGATGGCATTTTCGGAAGCGATGGTCAGGTCGCAGACTACGTGGAGCACGTGACCGCCACCGATGGCATATCCGTTGACCATGGCAATGACGGGCTTGGGGATGGAGCGTATCTGCTTCTGTACATCCAGTACGTTCAGGCGGGGTACTCCGTCGGTACCTACATAACCGCCATGTCCTTTGACGTGCATGTCTCCTCCTGAGCAGAAGGCTTTGTCGCCCGCACCGGTCAGCACTACCACGTTGATGTCCTGGCACTCCCGGCAATAATAGAGTGCATCACTGATTTCGGTGGTGGTGGTAGGCGTGAAGGCATTGCGGTATCTGGGCCGGTTGATGGTGATTTTGGCAATGCCGTTATAAAATTCAAAAAGAATATCCTGATATTCCTTGATGGTTTTCCATTCTCTTGGTTGTGACATAGCTTGAGGATTTATGTTGATATGTTGATTATTTTTTCAGACTGTGGTAATACTCTTTCAGCAATTCGATGTCCAGCTGCTTGTCCGTAAAGACTTCCAGCAGCATCGGGCGCTGGGTGACAGACGGCTCTGTAAAACGCTTCACCGCTTCATCCAGTTCTGCATCGTTGTGTGCCGACAGGTATTCAAAGCCCCGGTCTTCGGCCCAGGCATGGGCGGAGGACTTGTGAGTGGCCGTTACAAAGCGGCGGGCATTTTCGTGCAGTACCAGTCCCGGCAGGGCATGGAAAATCTCACCTCCCTCGTTGTTGAGCAGCAGAATGCGGACATTGGCCCCGTAGTTGGAGTTCCATAACGCATTCATGTCATAGAAGAAGCTCAGGTCGCCGATGATGATGAAGTTCAGTTTGTCGGAAGCCGTAGCATAACCGATGGCCGTTGACAGCGAGCCTTCGATTCCGTTGGTACCGCGATTCGACAGAATTTCTACTTCTGAAGGAACGTCGAACAACTGTGCGTAACGGACCGTTGAACTGTTGGCGAGGTGGAGGGAGCAGGGAACCGGAAGCTGACGGATGACTTTTCCGATGGCACTCATCTCCGAATAGGCGAAATCGGCCTGTGGAATGGCCTTCGAGCGAGCCTCCCAGCCCCTCGGATAATCGGGAGTCCGGTTGTCCATCATCGGAGCGATTTTCTCCAGGAATTCAAACGGATCCATTTCGATGAGGGTTGTCAGCGAGCCGTACAGGTCCATGACCTCTCCGTCGGGAGAGATGTGCCAGTGTTCTACCGGCGGGTGCTTGCGCAGGAACCGTTTCAGCCGTTTCGAAATCACGTGTCCGCCATAGGTAATCAGCAGTTCCGGACGCATTTTCTCCTGCTCTTCCTGATTCATGGAACAGAGCAGCGGTTCGATGTTGCGGATAGGCATTCCCGGTACGGTCTGGTTGCTGATGTTCTCAGAGAACCACGCAAAATGTTTGTAAAGCATCTTGGTATACCGCTTGTCGAACAGATAGATCAGGTTCATCTGACCGACCACGACCATGCGCCGCTGGTAGCGGTTCAGCCGGTCGATGAGGGGCTGGTAATCCTTGTCGTATACATTGAGTCCCTGGTACCGTGTGATGACTCTTGCGTTCGGAAGTTCGTTGACCGGAAGCAGGAAGAAAGGTTCGCTGATAGGTACATTGATGTGAACGGGACCTTTTCCATGGTGGTTCAACTCCAGTAAGGCCTCATTGATGAGGCGGTTGCAGTACCATTCGTCTTCTTCGGATACCACTTCGGGCAGGGAAACCGATTTCTTGACCAAGGTTCCGAAAACCCCCGGTTGGGGAAGGGTCTGTCCGTCCATCTGTCCGATCCATGCAGCCGGACGGTCGGCGGAAATGACAACCAGCGGAACCTGCTGGTAATACGCCTCTGCTACCGCCGGATGGAGGTTGAGCAAGGCAGTTCCCGAAGTACAGCATACGGCAGCCGGACCACCTCCGTGCAGGGCAAGTCCCAGTGCAAAGAAACCGGCACTGCGCTCGTCGGTAACGGGATAGCACGTAAAGTCCGGTATGTTGGCCAGGGTCTGTACCAGAGGTATGTTCCGGCTTCCCGGGCACAATACGATTCGCTTGATGCCGTGAGCACGCAGCAGTGCCACAAGCTGTAGAATATTCTTTTTATCGGTATACATAGGCTATAGAATATTATGCATGGTATTCATTTTATGTCTTGTTTCCTCCCATTCCGTGTCCGGAGTAGACTGCGGCAGAATACCGCCTCCGGCATAAAGAACGGCCTTTCCGCCGGTCAGGTGCATGCACCGCAGGTTGACATACAGGGTCGTATCTCCCTGTGGGTCGATCCATCCGATGATGCCCGAATAATAGCTGCGGTCGTATCCTTCGTTTTCGGCAATGAAGGTACAGGCTTCCTCCTTGGGGAGGCCGCAGACGGCAGGGGTAGGATGCAGTTCCTGCAGGATGTTTCCCAGGTGGTCGGTACTCTTCAACTGGAAACGGAAGTCGGTCTTTAGGTGAACCAGCTGACCGGCACGTGCCGTGTAGGGGCCCTTTTCCGTCAGTTTGGTACCAAACCGCTTGACAGTCCGTCGGATGTACTCACTTACGAAAGCCTGTTCCTCCTGGTTCTTTGTGCTCCATTCGGTAGGCATGGTATCTCCCTCCATGGGCATGGTGCCCGCCAGGGCAACCGTATTCCATTCTTCCTGATGTCCGCTGAGGATGATTTCAGGGGTGCTTCCCAGCCAGGTTCCGGTCTGCGGAGTGTGGCAGAGCGATATCATCATGCGCGGATAACTGTTGCAGGCACGTACGAAGGCTTCCAGCGGTGAAAAACCGGCAGGAAGAGATTCTTCTGCCTTCCGTGAAAGCACCAGTTTCTGAAAACGCTGTTCACGCAGCGGAACGATGAAGCGTTCGAAGGCCTCCATATAGGCCTGTTGCAGTCCCTTTTCGGAAAGTTCCTGTGCCGATGCTTCCTGTGCCTCTTCAAGATTCTCCCATGAGCAGGCAGATTCAAACTCCAGCAGTGTACTGCCGATGTCACTCCAGTCGCGGACCACCCGGTCGGGGCGGATCAGTACGATGGGATGACGGTCGGGCTTGCTGAATGGGGCAAGCAGGAAACCGCTTTTTCCGTTCAGTTGTTCCAGTGAATCCATTGTTTCTGCCGGTGCGTCCTGCTGAAGGACCAGAATGGGCTCGTCGGTCCAGGGCAACCGGTAGAGGGCAAAGCAGGTATTGCTGCGTGTCATCCGGTCGATGATGCGGATAATGGGTATGTCAGGTAGATTCATGAGCGTTTGTTTATTATCAGATTGACAATGCGTGCCGTTGACACGAGACTTCCGTCGGGGGTGGTTACGTCGATGTTCCATACGTGCGAGGTTCTTCCGCGGTGTACAAGGCGTCCGACTGCCTCGACGTAGGTTCCGGCGGGAACCATTTTGATGTGATTGGCGCTGACCTGAATGCCGCAGGGGTTCTGGTCGGGACCGCAGATGGCGAGTGAACCGTATCCGGCAACCGTCTCGGCCAATGCCAGTGTGGCTCCTCCATTGAGGATGTCGGTCGGTGAGCAGGGACGCGAGGTGCGTTTGTCTACCGGCATGGTTGCTTTTACATAACCGTCTTCTACACAAATCAGTTCAATCCCTAAGTGCCTGGCAAGCGATTCGGGAAGTTCGTATCGGTTGTTTTCACTTGTTTGCATAAGCATTGATTCTTCGAATATATTCCGCAAATTTACACAATTCGTGCGTAAGAACATAGTAACGGCTTTGTTTTTCTTTGATTGTGGCAGCCGTTTGTACTTTTCGGAAGGGCGTATTTGTCTGCCGGAAAAAGGATGGAGCTGCATGGCAAACAAAACACCGGCCCCATTTTCTCTTAAAGGTAAAGTGAAAATGGAACCGGTGTGAAAGTGATTCGCCAGACTTCTCAACGAGGCAGTCAGGCATCAAAAAGTTTGCTGCGCGACAGCAGACAGGCACCGATGACTCCTGCCTGGTCTTTCAGCTTCGACAATACAATTTCCGAGTCGCGGCTCATCAGACTGAGCGTGTACTTCCGTACGGCCGAGATGACGGGCTGCAGCAGAAAGTCGCCTGCGCGTGACATTTCTCCACCAATGATGACCTTGTCCGGATTGAAGATATTGATCAGCTTTCCGATATTGAGTCCCAGCTGCTCTCCGATATCCTCCACCAGTTCGATGGCCAGCAGGTCTTCCCGGTTGATGGCATTGAAGATGTCATCCAGGGTGATCTCATCGATGGTCTTCTCGGCCAGGATGATGGATGTTTCTCCCGCCTTCAGATGGTCGATGAACGAATGATACAGGGCGGAGCAGGAAATTTCCGTTTCCAGACAGCCCTTTTTCCCGCAATGACAGATCTTCTGGTTGTCGTAGCCGTGGTTGTGTCCGAATTCCCCGGAGAATCCGGATTTTCCCTTATACATTTTTCCTTCTATCAGCATGCTCATGCCCAGTCCCCATCCTACGTTGATGAACAGCACGTTCTGTGCCCCTTTCACCGCTCCTTTGATGTATTCGCCATACAGCATGGTGCGGCTGTCGTTTTCAATAGACACATCGATGTTCATCCGTTCCGTCAGAATGTCGGCGATGGGCCTTTCTCCGAAGTTGAAGAAACTGTGGCAATAGCCCAGTTCCGGATTCACCCGTCCTCCGATGCTGATATTGATGTTCATGATTTTTTCTTTCTGAATGGTAAGATGCTCTATGAACAGTTCAATCTGTTTACACAGTTCTTCCACACAGTCCATGGTATTTTCTTTCTGGAAAGGAATACCCATTTGCAGTTTCAGCAGGTCTCCCTTGAAATTGATAATGCCTATGTTCAGACTGTCCCACTTTAAGTCAACTCCGATGAAATATCCTGAGTCGGCATTCAAGCCATACAAGATAGGGTGTCTTCCGCCACTTGTCTCTAATTTCCCGTACTCATCAATGTACCCCTCTTCATGCATTTCATCAATCACCTTGGTCACTGTCGGAATGCTGAGATTCATGCTTTTCGACAAATCGGTGATGGTGGCATTCTCATTATAGATAAGGTAAGTGATGACATGCTTTTTCATTGTCGCACTCTTCGATCCTTTTTGGATCTCTTTCAATAACCGTTCTTTCATAGCCGACCCCGTTTAACATTAATTTTAAAAAATAATCGCTGCGGATGAAAATACTTTTCTACTTATAGTTGTTTTTATCTATAAATACTGATATATTTGCATATCGCTTTATAAAAATAATTTGATTGCAAATATATTAATAAATTTTGAGATATATGAGGTTAATTATTGAATCCGATTATCAGGCCCTTTCAAATTGGGCAGCTAACTATGTAGCACAAAAGATCAACAAGGCAAATCCTACTGCTGAAAAACCGTTTGTATTGGGTCTTCCTACCGGTTCTTCTCCGCTGGGTATGTATAAGGCTTTGATTGAGTTGAACAAAAAAGGTGTAGTGTCTTTTAAGCACGTGGTAACATTCAACATGGACGAATACGTAGGTCTGCCGGAATCTCATCCGGAAAGCTATCATTCTTTCATGTTCAATAATTTCTTCAATCATATCGATATCAACAAGGAAAACATTCACATCCTGAACGGTAACGCTGAAGACCTGGAAGCTGAATGCGCAAACTACGAAGCTCAGATCAAGTCATTCGGCGGCATCGATCTGTTCCTTGGTGGAATCGGTCCTGACGGTCACATTGCTTTCAACGAACCGGGATCTTCACTGACATCTCGTACTCGTGTAAAGACTTTGACCACAGATACTATCATTGCTAACTCTCGTTTCTTTGAAAACGATATCAATAAAGTGCCTAAGACTGCGCTGACAGTGGGAGTAGGTACTGTACTGGATGCAAAGGAAGTGCTGATTATGTGTAACGGACATAACAAGGCCCGTGCCTTGCAGCATGCAGTGGAAGGCGGCATCACTCAGATGTGGACCATCAGTGCTTTGCAGTTGCACCCGCACGGAATCATCGTTTGTGATGAAGCAGCTACGGACGAACTGAAGGTCGGTACTTACAAGTACTTTAAAGATATCGAACGTAATAATTTGTAATAATCTGAGAATCCGCAAGACGTCCTGACCAAGACAGGATGCTTGCGGATTTTTGCTTAAAAAAAGGAGGTTGATTTATGAGAACTAATTTAAGCTCTCAAATATCTTTAAACCGGGTTTCTACAAAATACTACAAGCCGGAGAATACAATTGAACGCTCCGTGCTGACTCGGTTTGAGAAGATTCCTACCAACATCTGCGAAACCGTAGAAGAAGGCGTAGGAAGTGTTGCGGATGAAATTGTAAGAAAAATTCAGGAACGTCAGAGAGACGGTAAATTCTGTACCCTGGCTATGGGAACAGGTGCGTCTCTGAGACCGTTGTTTGCCGAACTGGTACGTCGCCATAAGGAAGAAGGAGTAAGCTACCGCAATGTAGTCTTGTTCAATCTGTATGAATATTATCCATTGGCAGAACCGAAGAACAGCAGTTTCAATCAGTTGAATGAACTGTTTGTCTCTCACATTGATATTGACCCGCAGAATGTGTTTACCATGAACGGAACCATTCCGCAGGACGCTGTGGTAGAGCACTGCCATCTGTACGAACAGCGTATCAAGACTTATGGCGGAATTGATATTGCCGTAATGGGTATCGGCCGTGAAGGTAACATTGCCATGAACGAGCCCGGATCGACAGCTGCTTCGGTTACCCGTCTGATCTTGATCGACTCTGTATCACGTGCGGAGGCTGCACGCAACCTGGGTGTGGATAAGTTGCCTCCTTGCTCTATCACGATGGGTGTCAATACCATCATGGAAGCCCGTAAGGTATACCTGCTGGCATGGGGTGAAGAAAAGGCCGATATCATCAAGAGTGCTGTAGAAGACAAGATTTCGGATACATTGCCGGCTTCTTACCTGCAGATGCACCAGAATGCGACGGTATATGTCGACCTGCCTACTGCCGCTCACCTTACCCGTATCCAGCGTCCTTGGCTGGTAACCAGCTGTGAATGGAACGACAAACTGATCCGCAGTGCCATTGTATGGCTCTGTATGCTGACCAAAAAGCCTATCCTGAAACTGACCAACAAGGATTATAATGAAAACGGTCTGAGTGAACTGCTGGCATTGTATGGCTCGGCTTACAATGTGAATATCAAGATTTTCAACGACTTGCAGCATACAATTACCGGTTGGCCGGGTGGTAAGCCGAATGCCGACGATACTTATCGTCCGGAACGTGCGAAACCGTTCCCTAAACGGGTAGTGGTATTCTCTCCGCATCCGGATGACGATGTCATCTCAATGGGAGGTACGCTGCGTCGTCTGGTTCAGCAGGGACATGAGGTGCACGTGGCTTATGAAACTTCCGGAAACATTGCCGTAGGTGATGAGGAGGTAGTTCGCTTCATGCATTTCATCAACGGATTCAACCAGTTGTTCGACGGCAACCAGAATGAGACCATCAAGGACAAGTATGCTGAAATCAAGACTTTCCTCGGACAGAAGAAAGAAGGTGATATGGACAGCCGTGATATCCTGACCATCAAGGGACTGATCCGTAGAGGTGAGGCCCGTACGGCTTGTACTTACAACCAGATTCCGCTCGACCGCTGCCACTTCCTCGATCTGCCGTTCTATGAAACCGGACGTATCGAGAAGAATCCGATCAGCGAAGCCGACGTGGAAATCGTACTCGACCTGTTGCGTAAGGTGAAACCGCATCAGATTTATGTAGCCGGTGACCTGGCAGACCCGCATGGAACACACCGTGTATGTACCGATGCTGTCTTTGCGGCCATCGACGAGGAAAAGAATGCCGGAGCTGAATGGCTGAACGACTGCCGTATCTGGATGTACCGTGGAGCCTGGGCTGAATGGGAAATCGAGAACATCGAAATGGCAGTGCCTTTGAGTCCGGAAGAGTTGCGCGCAAAACGTAATTCAATCCTCAAGCATCAGTCGCAGATGGAAAGCGCTCCGTTCCTGGGTAACGATGAACGTCTGTTCTGGCAGCGTAGTGAAGACCGTAACCGCGGTACTGCTGCATTGTACGACAGCCTGGGACTGGCTTGCTACGAAGCGATGGAAGCGTTTGTGGAATACAAACCGCTCTAAGGCCGGTAACCTGGTCAGTCAGTATGATACATTAGATTGACAATATAGAAAGAGGCCGTCTCAACAGGTATGTCGAGACGGCCTCTCGCTTTTTTATGTAAAAGGATTCTTTTATTCGTGATGATAAGGACCGTTGTTCAGGATGGTCATGGCCCGGTACAACTGCTCCACGAAGATCAGACGGATCATCTGATGCGAGAAAGTCATTTTGGAAAGTGAAATCTTTTCCTGTGCCGCCGCATATACGGCAGGGGAGAATCCATAAGGACCACCGATGATGAAGACCAGCCGTTTGTTGACGGTATGCATCTTTCTCTCAAGCCATGTGGCGAATTCTACCGAGCGGAACTCCTTTCCGTGCTCATCCAGCAGTACCACGACATCTCCGGGCTGCAGCGATTTTAAAATCAGTTCTCCTTCCTTCTCCTTCTGCTGCTCCATGCTGAGGCTCTTGGTATTCTTTAATTCCGGTATCACTTCCATGTCGAAAGACAGGTAGTGTCTGGTACGTTCCAGATAATCGTTGATGGCTGTGATATAATGCTTTTCTACGGTTTTTCCTACTACGAGCAATGTTACTTTCATCTTTTTCTCTGCTTTTGTTTCTGGGTGCAAAGATACACAAAATCTTCCTTCCGGAAAAGCCTGCCGGCAGTGAGGCATCACCGATGCCTGCCGCTACGGATGCACGGAACCGGAAAGGCAAGAAACTCAGGCACCGCCGCTGGCCTTGTGGCCGTTTCTCTTTCGTGCGCACTGCGGACAGACTCCTTTCACGGTATAATTGATGGAATCTATCTCATAACCCTCCGGCAATGCTACGATAGGGGTCTTTACCTCTTTCAGACAGGAAGTCTGCCGGCATATTTCACAATAAAAATGAATGTGCCGCTCCTCTATCAGGCAGTGGTCGGCAAGGCTTCTGCATATTTCGTATTTGGTAGAGCCGCTTCCGTCTTCAAAGGCATGGATGACATGATGCTCCAGAAGAACAGTCAGCGAGCGGAATATCGTCGACTTGTCGAGGGTGTCGAGCATCGACTCCAGTTCGATGAGTGACACCGGATATTCCAGATTGGCCAGTTGCTGCAGGACCAGTATCCTGGCAGGAGTAGGGCGTACCCCTTTATCGGTCAGTTTCTCTTCACATTGCTTGGCAGACATAGTCACAGGTCTTTTCTTGTTTCACAGTTACAAAGTTCGCAAATAATTTTTGCAAACTGGTTGCAAATAAACAGCATCTTTCCGTTTTTGCAAGATTTTGTCTTCCCGACTTGCCGATTTCCCTTGTTTTTGACAACTATTTTCAGGAAAGTCGGGATGCATGCATTCTGTCTCACTTTTTTTATTACCTTTGCCACGTACAAATGACTAAAAAATAATTGTAGAAATGGACGAAAAAGTAGTTAAAGACTTGATTGACCGTCTGATCGATCTGTCGTTTGCCGAAGATATTGGCGATGGAGACCATACCACATTATCCTGTATTCCGGCCGATGCCATGGGTAAGTCAAAACTTCTGATTAAGGAAGAAGGTATTCTGGCAGGTATTGAGATTGCCAAGGAAGTTTTTCACCGTTTTGATCCGGAAATGAAAGTGGAAGTGTTCATCAACGACGGCACTCCGGTGAAGCCGGGTGATGTGGCAATGGTAGTGGAAGGAAGAATCCAGTCCTTGCTGCAGACTGAACGTCTGATGCTTAACATCATGCAGCGTATGAGTGGAATTGCTACGATGACCAACCGTTACGTGAAACGCCTGGAAGGTACACGCACACGGGTACTTGACACACGTAAGACTACTCCGGGTATGCGTATCCTGGAGAAGATGGCCGTAAAGATCGGTGGAGGTGTCAATCATCGTATCGGACTTTTTGATATGATTCTGTTGAAGGACAATCATGTGGATTTTGCCGGCGGTATCGACAAGGCCATTACCCGTGCCCGTGAATATTGCAAGGCAAAAGGAAAGGATCTGAAGATTGAAATCGAAGTGCGCAACTTCGATGAACTGCAGCAGGTGCTCGATCTGGGAGGTGTTGACCGTATCATGCTTGATAACTTTACCCCCGAGAATACCCGCAAGGCAGTAGAGATGGTCGGCGGAAGAGTGGAACTGGAATCTTCCGGCGGTATTACTTTCGATACGCTGCGTGATTATGCAGAGTGCGGAGTGGATTATATTTCAGTCGGTGCACTGACTCACTCAGTGAAAGGACTGGATATGAGTTTTAAAGCGTGTTAATTAGTAAATATGAAGAAACATTTTGTTAAATTTTGGGTGTTGGCTTGCTTTATCTGCTGCGTACAGGCTGCAGATGCGCAAGATTGGAAATCGGTGATTTCAGGAGTGGTGAATGCAGTGGTCGATGACAAGGTGCCGGTTTCATCCTCTATTGAAGGAACCTGGAATTATGTGGCTCCCGACTGTCGCTTTACCAGTGATAATTTCCTGGCAAAGGCCGGTGGTGAGGTAGCTGCCAAGAAGGTGGAGGAGCAGATGAGCAGTATCCTGTCGAAGCTGGGCTTTACAAGCGGATGCTCTTATGTCTTCAATGCCGACAGTACTTATACGACTACCGTGAAGGGTAAGACTACCAAAGGTACTTATTCGTACAATGCGGAAACAAAGGAAATCCAGTTGAAGACAAAGCTGGGTCTGAAGTTCAATGCGGTATTGTCCAGAAATGCGCTTCAGCCCAACAAGATGAGCTTGCTCTTCAAGGCCGATAAACTGATGTCACTCGTACAGAGCATCGGTGGCGTACTGGGCAGCCAGTCTTCCAATTCAGCCATTGGTACTGCCAATGCGTTGCTGAAAGAATACGACGGCTTGCAGCTGGGCTTTGAACTGGAACGCCAGTAACTTCCGGAGTAAGCACTCCGTAGCGGAGGAAGCTTATGACGGAATGGATTCCTGAAAATAACTGATCCGGGATTATTCATATCATGCGTGATGGCAGATATGGGTTGTCCCGGATTTCTTTTATACCTGTAAGGACTCTTCCGTCCTTGTGCATTGTATGATTGGATGTCGTAAGTTGATTGATACATCAATCTGTCTGCAGGAAAATGATCAAATCGGCTGAAAGTAAAAATTATCTGAGATGAGATTCTATGGCTCAGCGCTGTGGTTTTATTAATCCGCGCCGTTGATTAATAAAACCACAGCGCTGAGTCGGTTTTATAACAGGTTGCTTGCATGATAAGACGGAATTCCTGCATGTTTTCCTCCGGGGCTTTTACAGAAATGAGAACTGATGTGCGGTTTGTCGCATACCGATGAATCTCTTTGACAGATTCTTTCAGGGGTTTATCTTCTGAAGGCTGAAACGAAGGCTGTAAACTCTTCTTTTTGCATGGGTCCCGAAAAAAGAGTGTATTGATGAAGCTGACGGGAAAAAGTGTGGAATAGGGAAAATAAAAAAAAGCCGTAAGAATACGGCTTTTTGTGGAGCCGAAAGCGGGACTCGAACCCGCGACTTACTCATTACGAATGAGTTACTCTACCAACTGAGTTATTTCGGCAAGCATCTGTCCAGAGAGCATCTCTGTTCCTGATTGCGGTGCAAATTTATTGCTTTATTTTTATATGCAAAAGGTTTTTCTGATTTTTTTTGGAAGAATCCTTTTTTTCCCGATTACCGGTTGCCGGACATTGCCGTATTGCTGCTTTTCCCTTTTCCGGGGAACCGTATGATTATGCAGAATAAAATGGATAAATGGAAACCCGAAGGAAATATTGCCGGCAGGTAAATAAATATAAAAGATTTTATTCGGTTTATGGGGAGAAATTACTAACTTTGCATCCCGAATTAAGATGTAACAGAACTTAGACAATGTACAACTTGGCGGAGTATAGGACAAAAAAAGAAATATATCAGGAAGCGGCAGGAACGAAACCGTTTTCCCAAACAAATGGAAAAGGATACTTTACGGCTTTTCCTTTTGTTTCGTTATTCTTTTTTTATTATTGTATTTTTGTTCCTGCTGTTATTTCTATTTCCCGTTTGATTTTTCAGAGATTAAATATAGAGACACCCGGTATTGCCTTTTGGCAATCCGGGCGTCTTTTCGTATATAGGTAAGGCTTTAAAAAAAGATTGCAGATTATGGAACCACTGAAGCATGAGTGCGGTGTCGCAATGATTCGTTTGCTCAAACCGCTGGAATATTATCAGGAGAAGTATGGCACCTGGATGTATGGCTTGAATAAGCTGTATCTGCTGATGGAAAAACAGCATAACCGTGGACAGGAAGCTGCCGGTCTGGCTTGTATCAAACTGCAGGCGAATCCGGGAGAAGAATATATGTTCCGTGAGCGCGCGCTGGGATCGGGAGCCATCACTGAGATTTTCGGTAATGTACATGCCAATTTCAAGGAACTGACAGCGGCGCAGTTGAGCGATGCGGAATATGCCAAGCAGTGCTTGCCTTTTGCCGGAGAACTTTATATGGGACACCTCCGTTATTCCACTACGGGAAAGAGCGGAATCTCTTATGTGCATCCTTTTCTCCGCCGCAACAACTGGCGGGCCAAGAATCTGGCGTTGTGCGGTAACTTCAATCTGACTAATGTCGATGAGATTTTTGCCGACATTACGGCTTGCGGACAGCATCCGCGCAAGTATGCCGATACTTATATCATGCTGGAACAGGTAGGACACCGTCTGGACCGCGAGGTGGAGCGGCTGTATAAGGAATGCAAGGCGGAAGGCCTTGAGGGCATGGATATCACTCATGCCATCGAGGACCGGATTGACCTGACCAATGTGCTCCGTACTTCCAGCCCCAGCTGGGACGGTGGATATGTCATCTGCGGACTGACAGGTAGCGGAGAGTGTTTTGCTGTCCGTGACCCGTGGGGAATACGTCCGGGATTCTGGTACATGGACGAAGAAATCATGGTACTGGCATCCGAACGCCCTGTGATTCAGACTGCACTGAACGTACCGGCCGACAGCGTACATGAACTGCTTCCGGGACAGGCCATTCTGCTTAACAAGAAAGGGGAGATGCGTCTGGCGCAGATCAATGAACCCAAGCAGAAGAGAGCCTGCTCGTTCGAACGTATCTATTTCAGCCGCGGCAGTGACATGGACATTTACCGTGAACGCAAGCTGCTGGGGGAGAAACTGGTAGAGCCGATCCTGAAGGCGATTGATTATGATGTGGTACATACCGTATTCTCTTTCATTCCGAATACGGCCGAAGTGGCTTTCTATGGAATGCTGGAAGGATTTGACAATTACTTGAACCAGTTGAAGATCAAGCGCATCGAAGCCCTGGGACACAAGCCCAGCCACAGTGAGCTGGAACAGATTTTGTCGCAGCGCATCCGCAGCGAGAAGGTGGCCATCAAGGATATCAAACTGCGTACCTTCATCGCCGAAGGCAATACCCGCAAGGACCTGGCCACTCACGTGTATGACATTACGTACGGTAGCCTGATTCCTTATCAGGACAACCTGGTCATCATTGATGACAGTATCGTACGCGGAACGACGCTGAAGCAGAGTATCATCTCCATCCTCGACCGTCTGCATCCGAAGAAAATCGTTATCGTTTCTTCGTCTCCGCAGGTGCGTTATCCGGATTATTACGGTATCGACATGGCCAGCATGGAGCAGTTTATCGCCTTCAAGGCAGCCGTTGCCTTGCTCGAGGAACGTGACATGCGCCAGGTACTGGAAGAGGCCTACCGCAAGTCGAAGGCACAGCTGGGATTGCCGAAGGAAGAGATGGTCAACTACGTGAAGGAGATATACGCTCCCTTTACCGATGAGGAGATTTCGCGGAAGATGGTGGAACTGCTGACTCCTGCCGGTACTCAGGCCAAGGTGGAAATCGTGTACCAGACGCTCGACGGTCTGCACGAAGCCTGTCCGGACCATACCGGCGACTGGTACTTCAGCGGCGACTATCCGACTCCGGGCGGAGTGAAACTGGTGAACCAGGCCTTCATCAATTACATGGAGGAAATCTATCAGTTTTAAGCAGGTGAGTGACGGGACGGCAACTTCGGGGAAGACTCATACGCCAGTCGCTGGATGGGGAAGAACGAAGCGGCATCCGCACGCAGATACGGTGAATAGACAGAAAAACAATTAAAAAAGAATATATAGTATATAATAGAAGGTAATGAGAAATGTAACATTAATCCTCGACGACGGGAGCCGCTTTCATGGCAAGTCGTTCGGTTATGAGAAGCCGGTAGCTGGTGAAGTTGTGTTCAATACTGCGATGACCGGTTATCCTGAGAGCTTGACCGACCCTTCTTATGCGGGTCAGTTGATGACGTTGACTTATCCGCTGGTGGGTAACTATGGAGTACCTCCGTTTACGTTCGAAGCCAACGGTCTGCCTACCTTTATGGAAAGCGAGAAGATTCATGCCGAAGCGATTATCGTGAGCGATTACAGTGAGAAATATTCTCATTGGAATGCGGTAGAGAGTCTGGGCGACTGGCTGAAGCGTGAGCAGGTGCCGGGCATTACGGGCATTGACACCCGTGAGCTGACCAAGGTGCTGCGCGAACACGGAGTGATGATGGGTAAGATTGTGTTCGATGATGAGCCGGAGAATGTTCCGGAAGCAGCTTATGCCGGAGTAAATTACGTGGATAAGGTTTCCTGCAAGGAGATCATCCGTTATAATGAGGGAGAAGGCAAGAAGAAAGTGGTGCTGGTAGACTGCGGCGTGAAGTCGAATATCATCCGCTGCCTGCTGAAACGCGATGTAGAAATCATCCGGGTTCCCTGGAACTACGACTTCAACGGCCTGGAATTCGACGGATTGTTCATTTCTAACGGTCCTGGCGACCCGGATACCTGCGATGCGGCAGTACAGAATATCCGCAAGGCCATGCAGAACGAAAAATTGCCTATCTTCGGTATCTGTATGGGTAACCAGCTGCTGTCAAAGGCTGGTGGAGCCAAGATTTACAAACTGAAATACGGTCACCGCAGTCACAACCAGCCGGTGCGCATGGTGGGCACGGAGCGCTGCTTCATCACCAGCCAGAACCACGGTTATGCGGTAGACAACAATACCCTGGGAGCCGACTGGGAACCGCTTTTCATCAATATGAACGACGGTTCGAACGAAGGTATCCGTCACAAGAAGAACCCTTGGTTCTCGGCACAGTTCCACCCGGAAGCTGCCAGCGGTCCTACCGACACTGAATTCCTGTTCGATGAGTTTGTAAAGTTGCTGTAATCCATTAAAAGTTAAGTAGACAATGAAAGAAAATATAAAGAAAGTATTATTGTTAGGTTCGGGAGCTCTGAAAATCGGTGAAGCCGGTGAGTTCGACTATTCTGGTTCTCAGGCATTGAAGGCACTGAAGGAAGAGGGAATCGAAACCGTACTGATTAACCCGAACATCGCTACCGTACAGACCTCGGAGGGTGTGGCAGACAAGATTTATTTCTTGCCCGTTACTCCGTATTTCGTAGAGAAGGTCATTGCCAAGGAACGTCCGGACGGAGTACTGCTCTCTTTCGGAGGACAGACGGCACTGAACTGTGGTGTGGCACTTTATAAGGCCGGCGTATTCGAAAAATACAATGCGCAGGTTCTGGGTACTCCGGTACAGGCTATCATGGATACCGAAGACCGTGAACTCTTCGTACAGAAGCTGGATGAAATCAACGTAAAGACCATCAAGAGTGAGGCCGTAGAAAACATCGAAGATGCCCGCCGTGCTGCCCGTGAACTGGGATATCCGGTCATCATCCGTGCAGCTTATGCACTGGGCGGACTGGGTTCTGGTTTCTGTGACAATGAAGAAGAACTGAACGTACTGGCTGAAAAGGCATTCTCTTTCTCTCCGCAGGTACTGGTAGAAAAGAGCTTGAAGGGATGGAAGGAAGTGGAATACGAAGTGGTGCGCGACCGTTTCGACAACTGTATCACGGTTTGTAACATGGAGAACTTCGACCCGCTGGGTATCCATACCGGTGAGTCTATCGTGATTGCTCCTTCTCAGACACTGACCAACAGCGAATACCATAAGTTGCGCGAACTGGCCATCCGCATCATCCGTCACATCGGTATCGTGGGTGAATGTAACGTACAGTATGCGTTCGACCCGGAATCGGAAGACTACCGCGTAATCGAGGTGAATGCCCGTCTGAGCCGTTCGTCTGCACTGGCATCCAAGGCTACAGGATATCCGTTGGCTTTCGTGGCTGCGAAACTGGGCTTGGGTTACGGACTGTTCGACCTGAAGAACTCTGTTACAAAGACTACTTCGGCGTTCTTCGAACCGGCTCTGGACTACTGTGTATGTAAGATCCCTCGCTGGGACTTGGGTAAGTTCCACGGTGTAGACCGCGAGCTGGGTTCTTCAATGAAGTCGGTAGGTGAGGTAATGGCTATCGGACGTACGTTCGAAGAAGCTATCCAGAAAGGTCTCCGTATGATCGGTCAGGGAATGCACGGATTCGTGGAAAACAAGGAACTGACCATCGAGGACATCGATAAGGCCTTGCGTGAGCCGACCGACAAGCGTATCTTTGTGATTTCAAAGGCCATGCGTGCCGGATATACTGTCGATCAGATTCATGAGCTGACCAAGATTGACAAGTGGTTCCTCGACAAGCTGATGAACATCATGCAGACATCTAAGGAACTGCACGAATGGGGCAACAACCATACTCAGTTGTCTGAACTCTCCAAGGACCTGGTATACAAGGCTAAGCGTCAGGGATTCTCAGACTTCCAGATTGCACGTGCCATCGGATGGCAGGGCGACATGGAAGACGGTATCCTGGCTGTCCGTCAGTACCGTAAGGCTGCAGGCATCCTGCCGGTGGTGAAGCAGATCGATACCCTGGCTGCCGAATATCCTGCACAGACCAACTACCTGTATCTGACTTACAGCGGGGTGGCTAATGACGTACATTACCTGGGCGACCACAAGTCGATTGTGGTACTCGGTTCGGGAGCTTACCGTATCGGTTCTTCTGTGGAATTCGACTGGTGCGGGGTACAGGCACTGAACACCATCCGCAAGGAAGGATACCGCAGCGTAATGATCAACTATAATCCGGAGACTGTGTCTACCGACTATGATATGTGCGACCGTCTGTATTTCGACGAGCTGACTTTCGAACGTGTAATGGATATTCTCGAACTGGAGAACCCGCACGGAGTAATCGTATCTACCGGTGGACAGATCCCGAACAACCTGGCACTTCGTCTGGATGCACAGCATGTCAATATTCTGGGTACTTCTGCCAAGAGCATCGACAATGCCGAAGACCGTGACAAGTTCTCTGCCATGCTCGACCGCATCGGTGTGGACCAGCCTGAGTGGAGCGCGCTGACTTCAATGGAAGACATCAATGCCTTTATCGACAAGGTAGGCTTCCCGGTACTGGTTCGTCCGTCTTACGTGCTTTCGGGAGCTGCCATGAACGTATGCTCTAACCAGGAAGAACTGGAACGCTTCCTGCAGCTGGCTGCCAACGTATCGAAGAAGCATCCGGTGGTAGTAAGCCAGTTCATCGAACATGCCAAGGAAGTCGAGATGGATGCTGTGGCACAGAACGGTGAAATCGTTGCCTACGCCATTTCAGAACACATCGAGTTTGCCGGAGTACACTCGGGTGACGCTACTATCCAGTTCCCACCGCAGAAACTGTATGTAGAAACCGTACGCCGTATCAAGCGTATCTCTCGTCAGATTGCCAAGGAACTGAACATTTCAGGTCCGTTCAACATCCAGTTCCTTGCCCGTGAAAACGACATCAAGGTAATCGAATGTAACCTGCGTGCGTCTCGTTCGTTCCCGTTTGTCAGCAAGGTATTGAAGATCAACTTCATCGAACTGGCTACCCGGGTAATGCTCGGCCTGCCGGTTGAAAAACCGAACAAGAACCTGTTCGAACTCGACTATGTAGGTATCAAGGCCAGCCAGTTCTCGTTCAACCGTCTGCAGAAGGCCGACCCGGTACTGGGTGTCGACATGGCTTCTACCGGTGAAGTAGGATGTATCGGTGAAGACACTTCTTGTGCCGTACTGAAGTCTATGCTGTCGGTAGGTTACCGTATTCCGGAAAAGAACATCCTGATGTCTACCGGAACTCCGAAGCAGAAGGTGGAAATGCTGAAGGCTGCACAGATGCTGAAGGCAAAAGGCTACAATATCTATGCTACCGGAGGTTCATCGAAGTTCCTCACTGAAAACGGCATCGAGAATACCCGTGTATACTGGCCAAGTGAAGAAGGACATCCGCAGGCATTGGAAATGCTTCACAAGAAGGAAATTGATATGGTAGTCAACATTCCGCGTGACCTGTCGGAAGGTGAACTGGACAACGGATATAAGATCCGTCGTGCGGCAGTCGACCTGAACATTCCGCTGGTAACCAACGCCCGTCTGGCAAGTGCCTTTATCCAGGCATTCTGCACCATGACGATCGACGATATCGCTATCAAGAGCTGGGACGAGTATAAATAATTGCTGCTCCCTGCACTGAGTTTTACATACAAGCCTCTTTCCGGTGGTCTTTCTGATACCGGAAAGAGGCTTTTGTTTTGTCTGCGGAAAACCTCCTTTTTGAAGCTGAAAGTTTTATTTGTGTTAAAATGTTATTATTTTACCCGTATGGTAGCGAACTTTTGGGGTATATCCTTTGTTTTATGAATAAAAAGTAGTAATTATGTGATAAAATGACAAAAGGAAAAATTTTAATACAGAAGTTATGAAAGAAACAAATAATTTTCGTGTAGAAAGCGACCTGATCGGTTCACGCGAACTTTCCAATGACGTACTTTATGGAGTACAGACTTTAAGAGGTATAGAGAATTTTGAAATCAGCAAATTCCGGTTGAGCGAATACCCGCTGTTCATTCATGCACTGGCCATTACCAAAATGGCAGCAGCCCGTGCCAACCACGAACTGGGACTGATATCCGATACATTGTTTGATGCCATTACACAGGCTTGTAATGAAATTCTGGAAGGCCGTTTCCACGACCAGTTCCCGGTAGACATGATACAGGGAGGTGCCGGTACCACTACCAACATGAATGCCAATGAGGTCATTGCCAACCGTGCCCTTGAAATCATGGGCCATCAGCGTGGAGAATATACTTACTGCTCTCCGAACGACCATGTCAACTGCTCTCAGTCGACCAATGATGCCTATCCTACTGCCATTCATCTGGGAATGTATGCCACTCATCTGCGCCTGGTTCCCGCCTTGCAGGAACTGATAGAAGCCTTCCGCCGCAAGTCCCGTGAGTTCGCTCACATCGTGAAAATGGGACGTACCCAGTTGGAAGATGCTGTACCGATGACCCTGGGACAGACATTCGGAGGTTTTGCCAGCATCCTGAATGATGAAATCAAGCACCTGGATGAGGCTGCCGCCGACTTCCTGACCGTCAACATGGGCGCCACTGCCATCGGTACCGGTATCTGTGCGGTTCCGGGATACGCCGAGAAATGCGTCGCTGCATTGGGTGACATTACCGGATGGAACATCCGTCTGGCCGACGACCTGGTAGGAGCTACCTCCGATACATCGTGTCTGGTAGGCTACGCATCCGCCTTGAAGCGACTGGCTGTAAAGATGAACAAGATATGCAACGACCTTCGTCTGCTGGCCAGCGGTCCCCGTTGCGGACTGGGTGAAATCAATCTGCCGGCCATGCAGCCCGGCTCTTCCATCATGCCCGGAAAGGTCAATCCGGTCATTCCGGAAGTCATGAACCAGATTTGCTACAAGGTCATCGGAAACGAACTCTGTGTCACTATGGCAGGAGAAGCGGCTCAGATGGAACTGAATGCCATGGAACCGGTAATGGCACAGTGCTGCTTCGAATCGGCCGACCTGATGATGAACGGTTTCCGTACCTTGCGTACCCTGTGTGTCGAAGGCATTACCGCCAATGAGGCCCACTGCCTGGAAGAGGTACATCACAGCATCGGAGTAGTTACCGCGCTGAATCCGGTCATCGGATACAAGAACTCCACCAAGATTGCCAAGGAAGCGATGGAGACAGGAAAAAGCGTTTATCAGCTGGTGCTTGACCACGGAGTACTGACGAAAGAGGAACTTGACCGGATCTTGAGTCCGGAGAACATGATTCATCCTGTAAAACTCAATATCTCTCACAAAGAGCTTTAACCGGATGCTCTGGTAATGAAAACGCCTGTATGCCCAATCCCGGAAGGGAGGCGGCATACAGGCGTTTTTTATTAGAATAATAGCTGTGTAAGCAGCAGTCCGACTACGATGGCCACTGCCGTAGAAATCAGTCCCGGAAGCATGAAGGAATGATTCAGGATGTATTTCCCGATACGTGTACTTCCCGTACTGTCGAAATTGATGGCAGCCACTACCGTAGGATAGTTCGGTATGAAGAAATAACCGTTGACGGCCGGAAACAGTGCGATGAGGAGCAGCGGAGAGATGCCCAGTGCAATACCCAGCGGGACAACGGCACGGACCGTAGCTGCCTGGCTGTAGAGCAGGATGGACATGACAAACAATGCCAGACCGAAGAGCCATGGCATCGACTGGATGATCTCGCTGATGCCCGATGTCAGCCGTTCCATGTTGCCCGACAGGAAAGTGTCTCCCATCCAGGCAATTCCGAATATGGCAATTACGGCCTGCATGCCTGCCGGAAAGATGTTTCCCTGTACGGCCTTGATTCCGTCAATCCGGCATACCAGCAGGATAATGGCCGCCGTACTGAGCATGATGATTTCAATCAGTGCCGGCATATTCAGTGTCACATATTCTCCCTGATAGAGGAACGAAGGGCGGAGGGTCTCGATGGAACCGAACAGCACAATCAGCAGGGTAGCCAGCAGGAAGATACCTACCGACAGCCGTGCCTTTCCCATGTCCTGGATGTGGCATGTCTGTACCGATGTATTCTCGATAATACCTTCCCGTACTCTGCGCTGGTACTCCGGGTCGTCTGCCAGTTCCTTGCCCGTACGCAGTGAGCAGAAAGCTCCGACCATGACTCCGATAAAAGTAGCCGGAACCGACACTTTCAGGATATCGAACAGTGTGAGATTAAAGCCCGACAACAGTCCCAGAAAAGCCACTGTAGCTGCCGAAATCGGACTGGCCGTTATCGCCTGTTGCGATGCAATGACCGCAATTCCCAGCGGACGCTCCGGCCGGATCTTGGTTTCCCTTGCCACCTCGGCAATCACAGGCAGTACGGAATAGGCAATGTGTCCCGTTCCGGCAATGAACGTAAACAGGTAAGTCACAATCGGACTCAGTATCGTCACGTGTTCCGGATGCTTGCGCAGGATGCGCTCAGCCAGTTTCACCATATACTCCAGTCCCCCCGCCGCCTGCATGCACGAAGCCGCAGTTACCACAGCCGCAATCATCAGCATCACGTCAATGGGTGGGGTAGTCGGTTGTATGCCAAAGACAAAAGCCAGTATGGCCACTCCCAGTCCTCCGGTAATACCCAGTCCGATACCACCCAGTCGGGCTCCCAATACGATAGCCCCCAAAACAATTAACAGTTGAAGAATTAGCACAGGATAATCAGTTGTTTAATTTTTGTTCGTATTCATTCATCCGGCAAATCTGCCTTCCGGGCGACAAAGTTACTCATTTTTCAGCAGTTACCGAAATGTTTACTGCCCGTATTCTCCTCTCGTCTGTATTTTTCCTGCATATTCAGTCGGCAGGGACATAAATACGTGCAGGACCTCTCCCTTCAAAACCTATTCCGCTTCCTTTCATCTTGCGAAACTCCTGAAGTTCCAAGGTTGCTCCAGTCCGGCTTAGTCCTGTCAGCTGCACATAGTCGCTTATTCGCATAAAACCATGTTGTTTCAGGTATTCCAAAGCCCGTAGTCTGCGCTCTTCCTTCGAATAAGGAGAAACCTTCAGTCGGTTTTCTTTTCCCCGTTTGAGCCTGCACATTTCTCCTGTATGTTTCACCAGCTGTTTGTCAGCCCGGAAACGGATACGCCGTACTCCGATGCTTCTGGCATTCCGTCGGGTTTCCTCCGTGTCAAACTCATCCATCTCCTTACCTTCCATCACTCCTAGGGAAGCCCGGAATATTCCGATTTCATTCAGTGATACTGAATACCCTTTTGCCATGTAATAAGCCATCTGTCTGGCCAGTTCCGTCAGTACGTGGACGACGGTGCCTTCTTGCAGCGCACTTCCATGCGCGGCGATCCGTTCCACCAGTTCCTTTGTCGTAATCATTCCCAGACTCTTCATACGGTAATAGCATCGTGTTCCGTCCGTACCGTTCAGTTTTCCGATTTCCTGTTTGATGTATTCAGCCATAATAAAAAGAATTAAAGTTAAACAATAGATTGTCAGTTAGTCGGGTTGTGGAAGACATTGCTGCTGCCGGTATCGGTAATCCCTGTTTTATCCCTTCTTCCGACCGGGGTTCCTGTCTTCCTGTGCGGCCCAAGATAATGTCACAAAGAGGCGAATGCAAATTAAAAATGTTAATTTATCAGTTGACGGTACAGATTTATCCATCCATATGAGGTGTATGTGATCCGTGTTCCGTGTGAGAAATAGCTAACGGAGGTCAGGCTGACGGAAAGATAAAAAATAAGGAACGCAATCGGAAAAGAACAGTACAATAGGAATGGCAGAAAAAAAAAGAAAGCGACCTTTTTCAAGACCGCTTTAAATGTTTTCACAACGGAATCATCCTTATTGTGATTTGCTTCATTTTAGTAATTACAAATATACAAATCTATTTTTAGAAAGAAGTAGGAAAAAGCTATTTTTTTGCTTATTTTTGAAAATATTGATAAGAACAGATAGGCTATGAAAAAAATATTAGGTTTGGATTTAGGAACCAACAGCATCGGTTGGGCAGTAATCAATTCTTTTATAGACAGTGAAGGCAAGGAATCATTGCAAGGAATCGCTTCGGCAGGCAGTCGTATTATTCCGATGGACGCAGCGGTATTGAGTGATTTTAATAAAGGAAACTCGAAGTCGCAGACAGCAGAGCGTACCCGTTTCCGCGGTATCCGCCGCTTATTGGAGCGTCGGTTATTGCGTCGGTCCCGTTTGCTGCGCGTACTGAGAATTATGGTTTTTTTGCCTGAGCATTATGCAGCTCAGTTGGACCGATATGGCAAGTTTCTGTCCGGTGCAGAACCTAAACTGGCTTGGAAAAAAGATGCTGCAGGGAAATATGAATTTTTATTTCAGGTAGCTTTCAATGAGATGCTGGCTGAATTCCAGCAATCTTGTCCGGATTTGTTGAAAGATGGAAAAAAGATTCCTTACGACTGGACCTTATATTATCTGCGTAAGAAAGCACTCTCGGCTCCGGTCGGAAAAGAAGAGTTGGCTTGGATCCTGTTGAACTTCAATCAGAAGCGTGGATATTATCAGTTACGGAGTGAAGAAGAGGTAGAAGATACAAAGAAGCAAGTGGAATACCATGCTTTGCGCGTGGTTTCGGTGGAAGCTACGGGTGAATCAAAAGGCAAGGATAAATGGTATAATGTTTATCTGGAAAACGGCTGGATATGTCCTAAAGCAAGCAGTATGCCTTTAGACTGGGTCGGGAAAGTGAAAGAGTTTGTTGTCACTACTGAACTGGATGATCAGGGAAATCCTAAACTGAATAAGAATGGAGAGGTGAAGCGTACCTTTCGTACTCCTCAGGAAAATGACTGGGGATTGCTGAAAGCCCGTACTCAAAACCTGATAGATAGTAGTGGAAAAACAGTGGGAACTTATATATATGATTCCCTGTTGACCAATCCTGGTCTGAAGGTAAGAGGAAAACTGGTTAGTACCATTGAACGGAAATATTATAAGGATGAGTTGTATCAGATTCTTAACAAGCAGGCAGAGTTTCATCCGGAATTGAAGGACTCCGCTCTGTTGACAGAGTGTCTGTTAGAACTTTATCCCCAAAATGAACCCCACAGGAATGTACGCTCTTCTTCTGATTTTGTGCATTTTCTGATTGAAGATATCTTATTTTATCAGCGACCGCTCAAGAGTCAGAAATCGCAGATAGAAGACTGTCCTTATGAATCAAGAGTTTATCGGAAAGCTGATGGAACTTTGTGTCGTATTCCTTTGAAATGCGTATCAAAATCCCATCCTTTATTTCAAGAGTTCCGTTTATGGCAGTTCATCGCAAATCTTCGTATTTACGAACGTGAGAAAATCGTAAACGGTTCTTTGAAAACAGACGTAGATGTGACTTCTGAATTTTTAAAGGATGAAGCGGACTATGTGGCACTGTTTGACAGCCTGAGTAAAAAAGCGGAAATTACGCAGAAAACCTTCCTGGCAGAGCCGGTGCTGAATTTGGATAAAAAAAGACGGGATGCTTACCGGTGGAATTACGTGGAAGATAAAACTTATCCGTGTAATACAACTCATGCTGATATGGCTGCCCGTTTAAGAAAAGCTGGAATCAGTGAAGACGTACTGACGGCTGATATGGAGTTGAGTTTGTGGCATATTTTATACTCTATATCAGATAAAAAAGAACTGACCAAAGCGCTGACCAAGTTTGCTTCCCAACGACACTTGGGAGACGCCTTTGTTGCTGAGTTTGAGAAAATGCCTCCGTATGCGAGTGATTACGCCTCATATTCGTTGAAAGCAATCCGGAAATTACTTCCACTTATGCGTATGGGGCATTATTGGCAGGAAGAGGCAATAGATCCTCTCACTCGGAACCGTATCGAGAAACTGCTGACGGGAGAATGGGATGAGAAAATCCATCTTCGGGTACGTGAGAAATCCATGCATCTGACGGAACTGTCTTCATTCCGGGGGCTACCGCTCTGGCTGGCCTGTTACATCGTTTACGACCGTCATGCAGAAGCAAGGGAAATAACAAGATGGGAAAATCCAGGAGCAATAGATGATTTCTTGGCTGAATTCAGACAACATTCCTTGCGTAATCCGATTGTCGAACAGGTAATTATGGAGACATTGCGTGTAGTGCGTGATGTCTGGAAGCAGGAAGGAAGAATTGATGAGATTCATGTAGAGATGGGGCGTGAAATGAAAAATCCTGCGGATAAGCGGAAAAAAATGACGGCACAAGCTCTGGAAAATGAATATACCAATCTCCGTATTAAAGCCCTGCTTACTGAGTTCCTGAATCCTGAGTTCGGAATAGAAAATGTACGTCCGTATTCACCGGCACAGCAGGAAATTCTCAGAATATATGAAGAAGGGGTTCTGGCTGAGACTTCAGATAAGGATCTTCCTTCTGATATAGCTGACATCTTGAAGAAATTCAAGGAAGAGCGGATTGAGAAACGTCCTTCCCGTTCGGAGGTGCAACGTTATAAGATGTGGTTGGAGCAAAAGTATCGTTCGCCTTATACAGGCAAACCGATACCTTTAGGAAAACTGTTTACTCCTGCTTATGAAATAGAGCACGTAATACCGCAGTCCCGTTATTTTGATGACTCGTATACCAATAAAGTGATTTGTGAGGCTGCGGTAAATAAACTGAAAGGAAATCTGCTGGGCTATGAGTTTATCAAGCGCCATCATGGTGAAGTAGTGGAACTCGGGGGAGGTGAATCGGTCTCAATTTTCTCGGTGGCGGCTTACGAGCAGTTTGTGAAAGAACATTATGCCAATAATCGGCTTAAGAAAGAAAAATTATTGATGGAAGATATCCCTGACGGTTTCATTGAGCGTCAGTTGAATGACAGCCGTTATATAAGTCGTGTAATCAAATCCTTGCTTTCCAATATCGTAAGGGAAGAAGGTGAACAGGAAAGTACATCCAAAAATGTCATCGTCTGTACGGGTGGGGTTACTGACAGGTTGAAAAAAGATTGGGGAATGGGGGATGTGTGGAATCAGATCATTCTTCCTCGTTTCCGGCGCATGAATAAACTGACAGATTCGAAGGATTATACTGCAATTTCTCTTAATGGTAATTTGATACCGGCCGTTCCTTTAGAACTCCAAAAAGGGTTTAGCAAAAAACGCATTGACCATCGTCATCATGCAATGGATGCGATTGTGATTGCTTGTGCAAACCGTAATATTGTCAATTATCTGAATAATGCGTCGGCTTTGTCAGAGGCTCGTACAGCGCGGACTGACTTGCAGCGCCTGCTTTGCGACAAAAAGAAGACAGATGCGAACGGCAACTATCAGTGGCTGATTCGTAAGCCATGGGATACTTTTACGCAGGATGCTTATCAGGTCTTGCAAGATATTGTTGTCAGCTTTAAGCAGAATTTGCGTGTGATAAACCGTACGACTAATTATTATCAGCGTTATGATGAGAGTGGCAAGAAAGTATTTGTTCCACAGACTGGAGGAGACAGTTGGGCTATCCGTAAACCGCTTCATAAGGATACTGTTTACGGTGAAGTCAATTTGAGAAGAGAAAAAACGGTTTCTCTAAAAGATGTATTGAAAATGCCGGAAAGGATTGTAGATAAGTCTTTTAAATATAAGTTGAAAGAATTGCTTACACAACAGTATGGTATAAAGGAAATTTCGGCATATTTTGAGAAAAATAAGTCAGACTGGCCTGATATTGACCTAAAGAAAATAAAAGTGTATTATTTTACCGGTGAGACGAAAGACCGTTTCTTTGCTACCCGAAAGCCTTTAGAGGGTTCTTTTGACCAAAAGAAAATTGAGAATGGGGTTACGGACACGGGAATTCAGAAGATTCTGGTCAATCATTTGCTGCAGAATGGCAATAATGCGGAGTTAGCTTTTTCTCCAGATGGAATAGAAGCCATGAATTTGCATATTGCCTCGTTAAACGGAGGTAAGCCGCATCAGCCGATTTATAAGGTCCGTGTATATGAAAAGGGAGATAAATTTGCTGTAGGAGATAAAGGCAATAAATACAAAAAAAATGTAGAAGCGGCTAAAGGAACCAATTTGTTTTTTGCGGTTTATGAATATCCCCAGATAGATAAGGAGACAGGGCAGGTGAGCCGTAAAAGGTCCTTTGCCTCAGTTCCGTTGAACCAGGTGATTGACCGTCTGAAACGGGGATTGTCTCCTGCACCTGAAGACGAAAAGGGAAATGCTCCAGCGTTTGTGTTGTCTCCCAATGATTTGGTTTATTTGCCTACAAAAGAGGAACGTGAAAAAGGTGTAATAGAATCAGTCTTGGATAAGAGCCGGATTTATAAGATGGTTAGTTGTACAGGAAATGAAGGCTATTTTATACCTTGCAATATATCTTCTCCGATAGCTCCTGTTATAGAATTGGGTAGCAATAATAAGGCACAACGGTCTTGGACAGATGATATGATTAAAGAGGTTTGTATTCCTATAGGGGTTGATCGGTTGGGGAACATCTTGTTGCATAAATAATTTGTGATACTATGATTAAAAAAACACTGTATTTTGGAAATCCTGCTTATTTGTCACTCCAGAATAACCAGTTAGTAATAAAACTTCCGGAAGTGGAGCGTAATGCTTCACTCCCGGATAGCTTCAAAAAGCAGACGGTAGTCACTAAACCCATAGAGGACATCGGACTCGTAGTATTGGATAATAATCAGATTACCATTACCTCAGGAGTTTTAGAAGCTTTATTGGAAAACAATTGCAGTATAATTACTTGTGACAGTAAAAGTATGCCTGTTGGATTAATGCTTCCTCTATATGGGAATACGGTTCAAAATGAACGGTTCAGGGAACAACTTTCAGCTTCTCTCCCTTTAAAAAAACAATTGTGGCAGCAGACGATTAAAGCTAAGATTGAAAATCAGTCTGCTGTGCTGATAAACTGTTTAGGAGAGGAAAGCAGATGTATGAAGGTCTGGGCTGATGATGTAAAAAGCGGAGATTCGGAAAATCTGGAGGCTAGGGCGGCTGCGTATTATTGGAAAACTTTGTTTGCTGATATTGATGGGTTTACTCGTGATAGGGAAGGAATATCTCCTAATAATCTATTGAATTATGGATATGCTGTGTTACGTGCAATCATAGCACGGGCACTTGTATCCAGTGGCTTACTTCCTACTTTAGGCATTCATCATCATAATCGGTATAATGCATATTGTCTGGCCGATGACATAATGGAGCCGTATCGTCCTTATGTAGATGAGTTGGTTTTTGGCTTGGTACAACAATATGGAAAGAATCTTGAACTGACAAGAGATATTAAAGCGAAACTTTTGACGATTCCTACGTTAGATGTCATAATAAGTGGGAAAAGAAGTCCTTTGATGATTGCCGCAAGTCAGACAACTGCTTCGCTGTATAAATGTTTTAGTGGGGAGTTGCGCAGAATTGTTTACCCGGAAAAATAATTTATGGACAGGTTTAGTGAATATCGTATTATGTGGGTTCTTGTATTCTTCGATTTGCCAACGGATACTAAAAAAGATAGGAAGGCTCATGCACTCTTTCGTAAGAATCTGCAAAAGGATGGCTTTACCATGTTTCAGTTTTCAATATATATTCGTCATTGTGCGAGTATGGAAAATGCTTCAGTGCATATTAAAAGAGTGAAATCGTTTTTGCCTGAATATGGGCAAGTAGGTATTATGTGTATTACTGATAAACAGTTTGGTCAAATAGAACTGTTTTATGGGAAGAAAATACAGGAACCTAATGCTCCAGGGCAACAACTTGAATTGTTTTAAATATAAAAAATCCCATTCGATGTGAGTGGGATTTTTTTATAGGAAACGTTTTTTTATTTCTATGTTATAATGTAATATTTTGGAAATCAGTGGAAAATAACGAGTCTGCTGTTTCCTATATTACAAAGGTACTAAAATGAGAGCAAATCACAACGAACTGGAAAGAAATTTATTCACAAATTAGCTGTTTCCTATATTACAAAGGTACTAAAATGAGAGCAAATCACAACCTGTTTGCCCGTTCAGTTCATTGTTTTCAAGCTGTTTCCTATATTACAAAGGTACTAAAATGAGAGCAAATCACAACGGCTACGATAAGCCTATACGCTATATTTGGCTGTTTCCTATATTACAAAGGTACTAAAATGAGAGCAAATCACAACTCCGAAAGTCGTAAAGAGTTAGGCCGTGAGGCTGTTTCCTATATTACAAAGGTACTAAAATGAGAGCAAATCACAACGCTGGTTAAGTTCAAGATACTTAGTCAAAGGCTGTTTCCTATATTACAAAGGTACTAAAATGAGAGCAAATCACAACGGCAAACGATTCTCCCTCAATACACTTTCGGCTGTTTCCTATATTACAAAGGTACTAAAATGAGAGCAAATCACAACAAGTGCATCTAACTGGACAAACAACTTGTCGCTGTTTCCTATATTACAAAGGTACTAAAATGAGAGCAAATCACAACTAAATGGTAATGTTGCTACTGACTTCCGTGGCTGTTTCCTATATTACAAAGGTACTAAAATGAGAGCAAATCACAACTTCTGTTGCCCAATATAATAGCATTCTGGGGCTGTTTCCTATATTACAAAGGTACTGAAATGAGAGCAAATCACAACGAAGTTAATAAATCAATTTTACGGTACAAGACCGTCTTTTACTATTGAAGGTACAACCAAGAATGCATAGGAGTTAATCTACTTTCTTGGTTGTACAAAAGGTCCTGTTTCTGGTATTGTCAACGAATCAGCTTACTCCTTCAGCTTATACATTTTCACCCAGTCAACCTCCATCTTGACAGGATATTCTTTCGGGTCGGCTTTACCTACCCACGTACCTTCTATCTGCATGTCAATAAGCAGGTAGTAAGGAGTTCCAAACGGGTATTGTCCTTTCTTGTCGGTTTCAATCTTGGGATAAGTAAAGGTATGATTCCCATTTATGGAGAACACCAGACTGTCGGGAAGTATCTCCACGGCATATACATTATATCCGTCGGGATCAATCTTACCGATTCCACCTTGTTTGGGATTATCTTTGTGCTTCAGTACAAATGTGTAATATGAATGAACCGTCTGATAGGCAATCGAGTCATGGTTCAGACGTTCCATAATATCGATTTCTCCTCCATCCGGCCATTTGCCTTCGTTCGGAAGCATCCAGATAGCCGGCCAGGCCCCTTTAGCCCCTTGAAGCCGGGCTTTTACTTCCACCTTGCCGTATGTGATGGTTTTCTTGTCTTTAGTATATACTCCGCCGGTTATGTAGCGTGCCGTGTCTTCCGGTGCTATTCCGTCATTTACCACCCCGTGCAGGATCATATTGCTTTTGTTTACCTCATATAGGCTGGGGTGTGAAGACATGTGGCGGTCCCAGTCAGACCCGCCGCGCGGTATTTTGGTCCAGTATTTGTCATTTATCTTTTTTCCGCGGAAATTTTCTTTCCATACAAGTTTGTACTGCGGCTGCTGTGCAAAAAGATCTGCTGTTGAGGCTACGGCAAACAGCAACATAGCCGCCAATGTGATTTTGCTAAAATGTCTCATATGATCCAATGTATTTTAAATGTATGTTTTAAGGTAATCCAACTCCCTCAGGTAATGAGGCAATAAAAATCTTTCCATATGATTCAGATATGGCCAGTATGGAAAGCGAAGATAAAGATACTAAAATGGAAGTAAACTGCAATACGTTTCCTTGCACTTTAAAACTATGGGGCAATGTGCGAGGAGAGAATGACCGGATGTAAATGAAAAAAGACCTTTTTCGGAACAAAATTGGTATATTTTTTAGGGATGTGTGAATGTCCGTAAAATAATATTCTAAAATTGAAATCTTTTTGTCAACTTATTTGTTATTATAGTGTAAGGGGATAAAAAACAGTGAGATATGGCTGGAGTCTTTCGGGTAAGCTTCTTCCCGAAAGGTGATATAGAAGATGGTGCATAGAACCTGACAAAAAGCAGAATAAAAGAAGTTGACGTCTCAGAATTTACCTGCAAAGAGTGAAATCTTAATTTAACAGTTTAATCAATCAAAATTAATCAATCAAACAATTTAAGGACTTAGTGTAAAGTAGGGGAAAGGTATGTTAATAAAGAGTAAAATGTGAATTTAAACCCTTTTGCTTATAGTCTGTTAACACGATTTTTTTCTCTTAATTATTAGTAAACTACGAACAGAATTGTTATGGAAATAGATAAAGAAACATTCAATAATAGCTTCCGTTACTATTACCGTCCGTTGTGTATGTATGCCTTGCATTACATAAAAGACGTGGATAGTGCAGAAGATATTGTACAAGATTGCTTCGCCGAGGTTTGGGAAAGAAAAGACAATTTGGAAGAAGTTTCCAATATGAGAGCTTATCTGTACGCCATGGTTCGGAACAAATGCAGTCATTTTCTCAAGGAAAAATCAAAATTGGAAACGACAGGTGACGATATCGTGGACTTGGAGGGTGAGATTAGTGATGAGGACTACGAAGAACGTTCTTTTATCGAAGCCAGAATGCTTACAGCCATTGATTCGCTTCCGGAAAGATGCAAGGAGGCACTTTTGTTGTCAAGAAGAGACGGACTGAAACACGAGGAAATTGCGAAATGCATGTCGGTTTCGGTCAACACAGTAAAGAATCATATAAACAAAGCATTGAAGATTATAAAGGAAAGTAGATATAAAATGTATTTCTTTGTCCTGGGATAAGATTTCGGGACAATGTGTGGACGGAAGAATAAATATTCTTGTAACTTTAAGATAATTATAGTATAAACGAAATATGTGGTAATGATGAAGGATTTGGAAGATAAAAGTTTGCAGTTTGTTTTGGATAATTACAAAAAAGGAATGTTTGACACCCGTAAGGCTTTGGAGAAGATTACCAAAGAAAAGCCAGTTAAGCAGTCAAGAAATTTGTTTATGTATTATGCATCGGGGCTTGTAGCTTCTGTATTGATATTGGTGGGAGGATATGTGTTCTTCAGGACCTCCGAAGAACTGGCTACCAATATCGTATCGAGCAATGAGGTGGTGCGATGCATACTTCCCGACAGTACGGTAGTGATATTGGCTCCCGGCTCTACGCTGAGTTATCTGCCCGAAGATTTCGAAGAGAAAAACCGGAATGTGAAGATGAAGGGCAAGGCTTATTTTTCTGTGACCAGAGACAAGAAATCTCCTTTCCTGGTATACGGACAGCATTCGGCTACCAAAGTGCTGGGAACCAAGTTCCAGATCAATGAACAGCGCCCTGACTCCATTACGGAAATCTATGTGGTATCGGGACAGGTATATTTCTCGTCTTTGCTGAAAGAAGGCGAAGGACTTGTCCTGACCAAGGGCATGGAGGCTGCGCTGGCATTCAATGAAAGCAAGCCCCGGATTACCGAACCTTCTACTTTGAACCCCTCGGCCTGGGCAGAGAATGTATTTGTGTACAACGATGCTCCGGTGATGGATGTACTGAAAGAATTGTCCGACTTTTTTGGAGTGAAGCTTGCCACTTCGGAAACGGACAAGAAAATAACCGCTGAATTCAGAGCAGATGATTTGGACAATATTCTGGAAATTATGGAAAAAACATTGGAAGTAAAAATAAAAAAAGAATAAAGAGGAACTTATGAATGGGAATATGGGTGTGTAGACTCCTTGTGCTGATGACATTGTTCTCAAAGATATACCAACTCCCCGCCCAACAGAGCGGGACCACAATCAGGACGGCAATCGAAATGCTGAAAAAGAAATATTCGGTAATGTTCGTATACGATTCTTCGATTGATTTGGATATAGCGTATGAAGAAAAGGATCTGGCAGGGAAGGATTTAAAAGGGGTACTGAAAGAGATATTTTCCAAAACAGACATAAAATATGAGATAAAAGACAGTTATGTGCTGCTCAATAAGATCAAGAAATATACGTTGAGCGGCTATGTGTATCAGGACAGTGGTGAGACCGTAATCAATGCAACTGTATTTGATGTCAATACCAAGACCGGAACGCTGACGAACGAACACGGCTTCTACAGCATGATGCTGCGGGAGGGGATACATCGGATCAGGGTTTCGTATATCGGTACGGGTGAGACTACGCTGGATATCGACTTGAGAGGAAACCGGGTGGAAACGTTCTTTCTGAAGTCGGGATATAAGTTGGGAGAAGTGGTGGTTACTACCGACCTGAATTCTCCCCTGAATGTAGCCCAGACCGGAAAGGTCTCCATTAAGGCCGAGGATTTTGAACGGGGAGTATATTTTATGAATTCTCCCGATGTAGTGAGTACGCTGCATAATATGTCGGGTATTGCTTCCGGTGCCGAACCGGTATCGGGACTCTATGTACACGGAGGAGACCATGACGAGAACCTGGTTCTGTTGGACGGGGCACCGTTGTATCATGTGAACCATATGGGAGGACTGTTTTCGGCATTCAATACGGATGTGGTGAAAAACGTGGATTTCTATAAAAGTGCTTTCCCGGCCAGATACGGAGGACGGTTGTCTTCGGTACTGGATGTGCGTACGCGCGACGGAAGCATGCATGAGTTTCGTGGCAAACTGTCTCTAGGACTGATGGACGGAAGGTTGCAGCTGGAAGGACCGATTGTGAAAAATACGACTTCCTTCAATATCGGGATACGGCGTACCTGGCTGGAAATTGTGAAGATGCCCTGGCTGGAGATGATTAATACCAAACAGGAGGGAGATACGGAGACAAAGTATCTGTTTCATGATATCAACGCAAAGGTTTCTCACATTTTTTCAGAGAAAAGCAGAGCCAATATCTGTTTTTACTCCGGCCATGATTACGCAAGTATAGATAACCGGCTGGAGGATGAGACGGAAACGAGGGTAGAGTATGATAAGTTTCATGTAAGATGGGGGAGTGTTACGGCATCGGCCAACTGGGAATATATTTATTCACAGAAACTGTTCGTCAATCTGACCGGGGTGTATACGCACAATTCTTCAAAGTTTTATCATCGGAACCAGCTTTATTTTACTGGCAGTGGGGCAGCGCAGCAGAGGGCGGAGGAAGTGAAAAATAATTTCTCTACCATTGATGACCTGGGATACAGACTGGAATTTGACTACAGTCCGAATACCCGGAATCGCTTGCGATTCGGCTCCAATTACATGAACCATTGTCTGCGTCCGCAGGATTTTACCGTAACTGTTTCGGGGAATGACAGCTCCGGACAGAAAGGGGGAGAACAGCCTGAAACGAGGGTCGCATACAGAGGCAATGAGTTTACGCTGTTTGTAGAAGATGAAATCATGCTGGACCGGAAGGTGAAAATGAATGCCGGAATGTACTACAGCCTGTTTGTAATAGACGGGAAGAACTTCCGTTCGCTGGAACCCCGTCTGTCATTGAATTACCGGATAGACTATTCGACTTCATTCAAGGCTTCTGTCACGAAGATGAGTCAGTATATGCACCGTTTGTCGAGTACTTACCTGAATATGCCGACCGATTGCTGGATACCTTCTACCGCCAGGACCGGATATTCTTACTCCTGGCAGTTGGCTGCAGGCCTGTATCATAGGTTTCCTGCACACGTAAGCATGAAACTGGAAGGTTTTTACAAGATCATGAACAACCTGATTGAGTACAGTGGCACCAACCGGCTGAACCCTTCGGCTGTCGACTGGGAAGACAATATCAGCCGGGGCCAGGGAAAGGCGTATGGCATTGAGTATGACGTGGTATATGATAATAAGCGGGCTTACCTGAATCTGTCGTATACACTTTCGTGGAACAGACGTTTTTTCCCGGATTTTCATGAAACATGGTTTTATGACCGTTTTGACAACCGGCACAAACTGAATGTTTCCCTCAATTACAAACTGGGAAAATACCTGGATCTGTATGCTTTGTGGCGCTTCCATAGCGGAAACCGATTTACGCTTCCGCAGCAGGTGATTGATGCACCGGTGATTCCGGGAAGCACTGCCGATAATACAGCACTGCTGGTGTATGATGTACCCAACAATGCGCTGCTGCCGGCATATCATAAACTGGACTGCGGAGTACGCTTTAAGGTGCAGTTGAAAAACGGGGTGGAACAGACCTGGGACCTGGCAGTCTATAATGCCTACGGCAGACGGAATGCCTTTTATGCAGAGCAGGTCCGCAAAGAGGACGGAAGCATGGCGTGGAGAACCGTAGGAGCCTTTCCTCTTCTTCCGTCATTTTGTTATACCGTAAAATTTTAGTCACGTAAAAAATGAAAAAACTGTGGGCCGGCTACTTGCTGGCAGCTTGTGTGGTGGGGAGCTCCTGTGATGGAGAAGTTACCATCAAGGGGACTGAAGGTGAGCAGAAACCTGTGCTGTATTGTTTCCCTTCTAATCTGAGTGATACGACATTTATCCGTTTCTCATGGAGTAAGTCGGTCAATGGGAACGAAGGAATCAATAGAGACAGGGAAGGGGTCGGCATTTCTTTCTGGCTGAATGGTGAGGAGAGGAAGGTGACGTCTGTCGTATCTGATACACAGTCCGGAGGTTCTTTTTTTGTATTGGGAAGACTGGAGGAGGGAGATGATATCTCGGTCAGGGTAAAGCTTCCGGATGGAAAAACGGTGTCTGCCGTTACGGAGGTTCCTTCGCCTTTTCCTCTAAAAAAGGTAAGAATCAAAGAGGTAGAAGCTTATGGGACCAGGGCGGTCAGGTTTGAGGTTACCTTGCAGGACCGCCGTACTACGGAAGATTATTACGGGGTAAAGGTGTTATACAGATATCCGTATGACGGACTGGATCTGGATGAAACAAAAGATCCTGTATCCTGTACGCTCATGCTGAATACAGATAACGAGCCGTTGCTGAATGACCGTTTTGGGGTAGATGATGTATTTCATCTTTCCGATGATTTTTATCAGCATCTGTATATTTGGAACGACCGGAAGATTGACGGCCGGGAATATACACTGTCGCTTGATTTTCTTTTGGATAATAAGGATGCCCTCCGCATGTCGGAAGGGAATCCTCTCTTTAAACTTGTCTTATATTCGCTTTCTGAAGATTTATATAAGTACTTGAAATCGGTAAATGCATTGAACAATAACGACCTGGGAAAGGCCGGGCTGGCTCCTGTGCATAAAAAGTATACCAATGTCGTAAATGGACTGGGGATTGTAGCCGGATGCAATGTGTATGAAACGGATTGGATGGAAGCGTCTTCTTTGAGTGAATAGTAAAAAATAATGGTACTATAAAAGTAATAAATTGCTTATTATCTGATTTTCACACTTGTACAAATTACAATATAGATTCACCTTGTTAATGTAAGTTAATTAATAAGTAGCGGAATAGTCCTAAAAGGTTTTTTTTATCACTTACGGATGGAAACAGAAAAGAAGAAAAAAGAAGAAAAAACAAGAATTAAAAACTGTTCCGTTTTTATGTATGCAAAAACAACAACTAGGCAGGATGTGCAGAATGAAGATGATGAAGCGGTGCGTGTATTTGGCGGCTTTTTTATTCTGTCAGAATATGAGCGCACAGCAAATCGCTCCGAATGATTCCGTCCGTATATACTTCAGGCAGAGTATTGATACGCTTGATTTAAATTACCGGTCGAATAAGGAAAAGTTGGATTTATTCTCCAAACGCTTGTTGGAACTCAAGGAACATAAAGTGCGTTTTCGCAATGTACAGATACTTTCGTCCGCTTCTCCTGAGGGGCCTTCCCGACTGAATGAGTCGCTGGCGAAGAACCGTGCGGAAGTATTGTCAAATTATATCCGGAACAATGTGGAGTTGAGCAATGTGGAGTTTGAGGTAGTTCCGGTAGAGTTGGATTGGGAGCTGTTCAGCCGATTGGTTTCCGGTTCTGACTTGAAAGAGAAGGAGCAGGTTCTTTATATCATCATGGAGGAACCGATTGCAAAGAGGAAGAGGTTATTGAGAGAGCTGAGTGGAGGAAATGTGTGGAACGAAATGCTCCGAACCCTGTATCCTGATATGAGAACCTGCGTCCTTTACATTAATTACTCGGATTCGGTAGGTAAGGTAGATGAACCGGTGCTGGTAAAGCCGGATATGCCGCTCGCTGCTTATCGGATCGGGATTCTGCCACAGGAACTGGTTTCTGCAACACGGAAGAAGAATTTTGTGATGGGAGTTAAAACCAATTTGCTGTATGATGCGCTGGCGGTTCCTAACCTGGGGGTGGAATTTTACCTGGGAAAGGGATGGAGCCTCGGTGGAAACTGGATGTATGCGAGGTATATAATCCGACAAATAGGACAATTGATATAAGAAATTATGGCTTGTGCAGAATGTTGTCTTGGGATTATGAGAATCCGTTGTATGTTGGAGAAACTAACAGTTATCCTAAACCATTAAGTGATGCTTTGGTGCAAGATTTATACATCGCTGATTTCAATCAGACTGTATATAAAGGATCAGGAACAAGTGCTAATTCAAATTATCAGCGAAAAAACAGATATTATGATATGTATGGCACACATGTAAATAAGGGAGAAGCAAGATATATGTTGAAGCCTGGAAATACTGTCGTTTTGGCTGCTGGGCAGTTACGATGGGAATTAGCCAATAGAAGAGGGTATTCTCAGTGGTATTGGCCAACAGGCTCACTTATGTATAATATTCCTTATTTGGCAAATGCAGTGAAGATGGGATTTTGTCAATATGCTGCAGCAGTGGATAATGGTATGGTAGAAAGTCAATATGCTAATGAACGTTATATGAGTACTGCGGGAGTTTTACAGCATGGTTCGCGTCACGTCTTGGTCTTGGTAAAGAGAAAGCAGCCTGGAGCTCCATATGAACCGGTTGATTGGTTGTTCTCTGCTTGTACTCCTGCTATAGTGAAGCAATTACAGACACAAGCTCTTCCTGATTTTTCAGGAAATACAAATGCTGACTGGGTCTTTGTATCACGAAAAGATGGAGTTATGTATCCTATAGCTAAGCGAGATAATGAGACATTCCTACATGCAACCAAGAGCCATTTACCTCAGAACGAAGCTATTCTGTATACTGGACACACTTATCAGTTTTATGATTGGATATATCGTTTTGGAGAAGAGCCCAGGAACTATCGTAGCCAAGTGTTGTATAATATGACTCCGGGAACTAGGTTTTATAATCGCGCTGTTGATAATAACGGTGTATGGTTGCCTGGATCTTATAATGAATTAGGAGAAATGGATAAGCCTAATCCTACTACCGGAAAATAAAACAGTGTATGATAAAACTGGCAATTCATATTAAAATGGTATTAGATTTAGAATATGTGTTTTGAATGCGTTTTATATGTTTTCTAACCGGGGTTGTCTGTTTGTGAAAATCGATGACTTCGAGTTAGAATTCTCATTTCATTTGAAATCTATGAAACTAAGGATATTTGTTTACATATTAGTATATATTCTTTTAAATGTTTTTTCAGGTTATTCGATTTCTTCGGATAATCTGAAAAAAATTGTTTTTGTAGATGCTTCTTCGGGAATCTCCTTGCCGTTTGTAATAATGAAGTCAGGAAATGAAATATATCGTGCTGATGAAAACGGGGTTTGTAATGTGATATTGAAAGATAGAAATAAAATCTTTGAAACACAGCTTTTGGGTTACAAATCGCGGAAGATTACCATGAAGGAAATATTAGATACACCTGTTGTGAAGATAAGTTTGCATCAAGATGAGATTCAATTGGAAGAGATAGTAATTGCAGCTTCAAAAAATTTACAGCGTGAGGGGATAATTACTCAAAAGGTTTCTGAAAGATTACAGGAAACTGTTGGTGGTACATTGGTGAACGTTCTTGAAGGAGTGCGAGGTGTAAGTTTCATAAGTAATGGAACGACTGCTGTCAAGCCTGTCATACAGGGAATGTATGGGAACAGAATATTACTGGTAAATAATGGGGTAAATCATGCAGGGCAACAATGGGGGGATGAACATTCTCCGGAAATAGATTGGAACAGTGCACGTTCGATATCAGTAATAAAAGGGGTACAAACGGTAAAATATGGTCCAGATGCTTTAGGGGGAATTTTGTTGTTGCAATCTGGAACCTTGCCTTATGGAGAGCGAGTACTGCATGGAAATACTTCGTGTATATACGGAACAGATGGAAAACGCTATGGACTGAATATGGGAATGGAGGGAGCGTTGCCTTTTTTCCCGAAAATAGCATATCGGTTGCAGGGTTCGTATTTGAATTCGGGAGATCGGGCTTGTCCAAAATATCTTCTGAACAATACTGGGACAAGACGTTTAGGCATTCAGACTACTTGGGGATACAAAGGAAATGGGATGACAGCAGAAGTCGGATATGGTTTCTTTAAATCTGATGAAGGGATTCTATATGTTGCTCAAAGGGGAGATGTAGAGTTGTTTAAGGAACGTGTGGAAATAGGAAGGCCATTAGTGGTTACTCCATTTTCACGGAAAATTGACTATCCTTATCACCGGGTGATACATCATACTTTTAGCTTAAATACGGAGTTCGGAATAGCTGGAGGAAAGGCTGTTTTGCATTATGATTTTCAAAATGACAGGCGAGAGGAGTTTCAGTACAGAAGGAATAATCTGTCTCGTTTTCCTTCTTTGGGGATAGGATTGATGAACCATCGTGGAAAACTGGACTGGGAGAGACATTATTCGGATCTTTGGAGAACTGAGGTGGGCGGAGAAGTGGCTTTTGCATCCAATACGAATATCTCTGGGACGGGAGTGGTGCCGGTTATTCCTAATTATACGGAACAGCGGTTGGGAGTGTTTCTTATTCAGCGGTTGGAAAGGGAAAAATGGGGGCTGGAAGCAGGAACTCGTTTTGACCGTGTAGCTAATGTGGCTGATGGTTATGATGCATATGGAGAACGGTATGGAGGTAAGAAATTTTTTGTGGGATGGTCTGTGAATGCTGGTGGATACTGGAGAGTGGGTAAAAGACTGAAATATGTTCTGAATTGGGGACTAGCGTGGCGGCCTCCTCATGTACATGAACTGTATAGTAAGGGAGTGGAACATGCTTCTGGTATCTACTTGATTGGTAATACTGATATGAAAACGGAAAACGTACAAAAAGTGGATGTTTCGTGTGAATATGTACTGAAAAAAATGACACTGACAGTGGAAGGTTATATGCATTGGTTTGGCAGGTATATTTATGATGAGCCTTCTGGAGAATTTAAAACGGAAATATCTGGGACATATCCTGTATTTCAATATCGGCAGGTGAATGCTTTTTTCAGAGGAATAGATGTTTCGTGCAGTTTCAGGTGGACGAAATGGATGGAATATACGTTATCTGCAGGGATGCTTTGGGCAAATGAAACGGAGAGTGGACGGTTCCTTCCTTATATACCTCCTTTCAGACTTGGAGAATCATTGAACTTTTACTATAAGAAGGGACGTTTGGAGTTAAAACATCGGTACGTAGGAAAACAGACACGTTTTGACCCTCAGACGGATCTCGTACCTTTTTCTCCTCCGGCATATCATTGGCTGGGTCTATCGGCTAGTATGAAGATATGTTGTTTAAAGGGGCATAAGGTGCAGTTAGGGTGTGAAATAGCAAATTTATTGAATACGGAATACAAAGAATATACTAACCGTTTCAGGTATTATGCCCATGAAGCTGGCAGAGATGTGAAGTGGATGATTATCTGGAATTTTTAAATTTTATAGTTATGAAAAGGAAAAAAATGAGACTGTTGTTCAGACTGGTGTGTATTGTATTTGTGACTTCGGTTATGTTGGTCGGAGCCGTATCTTGTAATAAAACCCCAGAAATTCCGACTGATGAGACGAAAGAAAAGAACCATGAAGATCCGCATCGTGCCGAACTGATTCTGGTGGAAGGGCATTTGCATGGAAAGTATGCTTTTCATCAGGACCCCGAGGTGGAAGGAGTAAAGCATCTGAAAAAGATACAGAAAATGATATTTGAACTTTCGGAAAAAGGCTGGGGAATTTCGGATAAAGGGGTATCAAAATTTTGCGTAAGAAGTACCTCTCCGGAATTTAAAGGACAGCAGGTTTATGGGTTATGGATTAATTATTATAATGCGAAAGGAGAGCTGATTAACGATGAATTTATGCAGAATGGTCAGGATTTGATTCATCAGCATTTTTTTATACCCAAAAATCTGCGTCCTACTTTTGATGGAGATAATACTGCAGTTGATTCAGATCCGGTTTCTATATATAAATATGTATACTGTGATACGGACCCTTGGAATAAAAATATGCATAATGAGGGAGCAACTCTTATAGGTGACAAGAATCCAGTTGGCTTTAAAGGGTATTTTATGTTTTTAAAGGAGCGGAAAAATTTTGATATCAGTGTGGAATTAATGCATGCAGTGATTTCAAAATTTAGTGAAAATGGAATTGTGTCTCCTTTTTATTTGCCCTCAAAGGCTCAGAGGCAGAGAGATCATTGGGACTTGAAAATAAAAGTACCGGTAACGGTTTATGCAGGGCAAATGGAGACAGTGGATGTAGTACCTGGAACTTCCGAGGCTGATATTCCTGAAAAGGATATGCGGTTGTTGAAATCAATTGCCTCTGCTTATGGAATTACCTGGCAGGAAGCTTTGGAGGATATTGATGCAATGGTAATGGGAGATCAAAATCCAGAGTCTGGGAATATGTGGTTTTAAATCGCGAGGAATGCAGGCTGATGAGATGATGATGATTGTTTAGTTATGTTTTTGACAGGGTCGTTTGTAAGATGTAATGCTTTTGAAACAAACGGCCCTGTTTTGTATGCTAAAATGACCATAAAACAGTAAAAAAAGGTATTTCTTGATTTTCTTATGAAGAGCCTGTGTCGTCTTTTATTAATTTTGCGTTTACTGAACTGAAAGGATTCGCACGCGTTATGTTTGTGTTTGTAAGATAATGAGGTTATTTTGTTGTTATTTGTTATGTTACGTAAAAATAAATAAAAAGTATTTATTAGGTAGGTAAGTAGGGACACTCAGTAAATAGTATAAAATTAGCCAACTAATTCATACACAATGTAT